>Ga0255052_10003770_pt1 | contig 10416 bp, 7 predicted proteins | sample JV7_2_21_MG_FD_188632 | JGI IMG/M metagenome (GOLD analysis project Ga0255052, IMG submission 188632) | Seawater microbial communities from Jervis Inlet, British Columbia, Canada - JV7_2_21 | ecosystem: Environmental > Aquatic > Marine > Inlet | place: Canada: British Columbia | collected...
CGTTGTATCCTTTTTTCTCCGAACTATCTGTTTTTGCAGATTTTTTTTTATCATCAGTCATATGATCACCTCCCAAGTTCCAGAAAAGATCTCCATATTAAATTTTAGCATCGATTTTCTGAAATATCTTGTACACCCGCTCAAAAAACAATGAGGTGTGTCGGTGCTCTAGGTTAAATTATGGAGTTTCAAACAGAGCAGAATCCACGAGGATTGATCGCTTGCATATCGATCGAATCGAAATGGAAAAACATCTCACTGCTTGAAAGCTAAAATTAAGAACGATTTTCGAAATTTCAATCCCTCTATCTTTTTCCGGCTTTCGGATTTAAGAGTGGCTGCTTGAATGGACGAACATTTCCTGTCCCATTGAAAGCGGGATTGCAAGAGCATTCAATATGTTTTCTACCCACGAAGGGAATTTTTTAGACAACGCGTTTGATATAGAATGAAAATTCTTTCTCACTCTGTTCTGTCTTTAAAATTTCATTCCCACTTGTCCGGGCCCAGGCCGGAAAATCGTTCAGGGAGCCCGGATCGGTACTGATGGCTTGAAGGACCTGACCCACTTCGATGTCATTGATCCCTCGGCTTACCTTGACTATCGGCATGGGGCAAGGCAAGCCTTTTAAATCCATAATTTTGTCCGCTTTTATCTCTTCACTCATTTTCGCTCCTTTTTTTTAGGGATCCGTTTTTTGCCCTTCACCGAATCCTATTTCAGGGGTCTACATAAACAGTTGAACTTTGCTGTTTGCCGCTTCTTCTAAAAATTTTGCTACTCCGCAAAACTCGATGCCCGGATAATCGATCATTTCCTCGCGTTTGAACCCCATCAGATCCATAGACATTTCACAAACATAAATCTTTACCCCCAACTCGCCGGCCATGCTGATCATCTCAGACAAAGAAGCGACGTTTTTCTTTTTCATCCGCAATTTCATCATTGCGGTGCCCATACCGCCCATATTAATTTTGGAAAGCTTAGTCTGATCGACTCCCTTTGGCAGCATGGCGCCAAACATATTGCCCATTAAATCTTTACCGCCAACATTTTTGTTCTTATCTCGCATCATGGGCGTGCCCCAGAATGTAAAAAACATGACCACATCCATTCCCATGGCCACCGATCCGGTGGCGATGATAAATGAGGCCAAAGCCTTGTCCAGATCACCGCTGAAGACAATCATGGAAATTTTGTTTTCCGGCGCTTTTTTCTCAAGCGCGCTAACCTGAGCTTTCAATTCTTTAATCTGTTTTTCAATATTTTCCAATTCCATTGTAATCCTCCTATAGTTAACATCAATATTAGCACCCATCCACGACTTTAAAATAAATAATAACGGTGTCCAATTCAGAAATGAGCAATTTTTGTCCTGATCAAGGCCGCACAAGGGTTTGCGGTGAGGCGTACGTGCTGTACGACGCAATCGAAAACCCGCGGAGAACGCCGAACAGGGCAAAAAGGGCCATTTATGGATGGACACTAGTTAATACTATGAACTTTATTTGCAAGAATAAAAACATTCCTACCTATGCCATTAATTCTTTCACCGACTCCATTGAAGCTGCAAGAATATCTAGATTGGTCAACAGGATCTTTCTCTGTTCCGGTACCATATAAAGCAACACTTCATGATAGATATGATCCATAAATGCGTTTATTTCATTATATTTTTTCTGCCCATACGCTGTGAGGCTCAGCAACTTAATCCGTGAATCCCCGGGGTCTTTGATCCGTTGGATCAGATTCTTTTGGATCAATCCCTGCATGATTTTCGACACTCGGCTTTTTACCACATTCATTTTTTCGGCAATCCGTTTGGGAGTGAGATACCGCGCTTCACCAAAAAGCATCAGGCATCGCATCTCTGCTTCCGGCAGTTCAAATTTTTCACTCTGATACTGCATTCGTTCCTGACAGCATTGGAAAAGTTTGGCGATGATATTTTGAAACTGGCGGAGTTGATTCACCCCGATTTCCGTGTGGGGATTTTTATTAAATTGATTCACACCGTGAACTATATATAGCAATATAAATCTGTCAAGTTCTTTTTTGTAAAAAATTGTAAAAGAAAGGCATATAGAGCATCTGAAAGCAAAAACTGTCGATCAAGAAATACAGCTAGCACCGGTGAATATTTTAAATATGTTTTTTATAGACGACTATAATAAAGAAACCGTTGATATTCAAACATCTTAGCACATGCCTTAACTGCACGTTCCGGGGTGGGAAAAAAAATACCCTTATATGGGCCTTCTTTCATCCGATAAACCGTTTGATCTTTTTCATCCGAAATCAAACTCACACCAAAAATCGGTTTTTTATGTTTTTCCATTAGTTCAATGATGTGAACGATATATGACTGTTCAAATTTCGAAAGCGCCTCATTCAACTTATCTAGAAAATCGGGTGAGTAATCGGGATCCACCTTGAGAACCGACGCTGAAAGCCGTTTTAGAAAAATATTGCGACCTAAAATTCCCAGGTTGATAATTGCATCACAACCATCCCATTTAACAAGCGCCTCGATGGCGGTCATCGGTATGGAAGGGTCCCTCTCCCCAACCAGGTCGACCGGGTTGGATCTGCTCCAATAGGGTGGAAGTATATGATCAAGATGTTCCACGATATCCGGTGTCAGCTCAGGGACCTCCAGTCCATATTCCGAACAGAGATCAGCTGTAATCACTCCCCATCCGCCGCCGAGCGTCATAACGGCAACGCGATTGCCTTTGGGTAAGGGTAGGGAGGAAAATGCAGCTGAAAGGTCGAGCAGATCCATCGGTTGTTCAACCTGTACAATGCCGGCCTGTCGACAAACAGTATTAAAAATATTGGAATTTAGGGATAGCGCCCCGGTATGACTTATGGCCGCGCGCGTTCCGGCGCGACTACGCCCTCCTTTCAAAAGAACGATCGGTTTCTTTTTCCCCACTCGACGTGCGCTCTCAAAGAAACGTCGCCCATTTCTAACACTTTCCAGATAGAGCATTACGGTTCGTGTTAACGCATCATTTTCGAAGGCATCCAGAAAGTCCTCTACGCTGATCATCGCTTCGTTTCCGGATCCGCAAAATCCCCGAATACCGATGCCCTGCTGTTCTGCAAAGGCAAGAAGCTGTGTCCCCATATTTCCGGATTGAGAAACAACAACTGTTGAGCCTGGTATCGGCCGCACATGACTTCCCGTGCAGTAAAGATGAATATGCGGGTTACATATCCCCATAGTATTCGGGCCCAATACCAGTATTCCTGCATTCCGAGCTTCTTTGACGAGCTTCTCTTCCATCTTTTTCCCATTCTGACCGGTTTCCTTGAATCCCGAGGTAATGAGAAGCATATTTTTGATCTTTTTCTTTTTGAACTGAGGGATCAGTTCTCTTACAGCGGATGCAGGTATTGTGACGACGGCCATATCGACATTGTCCGGAATTTCAACCACGGATTTGTACACGTGCCGACCTGCAATGGTCCCGCCCTTATGATTTACCAGATAGATTCCTCCTTCGAATCCACCGCTGGCGGTCAAAGTGAAAAGCATATGGCCCCATTTGCCCATTTGGGAAGAGGCACCAACAAATGCAATCGATCTGGGATGGAAGAAATATCCCAGTAATTTTGGATCAACAGGCGGTTGAAATTCATTCTTTTGTGCTGTTTTCATTTTTATCACCAACGCGTCAACGGCAAATAATGATCCATCGCGAGTTGCAATCAACGGGTTGATATCGACTTCAGAGATGGATGGTGTTTCAACACTGATCCTGGAGAGCCCCATCAGTGTCTGAATTATTTGGTGACGATTTACCGCTTTTTCACCCCTGAAATCATCAAGCAAAGATCTTGCTTTGATTTCATTTAACATTTCATTTGCTTCTGCTTCTGAAAGTGGTGCCAATCGAAAGGTGATGTCTGAAAGAGCCTCGGTAAATATTCCTCCCAAACCGAACATGACGACCGGTCCAAACTGCTCGTCCTGAAACAGGCCTGCGACAAATTCACGCCTTCCTTCTATCTGGGGCTGAACCAGGAATCCCTCCAATTGGTTACCGGTTTTAGAAGCTATTGAACGTGCTGCATGGAGAACACTATCGGAATCTGCCAGGTGAAGGTGCACCAGTCCGCTTTCGGTTTTATGGGAAAGCCCTTGGCCCAAGCCTTTAACCACCACCGGAAATCCGATTTTTATTGCGGTTTTCAATACATCATTTTCGGTAATGGCAACCGATTCATTGATGACCGGTATACCATATTCTTTGAGGAACTGTTTCGACTCTTTTTCGTTGAGTATCGTTTTCTGCTGTATGGTTTCCTTTTCCGAGCCGTCACTAGGGATCACTTTTTTCTCCTTTTACGATTTCAGGTATAGCCGATTATTCCCGGCCTTTCAGACAAGGTATGAAGAAAAGAGACATAACACAGTTTATCAGAGGAGTAAAACAAACGGATTGAGCCGGCATTTAGAATGATCCGCTGTTTGAGGAGAGGATAAATAGGTTCAATGTTATGCTTTTTACTTTTCGTTACGGTTCAATCTTGACATGTAAAACTCATTTTTCTACTCTTTAACAAATATAAAAGGTAATTATCGTTTTCTTTTCATATAAACCCTAGAATATTTTCTTGCCATGAACCGACGTACCTTTCTCAAAATATCCGGTATGGGGAGTTTTTCATTTGCTGCAGGATGTACCGGTGAACCTGAGAAGACCCTCTTTTCCATGGCCCACACTCCGGATGACATGGTAACCGGAAAAGCCAACTGGTACGCCTCCACATGTCGGGAGTGCCCTGCAGGTTGCGGCATCCTTGCCAAAAACAGGGAAGGACGCGTGATCAAAATCGAGGGGAATCCGGCTCATCCGATCAACAAGGGGAAACTCTGCATACGGGGGCAAGCCGCCCTGCAGGGCATTTACAATCCTGATAGATTAAAAACGCCTTTGTTCAAAGCAAAAAATGGTTGGCAGCCGCTCTCCTTCCTAAAAGCCAAAATTATTTTGAAAACCAAGGCCGATGAGGCGGCCCAAAAGGGATCGAATCGGGTGCGCATGTTGACAGAGACCATCGGTGACAGCCTGATGGGCCTGTCATCAACGGTTTTGAAGAACCTAAAATCACAGGCTCCAATGGTGTATGAACCCTTTGCATATGAATCCTTAAAAGCGGCCAATGAAACGATGTTCGGCGTCAATGGCTTGATCTCCTATCGTATGGACAAAGCGGATATCCTGATTTCATTCGGCGCAGATTTTTTAGAAACCTGGTTGTCTCCGGTCGAATATGCCTGGAAGTTTAAAGCCATGCATTCGCTCAAAAAGGGTAATAAAAATCTGTTTTTCCATATCAACCCCTATCAATCCTTGACCGGTGCAAACGCCGATCACTGGCTGGCATGCCATCCCGGCACCGAGGCTATGGTGGCGCTCGGCCTGGTTAAAGAGGCCCTGGAAATCGGCAAAGGCAATCATCTTCCTCAATCCTTTCGTGAATTATTAAACAAAGCCACCGCATCTTACACCCGGGAGCAGGTCTTGCAGCGATCGGCAATTCCCCCGACGCTTTATGAAAAACTGGTTGTTCGGCTTATGGGGGCACGAAACCCGCTGGTGCTTGGAACCGCAACCGGCGCATCTGATCTCAACGGAGTGCAAACCAATCTGGCGATCAATGTATTAAATCTTCTTCTCGATCCGGACCTGTTGTTGTTTGATTTTCACAACAGGTACAAAGTGGAAATGGCGGCAAAACATCATGATATTCTGGAATTTTTTAATACCCTAAATACGGGTAGGGCGGACCTGCTGCTGCTTAACAATGTAAATCCGGTATTTACCCTTCCTTCCGATAGCGGTGTAAAGGAAGCACTTGAAAACAGCGATCTCTTCGTGGTGAGCTTCAGCAATTTCATGGATGAGACCTCTGAGGCGGCTGATCTTATCCTACCGGTCCGAATGCCACTTGAAACCTGGGATGAATATGGTGGCCTTAAGCCGGTTTTATCGACCTTGCAGCCGGCCATGGGTAAACTGACCAATGCACCGCACCTCGGAGATGTTCTTCTTTATATCGGTTTTGAAAATGATCAACCGACAGACAATTACAAAGCCTATCTTGTTTCCAGACTCGCAAAAGATCACGGCATTACTGATGAAGCCCAATGGATACACATGCTTCAGCACGGTGGAAAATTCGACCCATCCGTCAATCCTGTCAAGACGCCCAAACAATTCCAGTTGAAAAAGCTTGAATCCATACTGACCAAAAAATCCAACCCGCCGAAATCGGATCTTGTCTTTGCCGCAGCACCATCTATCCGGTTTTTTGACGGAAGGGGAGCCAATAGGCCCTGGCTGTGCGAAATTCCGGATCCCCTGTCCCGGATTGCCTGGCAAACACCGGCCATCATTCACCCCACGACAGCTCGAGAAAACAGCATTGCCCAGGAAGATGTCATCCGAATTCAAGTCAAATCCGGTGCACTGGAAGCCCCGGTATACCTAACCGAACTTGTAACACCCGGTCTGGTGGTGATGGGCATCGGTCAAGGCCACCCTTCATACGGCAGATATGCGGAAGGGACAGGTAGCAATCCCTTCAAACTTCTCAACGCTAAACCCGATCCGGATTCCGGTGGCGCCAGCCATACCATCGATCAAGTTTTTATAAAAAAAACCGGCCGTACACTGAGACTGGCACACACGGATGGCAGCCGAACCCAACATGGGAGAACGTACGCCCTTTCCATCACTTTGGCAGATTTGAAACAACCCAAACAGCCCCAAAAGCGTGGCCTGACCATGAACGATTTTCCTTTAACACTGCCTTTACGCGAAGGATACGATCCTAAACGTGATTTTTATCCGCCCCATGACCATAGGAATTACCGCTGGGGCATGGTGGTGGATCTGGACAAATGCATCGGTTGCGGGGCGTGTTCTGTCGCCTGCTACGCTGAAAACAATATCGGCGTTGTCGGAGTGGATCGGATCATTGAAGGCCGGGAAATGGCCTGGCTCAGCATCGAACGCTTCCGAGATCCCGATCAGATGGGAAACATCACGTTTCTGCCCATGCTCTGCCAGCACTGTGACAACGCTCCCTGTGAACCGGTTTGTCCGGTGTATGCATCCCACCATTCAAAAGAGGGATTAAACAATCAAATATATAACCGCTGCATTGGAACCCGCTTTTGTGCCCAGAACTGCCCATACAAGGTACGCCGGTTCAACTGGTTTGAATGGAAGTGGCCCGGGCCGATGAATCTGCAGCTGAACCCGAACGTCACCGTACGCAGCAAAGGGGTTATGGAAAAATGTTCCTTCTGCATCCAGCGGATAAAGACCACCCACGACATTGCAAAAAATGAAAAACGAATGATCCGGGATGGGGAAGTTAAACCGGCCTGTGTACAGACCTGCCCCACGGATGCCCTGGTCTTTGGCAGCCTGAAGGACAAGGAAAGCCGAGTAAGAAAGCTTGTTGATGATCCGCGGGCATACCAGGTCATGGGATATTTGAACACCAAACCGGCGGTGATATATCTGAAAAAAGTTATTCATGAAGTCTAACCCGGATAAACCGGAAAAGTTTAAAGTGACTTTAAACTATTTGTTTGGAAGGATTGGAACGGATAGATAGGTTATGGCGCAGCTCACCTACGATCAAATCGATCAAACCATTCTGGACTCGTTAAACCCGCCGAAAAAGGGTTATTGGGGTATTGTTGCCGTCCTGCTTCTGGGCGTGCTCATCGGGGCAGCCTCCTGGGTTTATCAAATTTTTATCGGAATCGGTGTGGGCGGCCAGAACAACCCGGTAGCCTGGGGCACCTATCTGATCAATTTTGTATTTTGGGTCGGTATCGCCCACTCCGGAACCCTCATTTCAGCCATTTTGCACCTGTTCAGGGCTGGCTGGCGCAATCCGATTGCCCGGGCTGCCGAAACCATGACGGTTTTTGCCGTATGCATCGCAGGGCTGTTCCCCTTTATCCATCTGGGCCGTGTCTGGTTGGTCCATTACATGTTACCGATTCCAACCCAGAGACTTCTTTGGCCCAATTTCATGTCACCGCTGATGTTTGACGTCATCGCCATCAGCACCTATCTGATCGTCAGTTCGCTTTTTTGGTACACCGGATTATTGCCGGATTTGGCCGTGGTGAGAGATCGTTCCACCGGGACCCGTCATAAAATTTTTAAATTTCTTTCCCTGGGCTGGACCGGAGCCCACGAACAATGGCGTCATTACTCCCGCAGCTATCTGTTCTTCGCAGCCCTGGCCACCCCTTTGGTCATATCTGTCCACAGCGTGGTTTCATGGGATTTTGCCTTGGGTATTACGCCGGGATGGCATACCACCATCTTTGCGCCCTACTTTGTTGCCGGTGCGATTCACTCGGGTTTAGCCATGGTGATGATCCTAATGATTCCGTTGCGAAAAATATTCAACTACCAAAAAATTATAACTCAAAATGTTCTGGAAAATGTGGCCAAAACCATCGTTTTCACCGGTCTGATCGTCGGGTTTGCCTACGCGACAGAGTATTTTATTGCCTGGTACAGCCAAAATATAGTGGAAATGGAATCTTTCCGCTGGCGTGCCACAGGAGAATACCGGTGGGGATTTTTTATTATGGTGCTTTTCAACACGATGTTCCCCATGCTTTTTATATTTAAGAAAATTCGGAGGACAATTCCATTACTGTTTGGGATTTGCCTGCTGGTTAACATCGGTATGTGGTTTGAACGGTTTGTGATTATCGTGGGCGGTGTGGCCCACGGGTTTTCACCCCACGCCTGGGGATTATATGCACCAACCCTGGTCGAATACGGCATTATGCTCGGCAGCTTTTGTCTGTTTTTCTTTCTGTTCATTCTGTTCGTCAAGCATCTGCCGTCAATTTCCATGACCGAAATGAAAGAGACAATCGAAAAAGGAGCATTAGACCACGGTGCCTGAACGTTACCTAATGGGGCTCTTTACCAATGAAGACCAGGTCGTTTGTACAGTTGGTGCGCTGAAAAAATCTGTCTATCAATTTCACCGGGTAAACAGCCCCTTTCTCAGCCATAAAATTATGGCTGCTTTGAAACTAAGAAAGAGCGCTGTCGGCTGGTTCACCCTGGCCGGGGGTGTCATCGGCTTTTTTTCAGGCTTTTTCCTTGCTATTTACACATCGGTTCAATGGAATTTGATTGTCGGTGGAAAGCCAATCGTTGCCATTATTCCATTTATAATTGTCGGGTTTGAAGCCACCATTTTATTTGCTGTATTCGGCAATGTCATCGGGCTTCTGACACAGGCCCGCATTCCGAGCTATAAATGGTTGAAGAATTATGACCCCCGTTGCTCGGGTAAACATTTTGGTGTTTTGGCTTCCTGCAAACCGGGGCAGGTTGATGAACTGAAAGACTTTTTTCAAAAGCAGGGAGGAGAGATTAGGGAATTTGACGATAAACGCCAGGCAAAGCCACAAAGCCACCAAGGTTAATTAACAAGGCTTACCGATATGAAGGAAATCAATACGCAGGAGTCGTTTTTACAAAAAACGCTTCGATTTTGGATTGTTATCGCTTTTGTCCTCATTGGATTTGCAACGTTTATTTATGGGGTCTTTGGCCCACACCCTGAAAGGGCCTGGCAGGCGTATTTAATCAACTTTCTTTTATGGTCGGGAATGGCACAGGGAGCGGTGTTATTCTCGACGGTCATGCACCTGACCAAAGCGCGCTGGAGCGGTCCGCTTGCCGGCCTCTCGGAATCATTTTCAGCGTTTTTTCCGCTATCTTTTGTATTTTTTTTGTTGTTGTTTCTGGGGAAAACCCATCTATTCCCTTGGTTAAATGAAGATTTGGCCGGTAAGGAAATCTGGCTCAACATCCCGTTTTTATTCTGGCGGGATTTTTTCGGCCTGTTGATTCTGTATGGGATCGGTTTTGCGTATCTCAATCAGGCGTTGCAGCTTAAACTGGATCCAAATCAGCCACAGGTGGGTATCCGCAAATTGATCTGCAAAAGGTGGAAACAAAACGGCAACAATATAGAACGAATAAAAAACAGGATGACCATTTGGGGTGGTCTGTACATCCTGGCGTTTGCTCTGGTGTTATCCTTAATCGGGTACGATCTCATTATGAGCATGGATCCCCATTGGGTCTCCACCCTTTTTGGCGCTTATAATTTTGTCAAAGCGTTTTACATTGGCCTGGGCGCTTTGATCATTTTGGCATCGGTGTTTTATCTGCGATATGGTGAAGCTAGCGGTTTAACATCATCCCACTTTCACGATATCGGCAAATTGTTTTTTGCATTTTCTCTACTTTGGGCAGACTTTTTCTATGTCCAGCTGGTTGTTATCTGGTACGGCAATATCTCTGAGGAAGCCCATTATGTTATCGAACGTACTA
>Ga0255052_10003771_pt1 | contig 10415 bp, 7 predicted proteins | sample JV7_2_21_MG_FD_188632 | JGI IMG/M metagenome (GOLD analysis project Ga0255052, IMG submission 188632) | Seawater microbial communities from Jervis Inlet, British Columbia, Canada - JV7_2_21 | ecosystem: Environmental > Aquatic > Marine > Inlet | place: Canada: British Columbia | collected...
GCGTGTACGCCTGCTCGAACATCAGATAGCTCAACAGGCGAGTGGCGCCGCCACGCTTGCCGCCGATGCCCCACAACAACATACGCAGGGCCCTTGGCAGCTCGTGCCGGTGCTTTTGCGCCAGGACCCGCAGGTCTTTGCTGGGCAAGATCACCATCGTGTCGATCGGTTTCATGCGTGAAAGTTTCGCGCCACGATGATCCGGTGGCACGGTGTCGATTAGCTGGTTAATTCGACTCAGTCGTTCGAGATCGGAATACAGGCCGTCCATGAACAGGGTATCGAGCGTATATCCCGCGATCTGCGCGAAGCTCGGGTACGAATCCGGCTCCACGGGATCCGGAACGGCATCGGCAACTTCGTTGCGTACACCGATTACGAGGATGCGCTCGGCGCCAAGGTGCACGGCGGGGCTCAGCGGCGTGGCCTGCCGCATTGCACCATCCCCGAAATACTCATTGCCGATACGAACCGGAGGAAAAATCATGGGCACGGCGATGCTTGCCATGAGGTGGTCCAGGTGCAGGTTACTGCGCACACCGGTGCGGCGCGTACGGGACCATTCCACGTGTTTTTCCCCGGCCTGAAAGAACGACGTCGAGCGAGCCGAACTGTAGCCGGCGGCCGTCACGCTCACGGCCTCGAGCCAGCCATGCTCGATACCGTGCTCGATTCTCGGAAATCGCACATTTCGACTCAGCAATGCCCGCAGCGGCGCATTATCGAGCAGCGATTTTGGCATCCGCACCAGGGTGCCGCCCGTGACCATGGCTCCAAGCCACTGCAGACTGCTCTTCAACATGCTCAGATTGCCGGTGCGATACACGTGATGGCAGCGGAAGTGCCCCCAGACGCGCTCGAGTTCCGCAACGGCCACCCGGAATCGTCGCGCCTTGGCGGCGAGGACAGCGCAATTTATTGCGCCTGCCGAAGTACCGCTGATGATGCCGAACGGATTGACGGTGCCCTTTGGCACGAGCTCTGCGACGGCTTTCAGGACGCCGACCTGAAAGGCGCCGCGAGCGCCGCCACCGGGCAATACCAGGGCTGTCTTCTTGTGCTCGGGTTGTGACTCCATAAGGCTAATGCGCTGTGTTCCGTGTCGAGGCTATGCAGGTGGTTGAGTGAGTCGTATTATAGTGCGCAATCCAACATATCCGCTCTGGACCATTCCTCATGAAGCGCCTTTCATCCTATTTGACCGCCGTCACCGCCATCCTGTTCATGGGTGGGATTGTCGCGGCTGCCGGCAATCTCAGTATCGGCCAGCCCGCACCGGAATTCGAGCTACCCGATCAGCAAGGGCAATTGCACTCACTCGAGGACTACCGGGACCAGTGGGTCGTTCTCTATTTCTATCCGAAAGACGAGACGCCGGGTTGTACGACCGAGGCTTGCAAATTTCGTGACAATATTTTCGCGTACCGCAAACTCAATGCGCAAATACTCGGCGTCAGCCTCGACGACGTCGATTCGCACAAGCAGTTCGCCGAAAATCATGAGCTACCGTTTCCGTTGCTTGCTGACACCGAAGGGGCGGCGGCCGACGCCTACGGCGTCAAAACGAAGATGATGGGGTGGACTGTCGCCAAGCGGCAGACATTCCTGATCGATCCGGAAGGCAATATCGCCAGGCATTACGAGAAAGTGGATCCGGACGAACACTCTGCGCAGGTGCTCGCGGACCTGGAGTCGCTGGGCGCTGGCCGTTGAAATCAGTGCAGGGCCTTGATGCCCTCATCAAGCCCGGAGATCGTCAACGGGAACATCCGTTCGTCCATGATTTCACGCGTCAGCTTGACTGAGGGCGTGTAATCCCAACGCTCTTTCGGCTCGGGATTCAGCCAGATCGCCTTGTTATAGGTATTTAGCAGGCGCTTGATCCAGACGGCCCCCGGCTCTTCGTTCCAGTGCTCGATGCTGCCGCCGGCATAAACGATTTCATAGGGACTCATCGTCGCATCGCCGACAAAGATCAGTTTGTAGTCGGCACCGTATTTGTGCGAAATGTCCAGCGTAGATACGCGTTCCGCGTGGCGGCGGCGGTTGTCTTTCCACAGCGACTCATAAATGAAATTGTGGAAGTAGAGATACTCGAGGTGCTTGAATTCGCTGCTGGCTGCCGAAAACAGTTCCTCACAAACGCGCACGTGATCGTCCATCGAGCCGCCAATGTCCAGGCAAAGCAGTACCTTCACTGCGTTATGCCGCTCCGGAACCATGCGGATGTCGAGGAGGCCCGCGTTGCGTGCCGTCTTGTCGATCGTGTCGTCGAGGTCCAGCTGGTCGGCCGCACCCTCGCGTGCAAATTTTCGCAGCCGCCGCAGCGCCACCTTGATATTGCGTGTTCCCAACTCGATGGAGTCATCGAGATTGCGGTATTCGCGCCGGTCCCATACCTTGACCGCACTGCGATTGCGCGAGCCCTGCTGGCCCATGCGCACACCCTCCGGGTTGAATCCGTAAGCACCGAACGGTGACGTACCGGCTGTCCCGATCCATTTGCTGCCGCCTTCGTGGCGATCGTCCTGTTCCTCGAGACGCTCGCGCAGTGCTTTCATCAGTTCTTCGAAACCACCCAGCGCTTCGATCTGTGCACGCTCCTCTTCGGACAGCATCAGCTCGGCCTGGTGCCGCAGCCATTCTTCCGGAACGTCCTGGAAAAGATCCTCGAAACTGTCCTCGATGCCCTTGAAATACGCCGCAAAGATGCGGTCGAAACGATCCAGTTGCGATTCGTCCTTAACCAGGGCCGCGCGTGCCAGGTAATAAAAATCGTCGACGCTCGTGCCGGCGACGCCGAGCTTCATCGCCTCGAGCAAGGTCAGAAGCTCCGTAATCGATGTCTTCATGCCTCCTTCGCGAAGCATGTAGAAAAACGGTATCAGCATGACGGCTTACTGCTGACCGGCCCTGCGGTCGAGAAACACCAGCCGCTCGAAAAGGTGTACGTCCTGCTCGTTCTTGAGCAGGGCGCCATAGAGCGGCGGAATTGCCTTCCGATTGTCTTCTGCGCGCAGCGCCTCCGCGGGAATATCTTCGGCAAGCAGCAGCTTGATCCAGTCGAGCAGCTCCGATGTGGAGGGTTTCTTCTTCAGGCCCGGCACCTCGCGAACCTTAAAAAACGCGTTCAGCGCCTCGCTCAGGAGATCTTTTTTCAGTTTCGGGAAATGCACGTCGACGATCTTTGCCATCGTGTCCTGATCGGGAAACTTGATGTAGTGAAAAAAGCAGCGTCGCAGGAACGCGTCCGGGAGTTCTTTCTCGTTATTACTCGTGATGACGATGATCGGCCGGTACTTTGCCGCGATGAGTTGCTTCGTCTCGTAGACGTAGAACTCCATACGATCGAGCTCCTGCAACAGGTCATTCGGAAACTCGATATCAGCCTTGTCGATCTCATCGATGAGCAGTACCGGTTGCTCGTCCGACTCAAACGCTTCCCAAATCTTGCCGTGCTGAATGTAGTTGGCGATGTTGTGGACACGGTCGTCGCCGAGTTGCGAATCCCTCAGCCGTGCGACGGCATCATATTCGTAAAGCCCCTGTTGCGCCTTGGTCGTGGACTTGATGTGCCACTCATAGAGCGGCTTGCCGAGCGCGCCCGCCACTTCCATAGCAAGCTGTGTCTTGCCCGTGCCCGGCTCGCCCTTGATGAGTATCGGCCTTTGCAGCGTTACGGCCGCATTGACGGCTAACATCAAATCGTCGGTTGCGACGTAGGTACTCGTGCCTGTAAATCTGTTCTCTGCCATCTCGGTCCCGCAAAAAAAACTTGCCGGCACCATCTTACTCCCTGCGCGTCCCAAGAAAAGGCGCCTCGCGACACTTATGTCAATCGGCGGGCAGCAGGAGCAATGTGTGCCTCGACTCTCCCGGCTGGAACGGATTCGGCCTGCCGTGAACCCAGTCGTCATGGCCTTCACGGTAGAACGGGGACAACGGATGTCCGCTCTGTCCGGTCGGCATTTGCATCAGGCCATTTTTCTCGTCTCCCGGTGATACCGAGAAGCGTTGTGAGGCGCCGAATGCCGGCGATTGTGCCTTAGGCAGATCGACATCGCCGTTGAGAGGATCGCCGGGCATGTCCAACCAGGCTGACAGGATCGGCAGGGACTGGCTCAGTGGATGCCGGATCGATGCTGTATTTACCTCACCCCAGGCCCGGTCTGCTAGCGGCCCCTCGTAATTTTCGCCGAACCACTGGAGGTTGGACTGAATTGCGCCAAGTAGCAGATCGTCCCAGGTCTCGTATCGGCCAGGCAGCAGGTGCTGCGGGCGTTCCCTGAGAAGTGGCCAGAGCACGGCCTCGAACTGGTTGCTCAGGAGCGGTTCGACACCGGCTCCATTCGCGGCGCGCAACGGGCCCATCAGTCCGTGGAAGACCTTCGCCTGCACTTCGAGGCGAAACGCGCGCACGAACCGGTAGCCCACCGAATCGGCCGTTGCCCTCGGTATCCAGTCCTGCACCAGCTTGCGGTACTCGACGAGTCGCGAATCTTTGGCAACCCGCTCGTCAGTCAACAGCTCCAGAATCAGGTCTCGCCAACGTGCCAGGAATAACGCTCGATCGTCGTACTGGATCGCCAGCATGTCGACCGGCGTGAATGTGTCGCCGGCGCGCAGTCCGTCACGGATCTGTCGTGCCCGCGCGCCGAGATCGTAACCACTGTCGCCAATTACCTCGAGCGCCTCGCCATCAACGACTCGCGCATTGGCCGTCCAGATGCGGCCGCCGCCCGGATTGACGATACGAGGATAGTCAGAAGGGTGCAGCCAGCCGATCCAGCCATGTTCCGCGCTCCAGTCGGCCGGCACCATCGCGTTGTAACGGTTTTTCACCGGTATCTGCCCGGCAATCGTCCAGCCGATGTTGCCGCCGGCGTCACCTGTTACGAAATTCTGCGGCGGAATACCCATCGTGGCTGCGATCTGCAGAGCCTCGTCGACGTTAAATGCCGTCTCCAGCGTAATCAGCCTCAGGTTGAGGGCCTCCGGGCTATGAGCGGTCCAGCTTACGGCGATATCCCCGTCCGGATAGTCAATCAGGTCGTCTACCGGCCCCCAGATTGTCTCCCTGATCTCGTAGTTGCGCGGTTCGCCGCCCTTGACCTCGATTTGCTCATCGTGGATCTCGAATTTTCGATCACCTTCAGGCGTGCGATAGGTGCCCGGAGTGGCTCCCGGGCGTAGTAGTACGGCGTCGGACCAGTCGCCGTAACTGTTCGTGTAACCCCAGGCAACGTTGCCGTTGCTTCCAGCGCTGATAAACGGAGTTCCGGGCAGGGACACGCCCGTCAGGTCCAGAGCTTCGTCGCCACGTACGACCAGTCTCGCCTGGTACCAGATATTCGGCACGTTGTGGCCGAGATGCATGTCATTGGACATCAACGCACGGCCGTTCTCTGTCAGCGCCCCACTGACTACCCAGTTGTTGCTACCGGTCAGGAACTTCTTACCACGCTCGCCCGCAGGTGGCGCTTCGTCCATGACATCGCGAATCGAGAAAACATGGGCGGGCGGTGGACGCGACTCGCCTCGAGGCAGTCCCGTCAGCGGTGCGTCCCAACTGGTGCCGTCCGGATACAACCAGGCATACACGCGTGCCGGAAAGACACGATGTGCCATGCCACGGCGCACGTCGTTCCTCGCGCGCTCGTCGTTCAACTCCACGAACATTGCGTACACGACCAGTACCGTATCCTCGGCAAGCCACGGCTCGGGCTGCACGCCCAGTAACAAGTGCTCAAAGGGACGCGCACCGAGACTCGCCAGTCCCGCATTCACGCCGGCTGCATAGCTCGCAACGATCTCGGCGCCATCGGCACTCGCCCGCTCGAGCACGGCGCGCGCACGCGTTCGAAATCGATGGAAGCGGTTCCGCTTGTCGAAATCCAGGGCGATCTCCCCGAACAATTCGGACATCTCTCCCGCAGCCTGGCGTCGAATCAGATCCATCTGGAAGAAACGGTCCTGACCGTGTGCGAATCCAGTGGCGTACGCGAGATCGACCCGGTTACTCGCCGTAATCGTCGGGATACCCGCTTCGTCACGCTCGATCGTCGCTTTGTGCCCGAGGCCGCTGACCGCGACCTCACCATCGAGTTGCGGCAAACTCGCGCGCAAAGTCAGCCAGAGCGAGACCACGACTGCCACCAGCAGCAAAACCGCTGCAGCAAACAAACGTATGAGCCAGGATCGCATGTTGCGCTACTCGGGTTTGGTGACCTCGATGATCGTCATCGAGTTGGTGCTACCGGACACGCCTTCCAGATCACCCTTCGTAAATATGACGAATTCGCCGACATTGACGAGTTCGCGCGACAACAGTGCATCGAATACGTTTCGGTAGAGCTTTTTTTGCGTCTTTTTGGTCAGCTCGAACGCGACCGGGAACACGCCCCGGTACAGACTGACGCGGCGGCTGGTTGCGACGTGCGGCGTCAGGGCGTAGATCGGGATGTCGGAGCGAATACGGGACATCCAGCGAGCGGTCGAGCCCGATTCGGTCAATGCGATGATCGCCGACACGTCGAGATGATTCGCCGTATACATCACGGCCATGGCGATTGCTTCGTCCACGCGGCCGAAATAGTCGCCCATGCGGTGGCGAGTGCGGCCTTCGGGCAACGGATATTTCTCGGCGCCGGTACAAACCTCGGCCATTGCCCGAATCGACTTGACCGGATATCGGCCGACTGCGGTCTCGCCCGACAGCATCACCGCATCCGTGCCGTCCATGACAGCGTTGGACACGTCGGACACTTCCGCACGCGTCGGGATCGGGCTCTTGATCATCGACTCCATCATCTGTGTCGCCGTGATCACGATCTTGCTTGCCCTGCGAGTCTTGCGAATGAGTTTCTTTTGGATTCCAGTGAGTTCCGCGTAACCCATCTCGACGCCGAGATCACCGCGCGCAACCATGATCACGTCGGCCGCATCGATGATCGAGTCGATATTTTCGACCGCTTCTACGCGTTCGATCTTGGCGACAATCAGCCCATTGCCACCGGCTTCCTCGAACAGCCGCCGCGCCAGGTGCACGTCATCGCCGTCGCGCACGAAGGAAACCGCGAGGAAATCTGCGTCGAGCTCGGCCGCGAGTTTGATGTTTTCACGATCGACGTCCGTTAGTGCAGCGGCAGACAGACCGCCACCTTTCTTGTTGACGCCCTTGTGATTCGACAGGATGCCGCCGTTCACCACCGTCGTATGCACTCGGGTGCCTTCGATGCGCTCGACCTGCAGGTTGATCATGCCGTCATTCAGGAGCAGCGTGTCACCGGGGTTTACATCTTCGTGCATCGTGCTGAGCGCGACGCCGACACCCTCTTGCGTACCTTCATCAATGCCGAGTTCGCTGTCGAGAAAGAATGCGTCGCCATCTTCGAGCTCGACCGAACGGTCGCGGAATCGCAGTACACGAATCTTGGGTCCCTGCAGGTCGCCGAGAAGGCCGACATCCCGCCCGCATTTTCGCGCAACGTCGCGCAGCTCTTTCGCCCGTTTGCGGTGCTCATCAGCATCGCCGTGAGAAAAGTTCAGGCGCGCAACGTCGAGGCCGGCGTCGATCATCTTGCGCAGCGTATTCTTCGGGTCAGACGCCGGGCCGAGCGTCGCCACAATCTTGGTCCGTCTAAGCATGGCGGCGATTATTGCACAACGAGATGTCCGTAGTGCTACGGATGGCGGCGCACAAACTGTGATGTTGAACTGGTATGCTGCCGCACATTCCGAGCGCCCCGGGAACTCCATGATCAACCGACGCCGCTTTCTACAAAGCCTTATCGCAGCCGCCGCGAGCCCCGCGTCGGCGGCGCCGGCAAGGATGGGACACTCGTCGGTCGGCCCGCTGCGGCCGGACCCGAACGGTCTCCTGGACCTGCCCACTGGATTCGGCTACCACATTGTGTCGCGTGCCGGCGATACGATGAGCGATGAATTGACTGTCCCGCCGGCGCACGACGGAATGGCCGCTTTCGAGGGGAATAACGGGCGCATCGTGCTTGTCTGCAACCATGAGATGCGCCCGTCCCACCCGAAGTACAGCGCGTTCGGGACGTCGTTCGAGTCGCTCCCGGACGCAATGAAAGAACGCGTCTACGATCAAGGCGGCGGCAGATCACCCGGCGCCGGTGGCACGACAACCGCGATTTACAACCCCTCAACTGGCGAGACGGAACGCCAGCACCTGAGCCTTGCGGGCACCGAGCTGAATTGTGCTGGCGGTCCGACTCCGTGGGGCAGCTGGTTGTCGTGCGAGGAGTGCTTCGAGAAACCGGGTACCGGATTCTCTGGTGGACGCATCGTGACGCGCGACGAACCCCACGGCTATGTGTTCGAAGTACCTGCAAATGAATCCGGTCTCGTCGACCCGGTACCGATCGAGGCAATGGGACGATTCGAACACGAAGCCTGTGCCGTTCACGAGCCCACCGGTATCGTCTACATGACCGAAGACCGGCACTACAGCCTCTTCTATCGCTACGTCCCCGACGTGCCGGGACAGCTTCGTGAGGGCGGTCGCCTGCAGGCGCTTTCCATTGTCGGACGACCATCAATGCAGACGCACAATTGGTCCGGCGATCAGGTGATCCAGACAGGAGAGCCATTCGCGACACGGTGGGTTGATCTCGAACATGTCAACCCGAGCAAGAACGATTTGCGACTTCGTGGTGCGGCCGCCGGTGCGGCCACGTTCGCCAGGGGTGAAGGCCTGTGCGCTACCGACGATGGCTTCGCCTTTACCTGCACGATCGGCGGCCGGCAACGGCTCGGCCAGGTCTTCCTGTATCAGCCAGGTCAGTTCGAAGGACAGGATGAGGAAATCGGACACCCTGGCCTGCTGACTCTGCTCGCAGAATCGACGCATGATTCGCTGCTGCGGAATGCCGACAACATCACGATGGCGCCGTGGGGCGACCTCATCGCCTGTGAAGACACGGCGAGTCACTGCGGCCTGGTCGGCGTGCGCGTCGACGGCAGCCAGTATCAACTCGCCGACAACGCTTACTCGAATTCCGAACTCGCCGGTGCGTGTTTCGCGCCCGACGGCAAGACATTGTTCGTCAACATTCAATACCCGGGGATGACGCTAGCGATTACCGGCCCCTGGCCGAATTAGAGTGACAGTGACCCTAATTCCCGATGCATATGCCGTTTCAACTCCGACTTGCGAATTAGGGTCGCTGTCACCTTAATTCGGCGCGTCGCTCTAACATCTCGACGGCCGGCAGTTGCTTGCCCTCGACGAACTCAAGGAAAGCGCCGCCACCCGTCGATATGTAGGAAATACGCTCAGCGACGCCGTATTTGTCGATGGCGGCTAATGTATCGCCTCCACCGGCGACCGAGAACGCCTCGCTCGCAGCGATTGCCTCTGCCAGCGCTTTGGTACCGGCGCCGAAGCTATCGAATTCGAATACGCCGACCGGACCGTTCCAGATAACTGTGCCCGCTGATGCGATGATCCCGGCGAAGAGCGCGGCCGTATCCGGACCAATATCGAGGATCATCTCGTCGCTTGCCACGGTCTCCACGATCTTCGTTGTTCCGGCAACATTCGCGAATTCTTCCGCAACAACGACATCCGTCGGCACGGGGATTTCTGCACGCCCCTCCTTCGAGGTCGCGAGCTCTCTCGCGATGTCGAGCATGTCCGCTTCGTAGAGCGACTTACCGACGCCATGACCTGCAGCCGCAATAAAGGTATTCGCAATGCCGCCACCGACGATAAGGCAATCGACAATGCCTGCCAGTGCATCGAGCACGGTCAGTTTCGTAGAGACTTTCGAACCGCCGACGATGGCGACGAGTGGCCGGGCCGGCGCGTCGAGCGCTTTGCCGAGCGCATCAAGTTCTGCCGCCAGCAGCGGTCCGGCACAAGCAATCGCTGCGTGCTCGGCTACACCGTATGTACTGGCCTGGGCGCGGTGTGCCGTACCGAAGGCATCCATGACAAAGACATCACAGAGATCCGCCATCTTCCGGGCGAGCGCCTCGTTACAGGCTTTTTCGCCTTCGAGAAAGCGCACGTTCTCAAGCAACACGACCGTTCCGGGCGCTACCTCGACGCCGTCGATCCAGTCCTTGATGAGCGGCACCTCACGGCCGAGGAGTTTGGCCAGGCGGTCTGCAACCGGGCGCAACGAGAATTTCTCGTCGGGCTGACCCTCGACAGGCCGGCCCAGGTGCGACATCAACATGACCGCAGCACCAGTTTCAAGGGCCGCCTCTATCGTCGGCAATGCCGCCCGTATTCGTGCGTCGCTCGTGACTTCGTCATCCGCTATTGGCACGTTCAGGTCCTCACGAATCAGCACACGGCTGCCGCGAAGGTCGACATCGGACATGCGTATTACGGACACGGTTGGTGCTACTTCGCGTTGACCAGCGCGACAGTGGTATCAAGC
>Ga0255052_10003772_pt1 | contig 10411 bp, 13 predicted proteins | sample JV7_2_21_MG_FD_188632 | JGI IMG/M metagenome (GOLD analysis project Ga0255052, IMG submission 188632) | Seawater microbial communities from Jervis Inlet, British Columbia, Canada - JV7_2_21 | ecosystem: Environmental > Aquatic > Marine > Inlet | place: Canada: British Columbia | collected...
GAACAAAAGATATAGTTTGTTAAGCATACAGAGTAAACTCTTAGATGTAATGACGACCGACGAATTAAGAAACATAGGGTTTAAGTCATGGAGAGACGTTAAGGATTGGATGCTAGCCTTTTCTATTGCTGAGGATAAAATAAAACAGATTGCACCAGCTGATACTTTGAATATAAATCAGTTAATACAGGTGATAACAAACGTGGATAACTCTATTAAAATAGTAAACAACACCCCACTAGATAATCAATCTAGTGTAAGCAGCATGAAAAGTGCTGAAATACCAGATAGTTATAGTGGTGAGGATATTAAAAGTGACCAAGAAAGTGACCAAAAGGAAAAGAAAACCGATAAGTAAGATCCACGGTTATATTAAACAGGTTGGCAGGGGGAAAAGGACTGTTGAGGATCTTAATAGTGTTACGAATCGCAAATATCGTGTTACGATTGAAGGCATGGGGGGGGAGGACCCCCCCGACCTTAGTCTCAGTCCGAATATTAATACTAAGTCCCATGCTCAACTCATATCAAACAAAGGTTTTTCTGAAGAGTACAGGTGGGTAGCTGATAGAATTTGTAGTGGCTTTCGTAATCCCTATCAAATCAAGGTTAAAATAGATGATAAATTTATAGATCTTACAAATAATTTAAGATTCATCGTCACTCACACGGTTAAAGCTGGAAATTATATATTAATATTTAAACAAAGTGATCTCGATTCCTGGCACCACCAGTGGCAAATAGCTGTATTTGACAAAGCCACGGCTGAACTAAGGGATGCTATTAAGACTTGGCCTGACAAGCTTGAGCTAAGGTTTAAATGGGTTTTAGATTTAGCGAGGGAGGTTTTTCCTGAGGAATATATAGAGTTTAATTTAAAAGAGTTTGATTTAGGATCCCAATTTGGCATAGGAATAAGAAATAATAGAAATAATAGACGCTCTGGCGTTCGTCTTACAAATATAGTAAATGACGAAATTGTAATGTTATCAATTAAAGAGGTAGAGGTTGAATTAAAAAGGCGAAGAACTTTCATATTTCCTATAGATGACGCAATTTTCATAGACGGAGTACTGATATGACAAGGCTTAATTATTTATTTACTGGAGATCACTGATATATAATGATTAAATTTAAAAAATATATTTTTGTAGTGTTTATATTATTTCAAATTTCTATTTGGCTAACTGGTTTATATTTAATGATTACTGGATATGGAGGGCATACCCCAGATACCATAGGATCAGCAATGGCTACCTTGATTTTTGTGGGAGCAATCCCTGTTTTTTGGGCTAAAACTTAAAAGGAGAATTTATGGAATACACTAAACTTAATACAGAATTAGAAATAGCTTTATTTTTTATTGATAACCCTTACTGTAAAATTCTTTATATCTCTAGTTTTGAAGAGTGGGATGATTTTAAAAACAGGTTTAGAAAAATTGTTAATGGTCCATCTTCTATTTTTAAATTTAAAGATGGAAGGATATATCTTGAAAATCGAAAAGATAATTGGTTTATTAAAGGTTGCCGTCCTGAAATAGAGGGAGTAATGGGTTTTTGTGCAAAAAAGATAGGCGTTTATTTGTCTGATAATATTAGTAGGAAGGAATATTTAGAGATTGTAAAATATTTTGGCTTATTTGGCTTATTTGGAGAAAATAAATGAAAGAGATAGCTCAACTATTTAAAAAGATTCAACTATTTTTCCACGGAGAACATGTCGATCTACGTATTTACTGTACAGATTATAAGACTCTGGGTAATACTTTTATGGACAGGATTGAGATTGAAATAACTTTTAAATTCAAAGATCGTCAGGATTATAGAATTTTAAGAGTTTTTTCTGTTTTAGAAATAGAACAAATTGTGGATGATCAATTTTTAATTAATCAGTTTTTGGAAGAAGCTGAAGATAATTTAAAAGAATATAAGTCTGGACAAATGGTTGAAAATGAATTGGAAGGATATTTAATGTCTAAGGAAGAATTTGAAAGAGATATCTGTTCTAAGTTTAATTCTTGTTTTGATTGTGACCATGAAAAAACTTGTCCTTTGAGGTAAGAATAAAACGTTCCACGTGAAACATCTTGAGAGTTGCGAAGCGAGGTCAAATTAAAATAGCACTTTAAAACGCAGTAGTTGGTAGTGCTACTCTGCTTTCCGATGACCTTCGCTTCTCTCAATTAAATAACAAAGGAAAAGATGATGGATAAAGTCTCGCCTTGGGAAACAAGCTTTATTGATATAATGGTAGGGGATAAAGTTTTAAATAACACGGGAAAAATCCCTGTAGAAGAAACAATTATTGCCCTACACACGTCTGACTGTGTAGAAAGACTATTCATCTGTTGGAGATGTGCACACACGGCGACCCATGAAATGCCACATCCTAATTATTATCACTTTTGTGACAAAAAGAAGATTGGGAAGATGGAGGCTTTTTATGAGAAAAACTCTGAGGAGGAATTAAATGGGGTGGAATAATCAACTAGAATTAGAAAAAATCAAAAGGCTAGAAAAGGCTTTAAGTAAATCAAATTTATACGCTATGGGATTACAACAAACAATAAATTCTAAAGATGAATATCTAAAATTGTTGATCCATAGAGCAGTTGGATATTGTGGTTTAATGGAAATAAAAAAAATAGAAGAAACGGACGAAGGAATAAGTATACTTTTAAAGAGGTGTTAAGGACTTAAATGAGCACTGAACTACTAGAAAAAACCTTTAAAAAATGGAGATTTGATCCTTATCTGTTTGTTACTGAGGCAATTGGGGCTAAACCGAGTAACCAGCAGACAGAGGGTCTTCTTGCTGTCAAAGCTCTTGTTAATGCCAAGTGGAAGAAACATATGAAACAACGCATGACAGCGGAGGAGAAGGAACTTGCGCTTAAACTTGGTATTACTATCCGGTCCGGACATGGTTGTCATGCAAGAGATTCTTTAATATTGATGCATAGTGGGGATATTAGAAAAGTACAAGATATAAGAGTTGGGGATTCTTTAATGGGGGATGATTATTCCCCTAGAAAAGTATTAAGTTTGTATAAGGGTAAGGAAAATTTATACAGGGTTAAATATTTAGATGGGTCTTATTATGATGTTAATGAATCTCATATACTTTCTCTGGTGGCTATTGTTGCACATGAAGATAAAAAAGTTGGAGATATTACAAATGTTTCTTTAAGAGATTTTATAAAATGGGAATATTACAAACAAAGTATTAATTTAGGGTATAAGAAATTTAATAATAAGGTAACCCCTAAAAATATTTCCATAGAACTCCTGGGTGTTGGTTATTATTACGGTTTTGAAATTAATGGAAATAACTTATATTTACTTGGAGATTACACTGTTACCCATAACACAGGCAAGGATGTCTTCTTGGCATGGGTGCTTATATGGATGCTGGTATGCTTTCCTCATAGCAACGGAATGAGCACTGCTCCAACAGGGCATACATTAATGGATGTTTTATGGCCATATCTTAGAAAATGGCTTAGAAGATCAAAGATACATCTTGATAAATTTGTTGAGGTCCAATCTGATAAGATGTATATGAAGGGTGCAAAAGGTGAATGGTTTTCCGTGGCCAGATCTATTGCTAAAAATGCAAGTTCTGATCAACAAGGTGAAGCATTGGCTGGTAGACATAATCCTTATTTTATCAGGGCTGTAGATGAAGCCAGTGGTGTTGGGGATGCTGTTTTTAAACCTATTGAAGGATCTATGACCGGGATTATAGATTATGCAATTTTAATATCAAATCCAACCAGAAATTCAGGTTATTTTCATAGTACACACACAAAGTATAGAAAATTTTGGTGTTGTTTACATTGGGATGCTGAACTCTCTGATGTTGATGAGGTTTCGGGTGAGACAAATACGCGTGACCAGAATAAAACAATGGCTGCGAAGTATGGAAAAGATTCAAACTTCTATAAAATCAGGGTTAAGGGTGATTTTCCAGCTTCCGAATCAGACGTTTTTATTCCTTATGAATGGATTATTGAAGCTTCAGAAAGAACCATTGAGCAAACTCCAGGTGCTTATGGTAAAGTAATGGGAGTGGATCCGGCTTGGAAAGGTAACGATAAGAGTATAATTTTGATGAGGGAGGGTGGGATTGTACTTCCTAAAATTTATGAATATAAAAAACTTGATACTTTTGAACTTGCAGAATGGACTAAACTTGTTATAACTGAGGAAGATCCAAAAATTGGGGGCATAGATACAATCGGGTATGGTGCTGGTGTTTATGATAATTTAAGACATTCAGATTTCAGAAGTAAAGTAAGATCTGTTAATACTTCCAGGGAATCTTCCGATAAAATAAGATATCCACGATTAAGAGATGAATTATGGTGGAGAATGAGAAAGAGGTTTGAGGAAGGAACAATATCTATACCTAAAGATGACGAACTTATCGGAGAGCTTGCAAGTGTCCGATTTGAATATAAAGGTGAGAAAGCAATAAAGATCTTTAGTAAAGAGAAGTTGAAATTAATGGGATTACCTTCTCCTAATAAAGCGGATGCGCTGGCTTTAACATTCTTTTTTAATGATCGGGTTTATATGCAGAAGCCAAAAGATGAATGGGATGACGATGATGAATATGAGTCTTTAAAGAATAGCGGGAATAATGATAAATCTTATATGGGGGTTTAGTAATGAAATTAATGCAAACAAGAAGAACTAAAGAGATCAGGCATATACATTTTGTCTATCTGGATGAAGAATCAGGGATTGGAATAAGTTCTTTAAGTAAGAGTCATACACATAAAGTTTTTGATGAACCTGAAGTGGGTGGGTTAAGAACCGTTCCTGCAGCAGAAGATAATCATATACATGAGATTATTGAAATACCTAAAAAAAGAATAAAGAAAAATATAGATGATGACATTGAAACTGTAAATATGGTTGATTCTTTGTGGAAAGTTGCTAATGACTATGAAGCGGATTCTTTAGAATTTGGAAAACAAGCTGAAGGATATTATAATGGGGATGAACACTGGAAACCACAATTAAAAAGTAAGCTTGAAGGAGAAAAAAGAGCGGCTATAACTGTTAACGAAGTTGAGCCAAAAATAGATTTACTTTCTGGCCATCAAAGGGAAACACGAACCGACTTTAGATTTATGCCTACTGAGGGTGGGGACCAGAAGGTTTCAGATATTTTAACAATTTATGTTCATAAGGATTTAAGTAATCAATATTTTCGACTTGCTGAAACTGAAGTCTTTGATGATGAAGCTATTGCGGGAAGAGGTTTTTTCGACCTTGTTGTTAATACAGATAAAGACATAGAGGGAGAAATTGAAGTATCTCATGCTTATTGGGATGAATTTCGTCTTGGTCCACATAAAGATAAATTACTAAGAGATTGTGATTATGGATTTAAAATAAAATGGCAACCGAAAGTAATTGTTAAAGAAAAATGGCCTAAAAAGGCTGATTCTATTGATAATTTATTTATGAAAGCATCTGATGCAGATGGTCAGAGTAGCACACTCCCACCAGATGATGATTATACCCCTTCTCCAACAAATTCAATGACTTTTACTGAAGTCCAAAAACAGTTTGCGGATATTGCGCAAAAAACTGTGATGCTTCGAGAACTTTGGAAAAAAGAGTATAAAAGAATTAAAATTGTTTTTAATGTTGAAGATGATTTCTTTTATCCTGCAGTAGATCTTGAAGATAAACAGGTTGAAGAATTAAAAACAATTGAAGGGCTGAGAGTTGTTGAGAGAGTCCAATATAGAATGAAAAAAATCATTGTTGCAGGAAATGTTTTGTTGTCTGAAGCATACGATGAATTTTTTACTGACGATTTTTCTTTCACTCCTGCATACGCTAAAAAAAGACGTGAAAAATGGTGGGGGAAAGTTAAGCCTGCAATGGGAGTCCAGGACGAAATAAATAAAAGACATTCTCAGCTTATGGATGTTGTTACCAGGATGCTTCCTTATGGTTGGTTTTACGACGCTGATACTTTTGTAGATCCTAAGGAAGAACAAAAATGGAAAGATAACTCTTCTACCCCTGGATGGACTGCAAAGGTCGATAACTTAAGCAAAAAACCTGTAAAAGAAGATGGTGTTAATTTCCCAAATGGGTTAATCCAGCTTGAAATTATGAATTCTGATAAGATGAATGTAATTATGAATATTAATAAAGAATCCTTATCCGCAAGTACAGGTACTCAGTCTGGGGTAGCACTTGCAGAGAAAAGAGCTTCAACATTTAAAGGGAATGGATATCTTTATGATAATTTTGATATTGCTAAAACATGTGTAGGGGTAAAATATTTAAAATTATTACAGAAATTAAAAAATCCTAAGAAAATTGCACGGGTTGTTATGGGAGTTGAGAATAAAGATAAGTTTAATGTTGGCCCGGCGATTGATGGGCAACAGCCAACTTTACAGGATTATTCATTTGAGGATATTGTTAAGATATTTAATGAAGCTGATTTAAGTAAATATGATGTTACTGTTGCACTTTCTCCTCATAACCCAACAGCTATGCATGCAAACTTTCTCGTCTGGTCTAATCTGGCAACTCAAGGTTTTCCAATACCACCGGATGTTCTTGTTGATATGTCATCCTTGCCAAACAAACAGAAGGTAATCGATGCAATAAGAGGTCAGCAGGATCAAGATCGACAGGCAGAGCAAGCTAAGCTTGATACTGAGCTGCAGAAAACAGCAATGGCAAGGGAGAAAAAGCCACCAATTGAAGGAGCTGAGTAACGATGGTACTCTATTTAAATAAAAATGTTTTTGATAATTTTTGCAAATATTATTTTTTAATAGAAATACTGAGTATTGATTTTTTGTTTTCAGTTTACAAGACCAGATATAAAAAACAAACAAGAGTTTATGTTAAATTGGGGAAATTTTCAAAGACAATGGATGTTATATGACAAATAAAATTCAGAAGAATCAAATTAGAAAAATTGAAAAAGTGTTAAAAGAAATGGGTTTTGATGTCGATGACTATAGTGGAAAGATAAATATTTCTTTTAATTACAATGGGGGTATTGTTGCAAATGTAAGATTGGATACAGAAAATAAATTAAAAATATTTGAATAATTGTTAATTATGTGTATATAATTAAATATGGGACTGTGCTTTTGAGGCCAATAGGTTATGCATACTTATTGTAGGTGAAAGCCCTACCAGCTCCACCAAATTTTAAATAGATATCGTCGGAAGACTTTAAGCTCGAAAGAGATCTTTAGAAAGCCCGACTAGTTTCTGATTAAGTTCAGTTGCTAGTCGGGCTTTTTTTATTGCTGGATTATATGCAATAACGCATCCCAGCACAAATATTATTGGGAACACCTCTTTTAAAAGAGTCCCAGGAGGAAGAAAATGGCAGAAGAAGTAGCAGTAGAAGAACAAGTGGAAACCGAAGAAATCGTTGAAATTGACGAAAACACTCCTTTGGAAAATCTTAGTGATGCTGAGATGCAGGATGCTATATCCCAGGCCACCATCCAAGATACAGAAAAAGAAGAGGTTTCTAAAGAGCCAGAAAAGCAGGATGAAACACAGGGTAAAGAGGAAGAGGATACTAACAAAGAGGATATCAAGGAAGAATCAGAACCGGTTACTCTTGAGTCCTTACAAAAAGATTTAGCAGATTTAAATGAAAAGCATGCCGCGCAGGTAAAAAGAAATGATGATCAAAATAATTTTATCATGAGACAAACAAATGAATTGGGTGATTTAAGAAAACAAACTAAACAACCAGAACTAAACAAAGAAGAATTGGTTGAAAAGTTTCTTGAAGACCCTCAAGGGACGGTTAATGAAATTTTAAATTCAAGAGATCAAGAGGAAAATACAATTTTAGCTGAAAATAGAGAAATTGAATTTAAAAATAAAGAAACAATCCATAAAATAATCCCTGAGTTTGATTCTTTAAAAGATGATATGATTAAAACTTTTGCTGCGGATACCGGTGAAGACGAGGCTTTAATCCGACAATCTTTTGAACAAAACCTTTATAAAGACCCTTCTTTTGTTATTAATTTGGCTCGCAGGGTTAAGACAGAAAGAGAAAATACAACATTAAAAGAACAAGTTAAGCAGATGAACGAAAAGATATCTAATGTGTCTGATAAAATTGAAAACGCAGCTAAAAAGGGACTTAATTCAATAGCTTCATTGTCAGAAGGTGGTGATGGTGGTTCTGAATTAGATGTAAGCGATTTAACGGATATTCAAATTGCAAATTTGTCAGAGAAAGATTTAAAGGCACATACAGATAAGCTTCTTCGTTCTGCTAATACTTAGGAGGCTTTGTTATGGCAAAAACTAGTATAACTACCAGTAATGCTTTATGTAATAAACTCATTTCTGAGAAATTACATAGAGATTCAGTAAAAGAATCATATTGGAATAAATTTATGGGTGAAGGCTCAAATGTCGCCGTTCAAGTTAAATCAGATCTAATGAAAACCAAAGGTGATAGAATTACGTATGGGATAAGAATGAGACTGTCCGGCACTGGAGTTACAGAAGGTACTCCATTAGAAGGTAATGAAGAAGCTCTTACAACTAATTCGTCAACTGTAACTCTTCAACAGTATAGACATGCTGTAAGAGATGCTGGTGCAATGGATAGACAGAGATCGGTTTTTAATCTCAGCCAAGAATCAAAAGATGCCCTTGTTGATTGGGGGTCTGAAAAGATTGACCAGCTTGCTTTTGATGCGATCACAGCAAGTCCGACAATATATTTCTCCAGACAGAGTGGAGAAAATTCAAAAGGTACGAGTGATCCTTCAGCAAGTGTTACCGCAACAGATATACTTACTCCATCTTTAATAAGTTTTATTAAAGTTTACTGTATGACTGGTGGAAATAGATCTCAGGTTCCGTTCAGACCAATTAAAATTAACGGTAAAAAATATTTTGTACTTCTTGTGCATCCTGATGTTATGTTTGACCTGAAGAATGATTCAACATATGCACAGGCCGTAAGAGAAGCACAGCTTAGAGGTAAAGAAAATCCACTCTTCACAGGAGCAGCAGGTATTTGGGATAATGTTGTAGTTCATGAACATGAAAACATCGACCTTACTACCACTTGGGGTGGAGCTGCAGTTTCAGGGGCAAAATGTACTTTCTTTGGAGCACAGGCTCTTACTTGGGCTTGGGGAAAGAAAAAACAGATAGTTGAGAAAAAGTTTGATTATGATGATGAGATGGGTTTTGGTTGGGGAATGATTGCAGGAGTTGCAAAACCTGTATTTGATTCCTTAGACTATGGTTCAGCAGCAGTATATGTAGCAAGAACTAAGATCTCAGATCTGTAAAATAAGCTGAAAGTTTGATAAAAAAAGTTAATCAGGAGGATAAGATATGGCTACAGTTACAAGTTTTATAACTGGACAGCAGGAGCATGAAATAATTAAAGGTTATTCCGGTTATATCCAAAACACTTTAAGTTTTGCAAATACAAACGCGGATGCAGCAGATGTTGTTCAGGCGTTAAAAGTTGGGATCGGCATGGTTGTCACAAAAGTAACTCTTAAAATCGATACAGCTGAAGGTGGAACTTCAACAAACGATATTGGTGATGGGGATGATCCTAATGGTTATGATGATGCTGTAGATTTTAATGCAGCTGCTAATACTATCACAAGATCATTAGAAGCTACAGATGCATTAGGTGTAGGTAAATATTATGCTGCAGCTGATACAATTGATATCACTTTGGATAATGATCTGAATACTGCAGTAGTAACAATAATTGCGGAATATGTAAGAATAGGAACATAATTTAATTAAATTACACGCACAACAAGGGTTAGGTTTTTTACATCTCCTTCCCTTTCCCTTGTTGTATCTATTTTTCAGGAGGAAATAATATGGGACAGGATATAGAAGAAAATGGTGTGTGGCAAGGTGCTGCGGTCCGTTTTTTGCAAAAAGTTAGAGATACGGTCAATGAGTTAAGAACAGATCATGCAACTGGTAAAACTTCAAATGATAATTTAAATGATTATCTTGATTTTGTAAATGAAGCAGACGGTGTCATTGGTGGAGATTTTGTAATATCTGCCGGAGCTGCAACTACTTTAACAGGTGCAGGTAATATAAAGTACAGAATTGGTGGAGAGATTCACTATATAGCTTTAGATACTACAATAACGCTCGGTGATGATGGTGATGTTGATGCTGATAAATGGCGTGCCTGGCGCATTGAAATTGATAGACTTGGGGTAGTAACAGCTACAGCTGATGGTGATACACAGCATGTTAATGAACAAGATGCATTACTTAATTTAGCATCAATAGCACAGACAGCAAATACAGTTACAATCGGCTATTTTACTATTGATTCCAATGGTGGTTTTAATATTGGAACTGATAATGTAAATGGTGAA
>Ga0255052_10003773_pt1 | contig 10409 bp, 9 predicted proteins | sample JV7_2_21_MG_FD_188632 | JGI IMG/M metagenome (GOLD analysis project Ga0255052, IMG submission 188632) | Seawater microbial communities from Jervis Inlet, British Columbia, Canada - JV7_2_21 | ecosystem: Environmental > Aquatic > Marine > Inlet | place: Canada: British Columbia | collected...
GTGGAATGACATCGTACCCGGTTGCTATGTGGTGCATGTCGCTCATGGTCTGGTCATCTTCTCCGAGATAGAGCACGACTACTCAGAGCCGAACATGCAGGGGTTTGTCTTCGGTGCTCATTACAGTGTTGCCTGTCCTCTTGGCGAGCTGGGCGACGTTCACCGTTCCACCGTCCTTGCTGTGATTGACAAGGAAAAGTTCGAAAATGCCAAGGACAGAAATTGGGACGTCGAGATCAGTTAAATGTGGCTCAAGCAAGAATGGTACGCGGTTCAAATCCTGTGTTTGTGAAGGAAGAAGAGAGGAACGCTCTAGTCGAGAATTTGGTTCGTATTATGTTGCTCGAACCAAAGGCTTCTAGAGCTTCTCCGGTTGCTGTTAGAAAGGGAGTGTACGAAGGTCAGACCTCGGCGTTCTATCCTTGGAAAGATAGCAAGGAATTGAGTGATAGGCTTCTGTGTGTCTTTGCTTATAACATTGGGGCGAGTATGCTCACTGCGATAATATCGCTCAGGGCACTACATTCTTATTCACATTCGCGAAACCTCATTGGAGGTCAGCAGCTAATGTCAGATGATGCACCACCCAAGAAGAAGAAGAAAAGAGAGCATCTAAAGAGAACCCGCTACGACATCTATGCTGAGCTGATACGCGTAGTCCACATTTGGACATTCTGCCCCCTAACAAGGGCGGCACGATCCACAAACATGCCTGTTGACCGTGCGAAAGAGTCAATCACGAAATTAGTTGAAAGAGGTCTTCTTGAGGAAGATGATGATGATGGAATGCGGGTCTTCAAAGTGACCGTACGCGGACATCAATACCTTGAGTTGTATAAACGAATGGCTGGACTGGTAGGGATTCCCATACCAGACCCGATAATCGGGATGTGAGTACTCGACGTGAGGATACTGCAGATAGTCACATTACGTGACCCTCTTTTGTGCCCCCGCTTTATATAGCAAATTTGAGGGAATATAATTAGAAATACATAAGGTGAAGGCCGAAATGGCAGATAAATTCGAAATCAAAAATCAGGATTTGGTAGAACTTACCACTGTGGAAGGCGATGCAGAGATTCGCAACTGCAGAACTCTTACGAATCCTGAAGGTGACAAAATCATAATCACGGGAACACTTCGGGTGATTGATGAATTGAACGTCGATGGCTCGCTCGAGTGTGGAAAACTTGAATCCAAATCGAGAGACCAAATAACTATCAACGGAGACCTGAAGGTAGAGAGGTCTGTTAGCATTCCAAAAGGAAGCCTTGAAGTTGAGGGAAATGCTGAAGCTCGAGATATCAACGTTGGCTCAGCCCTAGTTGTTAGGGGTAATTTGGAATGTGTGTCAGCAAAAGCTGGTGGATCAGTCAAAGTTGTGGGCGATGCAAAAGCTCAGAGGATTACTGGTGGCGGTTCAGTCAAAATTGAAGGTAATGTGGATGTCGAGAGAATAACCGGTGGCGGTTCAGTCGGCGTCTATGGCCAAATCAAAGCTGAAGAGCTTGATGCGGGTGGTTCAGGAAAGACTGCTACAGGCTACATCAAAAAAGTTTCAGTTGGTGGTAGTTTCAAAGCTACAGAAGCAATTGAGATTGAAAGCCTCGACGTAGGGGGTACTGGAAGAGTAGGACCTGGATCCAACATTGATTCAGTTGATATCGGCGGAACTTTCAAAGCTGGTGATAATCTTACATTCGGCGATATAGATGTTGGCGGCACTGTAAAGATTGATGGAAAAGCCGCAGGTCGATCAATCGATGTTGGTGGAACTGTGAAGACTGAAGGTGACTTAGAGGTTACTGAAGGCCTGAACGTTGGTGGTACAGTTGCTATTGGTGGAAATCTCAAGAGTGATGGTAAAATCAAGGTCGGAGGTACTGTAAGAGCTGATGGAAGGATTGACACATTTCGCATAATTGTTGGCGGTGCAATCAGAGCCAAGTACATCAAAGCTAGTGATGGATTCCGACTCGGAAAAAGAGCGGAAGTCGAAGGATTTGTAGAATCAAATGAAATCCTAATCCGTGAACGAGCAAAAACCGGGTCCCTCTATGGTACTGATATTAGAATAGAGGAAAGAGCTCGAGTAGGAAATATCTATGGTAAAACCATCTACATAGAACGAGATGCTATTGTTGAAGGAGAAGTGCTCTATACTGAGAGGCTTGAGTCAGAAGAGGGAGTAACATTCAGGCAAGAACCCCAGAAAGTAGATCAACTTCCATCACCAGAAACCCTCAGTTAACAAGCTCCTGCGTGTCTTCACCATTGTATTTGAGAGAGGTCGAATTTCGGGCCTCTCTCATCTAATCTCCTTTTCTAAGAACAAATATTCTGCGTCCAGATTCTGGCGTGTAGGAGTTCCCTTCAAAATCACCCAACTCTTCTTCAATCTTAAAGCCAGCTGTTTGAATGAGAAGGTCTGCTTCATGATTTAGTATCAATGCAGCACCTGATACGACCTTTATCTTATCTATAAGCTTGCCATCAGAATTACGTACGATATACTGCAAGTCCATTCGCATGAGTTTCTTCGATAGGTCAGAGTGAATCTCACCTCTTCTCGATACAATGCGACCATCTTCCAGATGTACAGGAGTATCTTCGAAGGTCGCGTGCTCATACTGCATTCCACCTGGAAACAAATCAAGAATGAAGAAACCATCATCGCGCAAATGATCATGTACACTTTGAAGTGTCGACAGCTGCTCTTCTGTTGTAAGAGCATGCACGAAAGAGGTAGGGATAATGATTAGGTTGAATTTTCTGTTAAGAGAGAACTCAGTCATGTAACCCTCCACCAAAGTAATCCGACTAGCAACTTCTTGTGGAGAGGTTTGAAGTCTGGATTTTGCGACAGAAAGCATAGACGGAGATTGTTCAAGAGCCACCACTTCGTGACCTTTCTGAGCTAATGCAAACGTCACTCTACCTGTACCTGCAGCTACGTCCAAGATTGGAGAACCAATCTTTTGAGCATACTCAATGTAAAAGGGTAAGTCGGAATTGTCTGCGAAGAGGTCGTAGAATTCCCCTACACCTTCATATCCAGCTGACAGGTTCTCGTACAGGTCTTGATCTTTAGGTGACAAGTCTGGCACCAGTTTTGTGGGATTATGCCGATACAGATGTCGAGTCGATCATGACTTTCTTTTCTAGATGAGCACGATACCTCGCTGGTACAGGGTAATTATGGAACGAATGAGAATACCATTCATTCATTTTCTGTTCAAGCTCTTTGTTGATGCGCTCCCAGAGTGATTCATTGAGCTCTGGATGTACTGACCAAACCCCTTCGTTCGGAACACCCTTCACCTTCCCTTTCTTAGAAACCTGTTTCCCACCTAGGAATGTGAGGTATGATTCTGAGAAGGTCTTGATGATCTTCTCCGGATTCTTTGCAAAGTCTACCTTTGTGGTATCAACATCATAGACAGAAACATCCGCGTCTGCACCCACTCCAAGATGACCCTTTAACTTTTCCATGCCAAGGATTTTTGCTGGAGCAGCACGAGTGGATATGACCACATCATAAAGACTCCATTCATGTTCAATGCTTGGAAGTGTTGAACGTTCATGAGCGAACTTGTGCATTCCTTCCATCCAAGTATCACGTTGTTTCTTACTCATGAGCCATGAGAAAACGAGCGGATATTTCGTGAAGGGTCCTGCGTTCGGGTGGTCAGTGCTGATTATACACCTCCACACATCATCAACGTTGAGTGCAAACTCAAGAGGAATCGCCCATTGGACTGAGTTACCAGCGGCCTTGGGACTGTATGTGTAGGGGACAATTCCTGCACCGCCTGGTAGTTCCACATCAACCGCAATGTTTGTCCACTTACCACCTGTCAACTGGTACAAGTAGAATTCGAACGGTCCATCTCCAGTCATCGTGGTTGCAGGACCGAATGTAATCTGCCCCATGTCTGCTGTGAAGTGTTTGTTCTTGTTGAAGTACTCTGCAAACTTCAGGCCACCGGATTCAAGATCACCCCAATCATTACCACCGCCCTCGACGCTACTCAAGGTTTCGAAGGACATGTGAGTCAGATGACAAATATGATCACGACCTCCGTGCCCCTTGATATCACGAATGCTATCAAGTTGAGCAATAGTGGTTTCAACGTTGCCTACTCTACCGAGGTTGTTGGGATGGAAATGCATCATGTGAGGAAGCTTGAGAGACTCAACTGCTTGGCAGAGACCTCGAGTGACTTCTTTCGGAGTGATTCCCCATCCGGGAATTTCACCCTCATGATCCCTCAAATCTACGCCGTGAGCCCACGCATATGTACCTCCCGGGTTTACTACTTTAACACCAAGTCCTCCAACACTCTGGAGAGTCCATGCAATATAGGCAGCTAGACCACTAGGATCACCCTCTTTGATGTAGTCGAATGTAATCATACTATTGCAAAACATCGGTAAAAGTCCCGAGTTGAGATTAGGTAGATCCTCCATTTCTTCCCAAGAACCTAGAGCCTTGAGAGCGGGTAGAGCGGGTTCAATGACAGTTGTATAGCCCATAGCCGAGTATCTGTATCCAGTAACATACGAGCTTGGTATGGTATAACCAACCCCGCTGCGAGTGTATTTAGTCTTAGGAACTGGATCTTTACGATGGTCTTCGGGACACATTGCACGACCAAAGCCAACCTTGCTTCCAACTATATGCGAGTGCATGTCCACACCGCCAGCCATCACTAATCGACCCTTAAGATCAATCTTCTTTGCGGACTCACTGACCTTCTCGACAATCTTTCCATCAGACATATAGATGTCCATGACTTCGCCTTCAATTCCGTGCATTGGATCGTAGACTCTTCCGTTGGTGAGGATTGTATCTTTACTCATTTCTTCGCCCTCCTTAATCCATCATATATCATCCTAAGGATGTCCCTATCTGGGAGAACATTCTCAGGTGGGTCCACTACCTGCTTAAGGTATAGTGGAAGTCCGTCCATTCGTACTGCCGCTCCATCACACTCAATGCCAGCAATAGCAGTTGGTACATTGACCTCTGCAATAAGAGAAGTCATGTTTTGTTTTGGATCTAGATTAATAATTGAAATGTTTCCCATGTGTTGCAGGGCTTTTCGAGGGAAGTGAGCGGCTGGATCTGCTGCAATATTCAGAAGCACATCAGCTTCACCTCTCATGAGCATGTCAACTGCAGTAAACTCACCAGGTTGGTATCTGGGGTATCCACGAGCATAATCTACAGCGAATGGGTACCCGGTCTGCCAAGTTGAGGTTTTATTTGCTCCTGCAACATTGTAATGACCTCGCATCGGCATCATGCTCCATTTAGTATAATGGTTCAAATCTTGAATCAGTCGAATTGCAGCATCGATGTTTCGATGACGGCCCTTGGATTGGGTCAACCCAAGTCCAAAGAACAGCACACCATATTTGGCTCCTTTCATAACCTCTGCAATCTCTTTGAGATCTGATACAGGCAGACCTCCTACATTGTCAACGTCCAATTCCTTTCCTCTGACAATTGCACGTAGGGCGGATATGACTTCCAAGTCTGTACCTGGTTCAATCCGAATAAACTTGTCAGCGACACCGGCGCTTATGGTCTTTCGAATATCGACGACCCAAATCTTTCGTTCAGTCTTTGGATTCTTGATGAATTCTCCTGCAGCTCTCGTGTGTAGTGTCATGTGTCGAGGATGTGCGAATTGAGGATTAGACCCCCAATAGATGACAAGGTCCGATCTATGCCTGACCTCACCCAATGCTGCGACTGCTTCACCCGACTCTTGAGTACCAAGTATTGTTGGACCGTGACAGACAGATGATGTGTTATCGACAACTCCTCCAGCCTCCTCAGCGATCTTGTAAGCCTCTCTATGAGCGTCGTTCTCAGTGGAACTCAGACCGTAAACGAGTAGACGTTTAGAATTAGCGATAATATCAACAGCTTTAGCAATCGCCTCTTTCAGTGTGACTTCCTTTGATGTTCCGTTTACTCGGATTGCAGGACCTTCAAGTCGATCATCTGCATGATTCAGAAATTTTGCCTTACTAATAGCACAACCATTCTCGTTGGTGGTAATTATGTTATTTTGTACCTCAAGTTGAAGGTCGTCACAGAGACAACCACAAAACACACAGACGATATTCGAATGAGTTCCTTCTGTCATTAGAGTCCCTCCACCATTCTATTCAACAGCTCTTTCACACCTAGTATGCGTTCGCCTTTTGCTGCAAAGAGTTGAACTGGGATGCTCTTGTAATTGGGCATACCCGTACCTTCAGTATCCGATCCTGTGATAGCATTAGCAAAAGGGCCACAAGGAATGAACACAACGCCTGGTTCTGATCTACGGTCAAGCTTGCTTGTAACAACAACACTGCCATGTATGGTTTCAACACGAACAGGGTCTCCTTCGTTCAATCCTAAAGATTCAAGGGTTACTTTGTCCATCTCACAGATACTAACTTCTTTGAGATACTCAGGACCTAGCTTCCCCAACTCCATCGCGCGCCCTTGCTTAAGGGTTCGTCCCGATGTTAGTAGAGCTTGAACTCCTACACGACTCATCCAAAACATCTCCAAAAATATGTTTGTTGGCAAACCAAACCACAATAAGAACTCTTGGGGAAAAAGGATTCTTGAAGATAACAAGTGAAATAGGGTGAGGATCTATTCGAATCCATTCAAATCGTCACAATAGCTAACCTATGTATCTTCATGTCCCTCCTCATACATCGGGGATTTCCCAATTATGTGCATCAATGTGTATCTATGTACACTATGAAACTGAGGGGATTTTCTCCAGAATCTATTGTAGTAAGTCCCACCGTCATACCTCAGTATTACACCTGCCACTTCGAAGCCTTTATCAGACAAGATTCGAGGAGGGCGCCCAGAGGCTCTAAAACGATGACAGTTGACAAGAAGACGCTAAAGGATCTCTATGCAAGAACACTGAAAGTGCGCAAATTTGAGGAGAAAGTCTGGGATCTATTTGGTGAGAATCTTGTTCCGGGTACACTTCACTTGTATCTTGGACAGGAAGCTGTAGCTGCCGGTGTGACTGCTGCTCTGGAGAAGACAGACTGGATTCAAAGTACTCATAGAGGCCATGGTCATGTTGTTGCGAAGGGTGCTGATATGAACGCAGCCCTTGCTGAGCTACTTGGAAAATCAAGTGGATCTTGTAAAGGAAAGGGAGGTTCTATGCACATCACACAGTTTGACGTGGGAGTGCTTGGTGCCACAGGAGTTGTTGCTTCTGGTCTTCCGATTGCTGTAGGTGCGGCATTGTCCTGTCAGATGAGGGGAACAAAAGATGTTGTTGCATGTTTCTTCGGAGATGGTGCATCGAATAACGGAACCTTTGGAGAGTCTCTCAATATGTCTGCAATCTGGAAATTACCCCTGATATGGATTGTTGAGAATAATCTATACGCGATGGGTACCCCTATCACAATGACTTGCCCAAGTGCAACCATTGCACAAAGAGCAGATGGATACTGTATACCCAGTGTTGTCGTGGATGGAAATAATGCCCTCGATGTGTATGAAGCAACTGTAGAGGCTGTGAAGCGTGCCCGAGAAGGCGGAGGTCCAACTCTGATTGAGTGTCAGACATATAGAATGAGGGGACACTCACGATTCGACCCCGCAAAGTATCGCCCAGAAGAAGAGGTAGAATATTGGTTGAGTGAAGAGAGGGATGCAGTCAGGATAATTCGTCAGATTGCCATTGAACAGGGCGCTTTGACTGAGAAAGAAGTTGAAAAGATAGTGGCCAAGATATCCAAGGAAGTCGACAAAGCTGGTGAGTTTGCCAAGAAAGCGGAGTATCCAAAACCAGAGGATGCTCTAAATGATGTCTTTGCGGAGGTGCTCTAGATGGCAGAGATAACTTATAGAGAAGCCCTCAAAGCAGGTCTTCGTGAAGAGATGCTACGAGATGAACGAGTGTTCATTATGGGTGAGGACGTTGGCCTAAATTGGGGAGGTGCGTTCAAGGTCACAAAAGGACTAGCAGAAGAATTTGGTGTGGAAAGAGTAAGGGATACACCAATCTCTGAGAACACCATTGCAGGTGCTGCAGTGGGTGCTGCAATCACTGGACTAATCCCTGTTGCAGAAATAATGTTTGGAGACCTCATCACACTAGCAATGGACCAGGTGTGCAATCAAGCTGCTAAGATGCGGTATATGTTCGGAGGACAAACGTCAGTCCCACTTGTGCTTCGAAGTGTGTTCGGCGGAGGAAAGAACATCGCGTCACATCACTCACAGAGCCTTGAATCATGGTTTATGCACACACCGGGTCTTAAGATCGCAGTACCAGCCTTTGCTTACGATGCTAAAGGCCTCATAAAAACAGCAATCAGAGACCCAGATCCCGTTATGTTCTTTGAACACAAATTGGTCTATGACAAAAAGGAAGAGGTTCCTGAAGAGGAATACACAATCCCATTCGGACAGGCCAAGGTGAGAAGAGAGGGCGCAGATGTCACAGTCTGGGGAACTTTCTTCATGCTACACAAAGCTCTCGAGGTGGCAGATGAGCTTGAGAAAGAGGGAATTAGTGTAGAGGTCATTGACCCAAGAACCCTTGTTCCTCTGGACACTAAGACACTGATTGAATCAGTTAAGAAGACTGGAAGACTTGTACTCGTAACCGAGGAAACTAAGACCGGTGCAACAACTGCTGAGATTGCCGCTATCGTTCAAGAAGAGGCATTCGATTGGCTTGATGCACCGATAAAGAGAGTCAATGCTCCGGATACACCAGTACCGTTCAGCCCTCCACTTGAACAGTACTTTATCCCAGATAACAAGCGTATAGCTCAGGCTATCCGTGATATAGTATAGGTGAGGTCAATGGTCACAACTATGATCATGCAGCGCATGAGTGTAGCGATGGAATACGGCGTGATACTCAAGTGGCTAAAGAAAGAAGGTGACAAGGTTAAGAAAGGAGACCTCGTTGTTGAGATCTTCGGAGAGAAGAATGAGTTTGAGTTGGAAGCCCCAGCGGATGGTATTATACTCAAGATTCTCTGTGAAGTGGATGATGAGATTCCCATAAGTGAACCGATTGCATACATCGGTGAAGAGGGTGAGAAAGTCCCAGATGCAAGACCTCGTAAAATGAACGCAGCGACTGCAACTGTAACCCCCGCAGCAATCACAACAAAATCCTCGACTAAAACCAAAACAACAACTACTCCAGCATTTGATTCTAGTTTACCAGATGGAAGAATCAAGGCTTCACCCCGGGCCAAGAAGATGGCAAAGGAAATGGGTATTGATCTGACCCTAGTTGTGGGAACAGGTTCAGAAGGAAGAATTGTTGAGAAAGATGTTCTCACAGCTCAAAGTACTCCACAAATCATGGTCTCTGATGAACGTATTGTCAAACAAGTAATGCCAATGACTCATCTTCGTAGGACCATCGCTCGAAGAATGACTCAAAGCTATCAGAATCCACACATCACTATGATTACTGAGATTGACATGACTGAGGCTGTGGATATACGCAAAGAGATCAATGACCAAGTTGAGAAGGTTCACGGTATTCGTGTTTCATTTAACGATATAATAGTGAAGGCAGTTGCTGACACACTTGAGAAATTTCCCAAGTTCAATGCCACTCTGGTCGGAAAAGAATTACACATATTTGGAGAGATCAACATTGGTGTTGCGATGGCGACAGATGACGGTCTCATCGTAGTCACAGTTAGAGAAGCCAATAAGAAGTCTATTACGGAAATAGCCCTGCAAACCAAAGAGTTCGGGAAACGCGCAAAACAAAATGACCTGAAAGCAGAGGACCTCACAGGGAGCACTTTTACTGTATCTAATCTTGGACCGTTCAAAGTGGATTTGTTCATTCCCGTCATTAATCCCCCTGAAACAGCTATTCTTGCACTGGGACAGATCAAGAAGATTCCAGTTGTAATTGATGACAAGGTCGTAATCAGGTCAACGATGATGGCGAGCTGTGCAGTGGATCATCGTATTCTAGACGGCGCCCCAGCAGGTCAGTTCCTTGCCGCGTTGAAGGAAACGCTAGAGAATCCGTATATGATGAAGTTTTAAAAAAAAAAGTCCAAACCATTATCAGGCTTCACACCCCGTTTTACCTTGATTGAGAAGATGATTCACTCAAAGACCTGTCCCAAGTGTGGGAATACTCGAATTGCAGGACCACACAAGATAGCTGGCCAACATCATGTCAGAATCGATCTTCCTGGAGTTTCTACTGCAACACTGGAATCATTCACATGCACAGATTGTGGATACACCGAGCTTTTTGCTGACCGTCTTGGATTAGACAATATTCGGAAAGTAGGTAGGTTCGCTTTGGACAAACAGCAACAGTATCCTGAACAATCCTCAAGAAATTGCCTGTATTGTGGTTCAA
>Ga0255052_10003774_pt1 | contig 10407 bp, 8 predicted proteins | sample JV7_2_21_MG_FD_188632 | JGI IMG/M metagenome (GOLD analysis project Ga0255052, IMG submission 188632) | Seawater microbial communities from Jervis Inlet, British Columbia, Canada - JV7_2_21 | ecosystem: Environmental > Aquatic > Marine > Inlet | place: Canada: British Columbia | collected...
AAGATTGCGAAGGCGCTTTTGACCAAGGCAGCCTTGAGGAACTCGATAAGATGATGACGCTGATTGAAAAGTTCCTGGCCGAAGGACGTCTGGCAAGAGCCTCCGCTGCGCCTTCAACCAGCACTGTCCGCTCGATCTTCCATTTAGTCCGCGAATGGAATATCCGGCTTGCTAATAATGGCCACGCATCGGCCAAGTATCACACTGATGCGTGACGCTGTTTACATGCGTGGCTTGCTGGTCGAAGACGTGGCCGCAATGCGTACCTTCCTCCGAACCGTACTCCAGGGCAGGCATACAGAGCTCGTCGAAGCCGCAAACCTGGCAGAGGCTCGCCACCATCTGCGCTCGGGAACAGCCTCCTGCTTTGACTTTGTGCTTCTCGACCTGGAACTGCCGGACGGTAATGGACTGGATCTGACACCAGAGATTGGAGACGGAGTCCGGATCATCGCGTTAACTGCGAATGACGGACGTGAAACTGAATTGCAATGCCTCAGTGCAGGTTGCGACGCCATCATCAACAAGGGTGAAGACCTGGCCAGCTTAAGAGGCATCGTCATGAACTCAGTCAGCCCGGAGCCAGGTGCTGCCGGCCAGAATCTGAGTACGTGCTTTCCATATATCAATTATCTTGCAGAGACGCGGGTGGAGCTGGAAAAAGCGCGCAACAATGTTGATTGCCTTGCAGTACGGCAGATCGCTCATCGTCTCCGCGGCACCGCTATCCACTTTGGCTACACCAGCATAGGCGCGGCCGCTTTGTCTATCAGCAACGCATTGGCTGCCGGGCGTATCGAGCAATTCAATACGACGACAAGTGTTCTCAGCGCTCGAATCAGCGAGGCCATAGAGGCTCATCATCTCGTTTCACAACGCACGACCACCATGGAGAACAATTCATGCGAATCCTGATTACCGGTGGGGCCGGATTCATTGGTTCAGCCCTGGTACGACACCTCATTCGTGACACGTTAAACGAGGTACTGAACGTTGATAAACTCACCTACGCGGGCGATCCCACAACGGTTGCGGCCGTCGCCAGCAACTCGAGGTATCGACATCTCCAGATTGACATCTGCGATGCTCACGCAATCCGTCAGGCATTCTCGTCCTTCCGGCCGGATGCGGTAATTCACCTTGCAGCCGAGTCCCACGTCGATCGCTCGGTTGATGGCCCGCGCGCGTTTGTTAAGACCAACGTCGAAGGGACGTTTAATTTGCTGGAAGCGGCGCGAGACTACTGGAACGGTCTCTCGCCTGACAAACGGACTACATTCAGGTTCGTACATGTCTCGACCGATGAAGTATTCGGCTCTCTCGATGACGATGGCCAGTTTTTGGAAACAACCCCGTACGCACCAAGCTCCCCTTACTCGGCCTCCAAAGCTGCAGCCGACCATCTGGTCCGAGCCTGGTTCAGGACGTACGGGCTGCCAACGATTGTCACCAACTGCTCGAATAACTACGGGCCGTTTCAATTCCCGGAGAAGCTCATCCCGTTAATGATTCTGAAATCGGTACACGAAGAACAACTTCCGGTTTACGGTACGGGGGCAAACGTTCGTGACTGGCTACATGTCGAAGACCACGTCGGTGGATTAATGGCGAGCCTCATGCGGGGACAACCAGGCGAAAGCTATAACTTTGGCGGCGACGCTGAGCGCCGCAATATCGACGTCACTACCACCCTGTGTGATCTACTCGATGAGCGGTTACCTCGCAAATCCAAACAAAGCTACCGCAGCCTCATTACCTACGTGACGGATCGGCCGGGTCACGACCTCCGCTATGCCGTTTGTTGCAGCAAAGCAGAGCGTGAGCTTGACTGGCAACGTCGGTACACCTTCGAGGACGGACTGTCACAAACCGTCGATTGGTACATCGAGAACCTGGGCTGGTGCGAAAAGATTCGCGGCGAGCGGTATGCGGGTCGGCGCCTTGGTACATCGTCGATTACAAAATTGGCGTCGTAGTGAACAAACGACCGGGTCTCACGTAAGCGCTCACGGCATCCAAAAACCATGATAACGAGGAACGAATTATGAAAGGTATCGTGCTGGCAGGCGGCTCCGGCAGTCGGCTATATCCATTAACGCTCGGCACCAGTAAGCAGTTATTGGCAGTCTACGACAAGCCAATGGTTTATTACCCGCTGTCGGCACTTATGCTCGCGGGAATTCGAGAAATTTTGCTGATATCCACGCCCCAGGACCTGCCTGCTTTTGAGCGATTGTTAGGTGATGGAAGTCAATTCGGCATCGAATTGACTTACGCGGAACAGCCGCAGCCCGAAGGACTCGCACAGGCGTTTACCATCGGTAAGGATTTCATCGGATCCGATTCGGTCGCGTTGGTTTTAGGAGACAACATCATATATGGGCACGGATTACATCGCGTCCTCAAGCGCGCCGCGGCAAATGAAAATGGCGCGTTTGTGTTTGGCTACAGCGTATCAGATCCAGAAAGGTACGGCGTCGTCGAGCTCGATGGCACCGGCCACCCGATAAGCATTGAGGAAAAACCCACGCATCCCAAATCACGGTGGGCAATCGCCGGGCTGTACTTCTACGACAACCGGGTCGTCGAGATCGCTTCGCAGCTCAAGCCGTCTGCTCGTGGCGAATTGGAGATAAGCGATGTCAATACGCAATACCTCGAGTGGGGAGAACTGAAAGTCGAGTGTTTAGGACGTGGCTATGCGTGGCTTGATGCTGGAACTCATGACTCGCTTGTGGAAGCCGGCGAATTTGTCCGCACCATACAACATCGCGCCGGACTGCAGGTGGCCTGCCTTGAAGAAATTGCCTTCCAGAACGGCTGGCTCGATGCCGATCAGCTAGCAACACGAGCATTCGATCTTGGCGAAGGCCGCTATGCCCAGTATCTGAAAGACCTGACGCTGGCGGCTTGAGGACAACCCCATGACCATCAGAGTTGAAAACCTCGATATTCCAGACGTCAAACTCATCACCTCGGCTCGACACGGCGACGAGCGAGGCTATTTCGCGGAAACCTGGAATGAGCGCGACCTGATTGCGGCGGGACTCCGCTGCGATTTCGTTCAGGACAACCAGGCGATGTCGATTTCTACCGGCACCATTCGCGGACTGCATTTTCAAACAGCTCCGTTCGCGCAGGGAAAACTGCTACGGGTATTGAAAGGGCGAATCTTCGATGTCGCCGTTGATATTCGAACCGGCTCCGAGACCTACGGCCAGTGGGTAGGAGTGGAACTGGACAGCACGGGTGGACAACAAATCTGGATTCCGCAAGGCTTTGCTCATGGCTACTGCACGCTTGAATCCTATACAGAGGTCCTCTACAAGGCCGATGCCTATTACAACCCAGGCGCTGAAGCCGGCCTTCGGTGGGACGATCCGGACATTGGAATAGACTGGCCGCGTCTGGAATCAGTGCCGGCAATTTCGTCGAAGGATCAGACGTTACCTGCTTTCGCTACACTGCAACCGGTCAATATCACCAAGGTAGACCGGCGAAGGAGTGATAGTTATCATCTGAGTTCGCCAGCCAACTGACGGTGACCCGCTCAGGGAGCATGCGCAAGTGAAGGGGATCATTTTTACCGAACTCGTCGATTTCATCGAGCGACACGCCGGTATTGTGGTTAGCGAGGAGATTATTGAGCGCGCAGGCCTCGAGAAGAGTGGAGCCTTTACAAGTGTCGGCGATTATCCTCACGAAGAAGCGCTCAAACTCGTCACCGCGGCGGCTGTTACGCTGGATACTCGGCCAGAAGACCTCATGCGGCAATTCGGTGCGGAGTTGTTTGACCACCTGCTATCGAGCCACCGGGATTTCCTTGGTGAGCAGCCTGACAATGTGCTGGCTTTTCTAAACAGCCTTCAAACACACATTCATAATGAGGTTGCAAAGCTCTACCCGAACGCGAATCCGCCATTCGTAAGTACAAGGACCGAAGCCGGGAAGATAATCGTATCGTACAAATCTCATCGTCCGTTCGCGTTAATTGCGTTAGGACTCATTGAGGGTTGTTGCGCTCATTTCGATCAGTCACTGCGCGTACACTGGGATGAAAACCTCGGCGCCGACGACTCGTCGGCTCAATTCACTATCACCAACAATAGCAACAAATTGCCTTGAATGAATTAGAAGCACTGCGACGTCGCATCGGGCGCGAACGTGACGCGCGCCGGGAAGCAGAACAGCTTTTGGAGGAAAGAACTCGAGCTCTGTTCGCCTCGACCCGGAAGCTGACGGGGGTTACGTCCCAACTCAGGAAAAACATCGGCTTCAAAACGCGCCAACTACTGAATGCACAGAAGCTGGCGGGACTTGGAACCTTCGTGTGGGACATCGGTAGAGAGGAGATTACCTGGTCCGATGGCGTTTACTCTATTTTAGGAATCGATCCGTCTGAACAGTCACTGTCCTATGAACGGTACATGGAGTTAGTGCACCACGAGGATCGTGAAGAACTGAAAAGCGCCATTTTTGGTGCGATTGAGCAAGGACTCCCGCCGAACCGCGAGTACGTTACGATACATCGGGCCTCACGGCCCGATGGCGAAATATGTTGGATCAAAGGCCTGGCAGAGGTTTCTGTCAGCGAAGAAGGCACACCCGAATACCTGTTTGCTACCGTTCAGGACATTACCGACCTCAAACGGGCCGACGATAAACTACAGCACAGCCAGCAGCTTCTAGAGGCGCGATTGGCGGATCTTGAACGAACACGCCGAAGTTCGGAAATAGCACATGACGAAGCACAATCGGCAAATCTTACAAAGTCGCGATTCATTGCGATGATCAGTCATGAGATCAGAACCCCGATCAACGGGGTCCTGGGATCCTTGAGCCTGCTCGCCGACACAAGCGTTGACGCTGCACAGCAAGAGCTATTGGATGTGGCAACGTCGAGCGCACAGTCACTGCGAGTCATGCTTAACGATGTAATCGACTTCTCGAGGCTCGAAACCGGAAAGATTCAGCTCGAACCGGCGGATTTTTCGGTGCATAGTTTAATCCGTCAAGCCTGTGAATTTTGGCAGCCATTGGCGGCAGCTTCCGGTAACCAGATGAACGTCAGCATTGATGACCGCGTGCCACGAAATTTGTATGGCGACCCTATTCGGATCGGCCAGGTCCTCAACAACTTGCTGTCCAACGCTACTAAATTCACAGATAACGGGTCCATCACGGTTCGTGTTGAATCGGAGCAAGTCAATCCGCCCGCCGCGTTCCCGATAAACCTGACTATAGAAGTAACCGATTCCGGCGTCGGCATCTCCAAGGAGGATCAGACAGAACTATTTACAGAGTTTTCACAGCTACGTGCGAAGGCCCCCGCCTCCGCAAATGCGCGGTCTTACGACGCCGTAGGCAGCCAGGGCGGCGCGGGGCTAGGACTTGCGATATGTCAGGCACTCGTCGAGCAGATGGGTGGTAAAATCAGTGTAATCAGTGCGACGGGCAAGGGATCTACATTCTGTGTGCGCTTGCCTCTCGGTGAGGCTAGTGGCGAGTCCTTAGCCGCTGACACGATCAAGCTGGCGCCTTTAAAGACAATGCAGGGCGCCAAGCCGCACGTATTGATTGCCGAGGATGTCCCTGCGAATCAATTAGTGGCTCAATTGATGCTCGACCGCTTCGGCTGCTGTTCGGATACCGTCGAAAATGGCGCCGAGGCCGTCACCGCCTGCACCAACGAACGTTACGATTTGGTACTGATGGATGTTTCAATGCCTATTTTGGATGGAATCGAGGCAACCCGGCAAATCCGCTCGCTTGCCGCCGCAAAGGTAGCGTCCGTTCCGATAATAGGACTAACCGCATTTGCTTTCGATGATGAGATGGATCGCTTATACGAGGCTGGCATGAATCGGGTCGTTAATAAACCTGTGCATCGAGAACTACTTTACGGGGCAGTCAAATGGGCATTGCAACCCGGTAACGAAAAGGATTTGGAATCGACCTCGTGTGCTGCTGATCCTGCAGTAAACATTGACGTTCTGGAAAATATTATGGCGAAGTTCTCCGAGGAACAAGTATCTCGTGTTATTGGACAGGTTTCGGACGACTTGAAGAAGCAACGCAGGAACGCGATCAAGGCTGCTAAGAGCGGTGACGCACTCGAACTCAGTCGATCCTGTCACGCCATTAAAGGGCTCGCCGCGAGTTTCGGAGGAGAGACGCTGGCTGAACTGGCAAGTCAGATTGAACTGTTCGTTCGCAGTGGCGATAACGAAAGGGCATTTGCTACGACCTTTGATCGCCTTGATTCAACCACCGACGCAGCTTTGGCGGTTTTCGACAGCCTCGCGAAGTCGCGCTCAACAAAAACAGATAATGGCTAACGTTCAACACAAGGTGCTTCTCGTCGAAGATACGGTTGCGCTCGCATCCGCCTTCGCGATTCACCTCGAAAACGAAGGGATTGGCGTCGACATCTGCTACTTGGCGGCAGAAGCCCTGGAGCATTTGAGTAACAACGACTACGCGCTGGTGCTACTTGATTTGCAGTTGCCTGATCGCGACGGCTTAGAGCTGCTTCGCGAAATACGCGAGCGCGGCATTGAGACAACAGTTATCGTGGTAACGAGTGATGCCTCGACAGACCGGGCGGTTGACGCTATGCGCATGGGCGCCATGGACTATCTCGTCAAGCCGCTGACCCCGGACCGTCTCCTTGTCACAGTACGCAATGCCCTGGAGTTGGTGTCTTTAAAGGCGCTGGTCAATGCAGATTCAAGTCGAACGCACTACGAAGGCTTTATTGGATCGTCAAAGCCGATGCAGGCAATCTATCGAGCGATAGACAATATTGCCCAATCCAAAGCAACGGTTTTCATAACCGGCGAATCGGGGACCGGTAAGGAACTCTGTGCCAACGCAATTCACTGCCGGAGTCCGCGTGCCAGTGGTCCGTTCATCGCCATTAACTGCGGCGCTATTCCGAAAGACCTTATCGAAACTGAATTGTTCGGGCACATCAAGGGGGCGTTTACCGGAGCAGTCTCAACTCGCGACGGTGCAGCCACTCTTGCACAAGGTGGCACTCTATTTCTCGACGAAATATGCGAAATGGATGTTGCTCTGCAAACAAAGCTGTTGCGATTCCTGCAAACGAGCTCGTTGCAGCGCGTCGGCAGTCAAACAGTTGAAACGGTGGACGTGCGTGTAATTTGCGCGACGAACCGAAATCCGTTAGTCGAGGTGACGGAAGGTCGTTTTCGTGAGGACCTGTACTATCGGCTCAATGTTATTCCCATCCTGTTACCGCCACTTCGCGAGCGCGCTGAAGATGCATTACTCATCGCCAGTGAAATGTTAAAGAGGATCGCCAAAGAAGAGTCCAGGCAATTTGAGGGCTTTAGCGCGAGCGCAGCCCAGGCCATCCATGACTATCCGTGGCCAGGCAATGTTCGCGAATTGGAAAATATTATTCGCCGCGTTGTTGTAATGCACAACGGTACGCAAGTCGAATCAGCCATGCTACCTGAGCCCATTTGTTCCGGTGGAGCCACACTTCCGACTCGCATCGGGGAGGCTCCATCTGCGCGTGACACACATGCGGATTCTGCAGTGGAACAGGACAAAAGCGAAGCCTTGACCGATTCGTGGGTACCCGAGGGAACGTCGTTAGCTGAACTCGAACGCGAGATTATCGAGGCTACGATCCGACGTTGTAATGACAACGTTACCGAAGCGGCCATCGTTTTGGGTGTGAGTCCTTCTACACTGTACCGAAAAAGGTCTTCCTGGGTCCCGCGTGAGCGGCAAACTGAAACTGGCGCCACTGCTGATTAATCGTCACTTGAGCAGTTACAAGCATCATCAAGGTCAATTCTCAATGTCATTGCTAGACAATTGTTTATCGCAGTCGCCATTGACTCAATATTTGCGGATCATATATGTCGTCTTCTCCCCTTAATGCTGCAGGCCGTTCTCTGGCACCATTTCTTTCTAACACTGTCCTCAAATTGCGCCTGATTCGGAGCGTCACTTATGTTGAAAGATACCTGGCGTTTCTTACCGGCAGAGGAAAGTGATGTTGCATCGTTCGATGGAATCGCCCAACGGCTCACAAATCAATCACTCATCCCAATTGTATTGGTCTCTCGATGCCGGAATATTTTCATAGTGAAGCAACCACCCCTCGAAACGAAGTTGCACACAACACCCAAGCCCGGGCGTGGCGAATCGCAAACGGACCGCGCACGATACCTTGAGGTGTTGCACAAATTCACCATCTCGCAAGCGGAACTGACGACGCTTGATGACATCGTCTGGAATATAGCAAAGACTGCTATAGCCGAACTCGGCTTTGAGGATTGCGTCGTGTACCTGCTGAAAGACGACGATGAGACGCTTATACAGATTGCCGCACACGGCATAAAGAACCCCGATGCTCGTGATATCTTGAACCCTATCGAGATCAAAGTAGGCGATGGCATTGTTGGCACCACCGCTCGAACAGGCGAGGTGCAGCTTGTCAAAGATACTCGCAATGATCCGCGTTACATACTCGACGATGAATTTCGCCTTAGCGAACTTGCGGTTCCGATCACGCACAAGGGCAGGGTCATCGGTGTACTGGACTCAGAGCATCACCAAGCTGGCTTTTTCACTCCCGAGCACATAGCGCTTTTCACTACAATCGCGGCCCTCGCCTCCACCCGCATCGATGCGGCGCTAGCCATGCAGCGCCTTGAATCGGCCGTCAAACAACTTGAATCGGCGGAAGTGAAACTACACTTGCGCGCTGACGAACTGCGCAGGGCCAAGCTCGATGCAGAAGCGGCCTCGCAGGCAAAAAGTGATTTTCTCGCGAGTATGAGCCACGAAATCCGCACGCCCATGGCGGCGATCATCGGTTTTGCGGAGTTGCTGTCAGGACACGATGTGGACGCGCAGGATCAGGTCGTCTGGAAGAACCTGCTGGTACGCAATGCCGGCTTCCTGCAGGACTTGATTGGGAACATTCTCGATGTTTCGGCGGTAGAGGCCGGCGCTGTAAGCGCCGAATTCGGTAGCTGCGATTTTGTGCGTTTGGCCCGAGACGTGGTCGAGATCATGCGTGCAAGGGCCGATGCCAAGAATGTTTCCCTGTCGCTGATCATCGAGAGTGAGATACCCAACGTGATCGTCACCGACCGGCTCAAGTTGGAGGAGATTATCGTTAATCTGGTGTCCAACGCCGTTAAATACACGGAGCAGGGAGAGATTCGGGTCCTCATCGCTGCAGAGCGATGCGCGACTCCAGACATCGCCCAGATTTCTATCGGTGTTGCGGATTCGGGTATCGGCATGAGCCAGGACGCACAGGCCGAGTTGTTTGTCCCCTTTTCCCGCGTACACGATAAACGGCGTCTGGCAACGATACAGGGCACAGGCCTTGGTCTCGTGCTGGTTAAACGTTTTGTTGAGTTGTTGGGTGGCGAGATTAACGTCGAGTCAAGAGTCGGCATTGGGTCGACATTTAGCGTGATATTGAGGCCGAATCTGCCGCCGAATGTTGCCTGGTCCACACCTTCAATTGCAGCTCTGACCGCAGAGCACTTCCAGCCCACCAGCACCCCCACGGAGCAAGCGAGTTTGCAGGGTTTGAGCATTCTGTGCTGTGAGGACAGCACGGCGATTGCCATGATAATCACCTCGCTACTCGAATCCGCGGGAGCCGACGTCACGGCCTGCGAAAATGGGCAATTAGGCGTGCAAAGAGCACAACAGATGAGCAACGATGGGAAGCCCCCGGACCTGATCCTGATGGACATGCAGATGCCGATTATGGACGGCTATGAGGCCAGCCGGCGCTTGAAAGCGTTAGGACTGCCGGGCCCGACCATTGCGCTTACTGCGTTTGCAACGACCGACGACGAAGCCAAATGTCTTGCCGCAGGCTGCCACTACTATATACACAAGCCTATCGATCCCAAGCAATTCACACATCAGGTGAAGGCGCTACTCGATGATTTCAGGCAGCGTGTGTAAGACCAGCGTGATAACTAACATTGGCATTGTTGGCACCGCCGCTCGAACCGGCGAGTAGCCTGTGCTATCGGGCAAGGACGCAGCCGCGCCTTATCTAATGGACACCAAAACCTACCTATGAAGACGCTTGTACTGGGTTGCAACGGACAGTTGGGTCAGGCACTCGCCGATAATGTGCCCGACAATGTGGAGTTCATTGGAATCGATCTGCCCGAGCTCGACATCACCAGCGCCAATGCCTTGTTGGAGTTCGGTCGTCAGGCGAAGCCGGCTGTGATTATCAATGCAGCGGCCTACACGGCCGTCGACCAGGCCGAGTCCGATATAGAACTCGCGACAGCCGTGAATGTCGAGGGCCCGCGAAACGTTGCCACGGCTGCCCGTGACGTCGGCGCCAGGCTGATCCATATCTCGACCGACTTCGTATTCGAT
>Ga0255052_10003775_pt1 | contig 10403 bp, 13 predicted proteins | sample JV7_2_21_MG_FD_188632 | JGI IMG/M metagenome (GOLD analysis project Ga0255052, IMG submission 188632) | Seawater microbial communities from Jervis Inlet, British Columbia, Canada - JV7_2_21 | ecosystem: Environmental > Aquatic > Marine > Inlet | place: Canada: British Columbia | collected...
GCAGTGGTGCAGAAGCCATCCACGGCAGTGGCGTTGACGCAATCCATGGCAGTGGTGCAGAAGCAATCCACGGCAGTGGCGTTGATGCGATCCATGGCAGTGGCGTTGACGCGATCCATGGCAGTGGTGCAGAAGCAATCCACGGTAGTGGCATTGACGCGATCCATGGCAGTGGTGCTGAAGCAATCCACGGCAGTGGACAGCCGAATCGTCTGCTCGCTGGCCCCGTCCAGTCCATTAACAGGGTGAATGGAACGTTTGTTTCGATCGGTCAGACGGTTGCATTCTCCCGCGACGGAGTCGGATCATTGCGAGTCGGCGACTTCGTTACGGTCAACGGCAGAATGTCCGGTGCTGGTTGGATTGAAGCTACCGAGGTTTTCGTGTCGCCGGAGACATATGTCCCTGGCGCAACTGAGGTGTTTGTGACGGGAATCCCGTCATCGATTAACTACCGCCTCGGTACAACTCGCATCGGCGAACTGACGGTCGATTACACGCCGTCATTCGGTGGATCCAGATTTGGAGGCATTGGAGCAGCAATTACAGTCATTGGTACTCAGCCGGCGCTCGGTGGAACCATGCTCGGTGACCGAGTCATCGATATGACTGATCTTTTCCTGCGAGACAAATAGCTTCGTTAAACGCTCATCGAAGCAGACAGGGAAGTCAGTCTCAGCAGGGACTAACAAGAAAAGGCCGCAACGCGGCCTTTTCTCTTATTGAATGTTTGATTGATTTGTTTCGCCCATAAAAAAGTCGGCGTCCCTGCCGACTTAGTTCTCGTATCCACCAAAAGGGAAATACGAGGGTTGGAGAAGCCACCCCCGAGCGATTAGGAGCGACTTCGAGACAATATTAAATTCGTTACTGATCTGCCGATGTGATTGGCATCACAAAACAAATCCCAAAAAGAAAAAAGGGCGCCGAAAGGCGCCCTTTTTTCGTCGTTTTGCGGATTAAGTTAAGTCAGCTGCCCTCTGTGTAAATTGCGCGAAGACGTTCGAGGTAATTCTGAAACTTCACTTGCTCGACGCGCTGCTTGATCACATCGCGAACACTCTCCAGTGTTGGTGGCTGATTTTCTCGCGTTTCCTCGCGCAAGATCACGTGCCAGCCAAACTGGGTCTGCACCGGTTCAGTAGTGTGAGCGCCATCGCTCAAAGCTGCTACAGCATCGGAAAAAGGTTTCACCATTTGGTCAGGAGAGAACCATCCGAGGTCACCACCAGCAGGACCGGTTGGGCCGGTTGAATGCGCCTCGGCGAGCTCGGCAAAATCTGCACCAGCGTCAAGTTGAGCGATCAAGTCCGTTGCTCCGCCCTGAGTCTCGACGAGAATATGACGTGCTTTGAATTGCGATGCCGGCGCTGATTTCATTTGCAGTTCGTATTCGGTGAGAATCTCTTGGTCGGTGGCAGGGTTTTTCGCAAAGAAATCCGTTGCAACGGCTTGTGCGATCGCCGCACGGGACTGCAATTCGATCTGTGCCTTGATCTGCGGCTGTTTGGCCAGTTCCTCGGCGTCCGGCTGCGTCGTCAGCAGATAGATGTCAGTAAGCTCTTGCATAACCGCATCACGTTCCGCGGGGGTCGCTTGATCTGCAGGTTTTTGTATCCGACTCTCGAGGTACATACTTACGATCGAACCGTCGATGCCGACACCATTGACGGTGGCTACCGTTTCCGCAACAGCGGGTGATACCAGTATGACTGCAGCGATCGCTGCAAGTGCCACAGATGCCCCAGGTAGTCTGGAACGAATAGAGATTGCCATGCAGGGTCCCTCAGTTAATTATATTCAGTGTGTCGGGCCGTTTCCTCACGCTCCGACGGTGAAAATGCGTTGATGCGCAGCGCGTGGATGTCACTGTCCATGAATTCGCCAAGCGCATCATAAACCATACGATGACGTGCAATCCTGTTCACTGCGCAAAATTTGTCTGACACGATTGTCACTACGAAGTGCCCCTTTCCCGCCTTCGCACCTTCGTGACCAATATGGAGATGGGTCTGGTCTCTTACCTGGATCTCATCGGGCGATAGCGCTTCTGTCAGCATGCGTTGAATTTTTGCTACGCGAATTGCGGTCATGGCAGCACCAATTTGAACGGTTTGACCGAAACACTACGATAGGCCCCGGCTTCGACATATGGATCTTTATCCGCCCAGATCCTTGCGTCGCTTAACGATGGAAAGTCTGCGATTACAACGCTGCCTGTGAAGCCAGCAGCGCCAGGGTCTTCCGAATCGACCGCCGGGTTGGGGCCTGCGATCAGCAGCCGTCCCTGAGCAGTCAGTTGTTCCAGTCGGGCGACGTGTGCCGCTCGTGCCTTGCTACGTAGCGGCTGGCTGTTATTGACATCTTCACTCACGATTGCGTACCACATCTTTATGACTCCACGTCCTGATTGCCTGTGTCATTCTGCTTAATGGTTAGCGCCAGCCAGATCGTCTGAATGACTACAAATGCCAACGTCAGCCCGAGCATGCCAAAAAGTTTGAACTTGACCCAGGTAGGCTCACTGAAGGAGTAAGCAACGTACAGATTTGCGCAACCGATGACGGCAAAGAAAACCACCCAGATAAAGTTCAGGCGTTGCCATTGGTCCGCCTTGAGCTGGGCTGCACTATCGAGCATTCGTTGCACGAAAGGTTTTGCGCCTACAAACTGACTGGCAAGAAACGCCAACGCAATTGCCCAATTCAGCACTGTCGGTTTCCAGTACAGAAACTGCGGATTTCGAAATAACAGTGTGGCACTCCCCAGCACGAGGACCAGAGCGGTGGACGCCGCGTAAATCTTGTTCAGTTTGCGAGTCATCAGCCACTGCACGACCATGACGATTGGCATCACGACCATCAATATGGTGGTGGCGAAGTAGATGTCTTCGTAAAAATAGGCACCGAAAAAAAACAAAATCGGCAGGTAATCGATGAACAGCTGCATTGGTCAGTATCACTCAGCTTTTGAAGGGGCGGCATGATACAGGGTTTTCCGGCCTTGCGTCCTGCAAGTAAGTCCCTACAATCCGCGCGTGGCTACGCTTATCGAAATCCATCCAACGGACCCGCAACCACGCCGCGTTGCGGCGATTGTGCAGGTCATCCACATGGGTGGCTTGATTGCCTATCCGACAGATTCCAGCTATGCCTTTGGCTGCCATATCGGCGATAAGCAGGCGATTGACCGTATTCATCGAATACGTCGTACTGACAAGAAGCACAACTTCACTCTGGTTTGCAGCGACCTGTCCGAGATCAGCGCATACGCTCGCATCGACAACTGGGCCTACCGTCTGATCAAGTCAATGACCCCTGGGCCATACACATTCATCCTGCCCGCTACGCGGGAGGTGCCGAAGCGACTGCAGAACCCGAAGCGTCGCTCGATCGGACTGCGTGTGCCGGATCATCCATTGGTCCACGCCATGCTCGAAGAACTCGGTGAGCCGATCATGAGCTCCACGCTATCTTTACCGGGTGACAATATGCCGTTGATCGATCCTGTGGATATCGAGGAACGCATCGGGCACCAGATAGATGCCATCATCGATGCCGGTCCGACCGGAATTGAGCCAACCAGTGTCCTCGACATGACCGGTGGTGCAGTAGAGGTTCTTCGCGTTGGGCGAGGCGACGTCAGAGCGTTTCTGTAGGGTGACTACACAAGGGTTGCTCCCAGTAAGGCCTCTACCGAGTTTTGCGCTAGAATGCGCGCATATTGATCCGGAAACGCGATGAAACCTGACCTCAAAGTCCTGACGCCCGAAGACGCACCGAAGCCACCGCAGGACGAGAAACAGAGCCCGGCCCAGTCTGAAATGCCGTTTGCGGTCGTCGATGGCGAGCCGATCACGACGCTTCCGCAGGATCTCTACATTCCGCCCTACGCACTGCAGGTTTTTCTCGAGGCTTTCGAGGGGCCATTGGACCTTCTGCTGTACCTGATTCGTCGTCAGAATATCGACATTCTCGACATCCCGATCGCAGAGATCACGAAGCAATATGTGCAATACATCGAGTTGATGCATGAGCTTCAGCTCGAACTAGCCGGCGAATATCTCTTGATGGCTGCAATGCTCGCTGAAATCAAATCACGCATGCTGTTGCCACGTCCACAGGTTGAAGAAGTGGATGAGGAAGATCCTCGTGCCGAACTGGTCCGCCGCTTGCAGGAATACGAGCGGTTCAAGAAGGCGGCGCAGGACATCAGTGATCTGCCGAGACTCGAGAGAGATACCTTCATCGTTCATGCCGATGCACCGGAGCGGAAGGTAGTTGCTCAGCTACCCGACGTCACGCTAAAGGAGCTACTGCTCGCGTTCCACGATGTGCTGAAGCGTGCGGAGATGTTTTCCAACCTGCACCTGCAGCGCGAGCCGCTGTCTGTGCGTCAGAGGATGTCCGAAATACTCTCGCGCATCAACGCAAACTCATTCACAGGATTTGCGGACCTGTTTGATCCGGAAGAGGGTCGTAGGGGTGTGGCAGTTACTTTTATTGCCATTCTGGAACTGCTTAGAGAAACTGTAATCGAGGTCGTGCAGGCCGAAGAATTCTCGCCGTTGCATGTTCGTGCGGCATCATCGGTACACTTGGTGGCTGATGCCGGCGAAAGCAATGTCGCAGAAAACGACCTACCGTAATCGAGAGACGCAACACTAATGGACGCAATTGAGATCAGATATTTTGTCGAGGCTGCCTTACTGGCTGCCGGCCGGCCTCTGAACATCGATCAACTGCAAAATCTCTTCGATGGCCGTATGACTCCGGAAAGGTCCGAGATTCGCAAGGCGATCGAAACATTGAACGAAGAGTATGGCCTGCGCGGCATCGGAATAGCGGAGGTCGCATCTGGTTTTCGGGTTCAAGTCAAAGCAGGCATGGCGGACCAGCTGCACAAACTCTGGGAGGAACGACCGCCAAGATACTCGCGTGCCATGTTTGAAACATTGGCATTGGTCGCTTACAGGCAACCCATCACTCGTGGAGAAATTGAGGAAATTCGAGGAGTGTCGGTTAGCGCGAACATTGTTCGTACACTTCTGGAGCGCGACTGGGTGCGTATTGTCGGACATCGCGACGTACCGGGCCGGCCGGAGATGTTTGGTACAACGAAGTTCTTTCTCGATTACTTCGGTCTGAAGAAACTTGAAGATCTTCCGCCACTGGCGGACCTGTCAGATTGGGAAAGCCTCCGCGTACAACTCAATTTGCCTGAAGTTGAAGAAGACACAAGCGATGTGATGCCGGGTATTCCGGAGTTGCCGGTGCTATATCCGGAAATCGCGAGTGAGGACGAAAGCGCAGTGGGGGACGAGGGCGACGAAGACGATACGCATGACGCAGATCTCATCGTATCGGAGTGGCCCGATCCGGCCGAAAGCGGCGGCTGAGGCCGCCCCTGTGCCTGAACGCGCTCAAAAAGTCCTCGCGGCCGCAGGTTTCGGGTCGCGCCGCAAGATCGAGGAGTGGATCCGGGAAGGTCGGATCACGATCAGCGGCCGTACCGCCCAATTAGGCGATACACTGGAAGGCGATGAGCAAGTCATTCTTGACGGTCGCAGGCTGAATTTTCGACGTGGCCCTCAATCCCACCGCCACATTATCTACAACAAGCCGGGTGACGAGATCACCAGTCGCGGCGATCCCGATGGACGCAAGTGCGTATTCGACGCCTTGCCACGCCTGAAGGGCTCGCGGTGGATCGCAGTAGGACGCCTCGACATGACGACGACTGGCTTGCTGATTTTTACGACCGACGGCTCGCTGGCAAATGCGCTGATGCATCCTTCAGCAGAGGTAGAACGGCGGTATTCGGTTCGAGTGCACGGAGAACCGTCGAACCGTGAACTCGCCAGGTTAAAAGAGGGTGTGGATCTCGATGACGGACCCGCTCATTTCGATTCCATTGCGGCTGGAGGAGGCGAGAGCCGCAATCGCTGGTTCACGGTATCTTTGCGTGAAGGGCGCAATCGTGAGGTGCGCCGTCTCTGGGGTGCCTTGGGTTATGAGGTCAGTAGGCTCATTCGAATCGGTTATGGGCCACTTGAGTTGCCGAGGAAGTTGCGACGGGGCAAATATGAGGCCCTCGGCCCAGCGCAAGTCCGTCTCCTGTATGCGTCCGCCGGTCTCGAGTTGCCAAAGGACATTCAGCAACGAATAAAAAAGAAAAGATATAAAAAATAAAAAGTTATATTAACTTATTAATGTTTTTTATTACTGCGCGTCCAGGCTTTGGCCTGTGACCTCGAGGCTGTCCGGACCGAGCAGGTAAATGTAGGTCGCGAGAAGATCCTCAGGACCTTTCAAGACGTCACGATCCTCGCCCGGAAAGGCCTCAAGCCGCATATCTGTGCGTGTTGCACCCGGATTGATGCAATTGACACGGATAGCGCTGTGTCGGTGTTCGTCGGCCAGGACCTGCGACAGTCCTTCTGTCGCAAATTTCGAAACGGCGTAGGCACCCCAAAAAGCCCTGCCGGTTCGTCCGACTCCACTGCTCGTGAAGATGACGGACGCATCAACTGACTGTTTCAGCATGGGCAGGCAGACCTGGGCCAGCGCAAAAGCCGACGTGACGTTGACGTGCATCACTTGCTGCCATTTCGCAGCATCGTATTGCTCGATCGAGAAGCGATCACCCAGAATACTGGCATTCAGCACAAGACCATCAAGCCGTCCGAACTCGTTTTCCAGGCCGTCGGCCAGTGATCGATAGGCATCGCTGTCAGCACTTGCCAGATCCAGAATCGCGATAGATGGCCGCGGCGTATCATCCATTGCCTCTATTTCGTCATAGACCTTTTCGAGCTTTGATACGTTGCGCCCATGCAGAATTACCTGTGCGCCGAGACTTCCGACGTGAAGTGCAAGTGCCCGCCCAATACCGTTGCTGGCGCCTGTGATCAGAATTATCCGGTCCCGCAGGATGTCTTGTGGATAGGTGTACACCCGATGATCTGTAGTCAACTCGGAGTCCTTGCTTCGTCAGTCTTATTGCAGTGTTTTGTCGTTCGGATTCGTGGCGATCTCAGGGGCGTCATCGTCATCAGGGCTGCTTTCTATCATTGTGCGGGGAACCGGGTCCAGGGTCTCGAGCTTTTCAATTTCCTTTTTCTCATGCACTCCTAGCTCGACGAACTTGCGTGCGCCAGGCAACACGCTGCGTTCAAGGGAACCTACGGCCTTGTTGTAATTCTCAACGCTGCTCGCAAGCTGCCGACCCATACGATTCATGTGCCCCACAAATGACGCAAGCCGGCCGTAGAGATCTTCGGCCAGCGCTCGAATTTCCCTTGCATTGTCGGCCAGTGAGAGCTGTCGCCATCCGTAGGCGACTGCCTTAAGGAGCGCCACCAGACTCGTCGGCGTTGCCAGGATTATTTGCTTCGAAAGAGCGTACTCAATCAGGTCCGGTTTCTCGTTCAGCGCTGCGCTTAGAAATTGGTCGCCGGGTATGAACAAGATGACGAATTCGGGGCTTTCTTCAAATTGGTCCCAGTACGCTTTTGAGGCAAGCATCCGGATGTGCGCGTGCACGTTCTTTGCGTGCCGCTCCAATCCGAGTTTGCGTTGTGCGTCAGTCTCCGCTTCGACTGCTTCAAGGTAGGCATCGAGCGGTGTTTTGACGTCGACAACCAGCTCGCGGCGATCGGGCATGCGGACGATCATGTCCGGGCGAATTATCTGACCCTCCCCAACGGTGTGAACCTGCTCCTGAAAGTCGCAGTGTTCGACCATTCCAGCCAATTCCACCAACCGCCGTAATGTGATTTCTCCCCACCGCCCGCGAACTTCCGGGCGCCGTAGAGCATTGACCAGGTTATGCGTCTCCTGCGTGAGCGATTTCTGGCTTAGCTGCATCGCCTCGAGCTGTGTGCGAATACTGCCGTAGGCCTCACTGCGCGATTTTTCAAGCCCCGCAATCTGCTTTTGAGACGCCTGTAGCGCATCGCGAATCGGTTTAACGAGGTTCTCAACCGCTTGTTCCCGTTCACCGAGTTCGCGTTTCGCCTTTTCCTGCTGTGCACCGAGATTTTGTTCGGCCATTCGCAGGAAACTCTCACTATTCGATCTCAGCGACTTATTGGCCAGTTCGGAAAATGCGCGCGTGAGCTGAGCATTCGCCGCCTCAAACGCGATCTCACGCTCCTGTTGGATCGACGCTTGGTTCTTGATCTGTGCTTCGAGATGCCGCTGACGACGGCGGTAATACAACCACGTGATCAGTGCGCCAAGTACAAGGCCACCGATCAGCGCGGGAATGCCAATCTGCAGAAATATCGGGTCAATCGGGAGTGCCGTCATCAGGAGCTCAGATTAACCGCTTTGAGCACGAATTGGGCAAGTTCTTTGGTGTTTGCGGCGACCAGGTCCGCGCCCCAGCTCGCGGGATCGTCCTCCTCTACGATGTAGCCATAAGCTGCAGCGATCGTGCCCATTCCGGCCGCTTTTCCGGCCTCGATATCGCGGGAGGAGTCACCGACATAGATGGACTCCGCCGGGTCGACCCCTGCAAGCTCACACGCATAAAGAAGTGGCGCTGGATCGGGCTTTCTGTCTTGCAAAGTATCACCGCTAACGGCACAAGCGATGCGGTCAGCCAGTTGTAAGGCTTCCAGCAGCGCCGCCGTAAAGCGTTCCGGCTTGTTCGTCACCACGCCCCAGGGGACCTCGGCTTCTTCGAGGTGAGACAACAGGATATTCAGTCCCGAAAATACGACTGAACGATTACATACGCTGTGCGCGTAGCGATCGAGGAATTCGTGTCGAAGATCCTCACGCATCGCGTCATCGGCGTCGGGAAACCCAAGACGCAACAGACCGACAGCGCCATTTGATACCTGGGATCGACCGACGTCGTAGGGCACCGGGGTAATGCCGCGATCACCCTGCAGTAACTGAAGAACACGGACCATGTCGGGTGCCGTGTCGACAAGTGTGCCATCGAGGTCGAAAAGGACGGCCCTGTGCACGCCGCTATCCAGTGAGCTCAATGGTCTACTCGGCATCTGGCCGGCGGAAGTACATCAGGTAGTTCACATCGACATTCGGACTCAGTGAGTAATCCCGGGTCACCGGGTTGTAATTCATTCCGATGCTGGACCGGAGCTGCAGACCGGCAGCTCGGGCCCAGCTTTCGAGCTCTGACGGCCGAATAAACTTCTGATATTCGTGAGTGCCAGCCGGAAGCAACTTAAGGAGGTATTCGGCACCGACGATTGCGAATAGAAATGACTTCGGGTTGCGATTGATCGTTGAGAAGAACACATGCCCGCCCGGCTTCACCAGTTCGGCAATGGACGCGATTACGAGCGGCGGAGAGGGGACGTGCTCGAGCATCTCGAGACACGTCACGACATCGTAATGAGCGGCATTTTCTGCGGCCATTTCTTCAGCGGTCGCCTGCTGGTATTCCACCTCGACACCGGACTCAATCTTATGCAAGCGCGCAACTGTTAGTGGGCCTTCGGCCATATCGATGCCGGTGACGTTTGCCCCGGCAACAGCCATCGATTCGGCCAGGATGCCGCCACCGCAACCGACATCAAGTGCACGACAGCCATCGAGATCTGCATGCTGGCGAATCCAGTCAAGCCGCAGCGGGTTGATTTCATGCAAGGACTGAAACTCACCCCTGGGATCCCACCAACGCGATGCAAGTGCGTCAAACTTGGCTACTTCTGCGGCGTCGACATTCGGACTGGCGATGGTCATTGCGGCTTGCTCCGTTCGTTCTGCGGTGTGTCCTGACCTATGCGTTGCCGCCATTCATGGCAGCGTGTGAGCAATTCGCCTGCATCCATTCCGGTAAGCAGACCGGAGTCCAGCAGGTGCTTTCCAGCGACCCACACATCGCTAACCTGATCAGCGCGTGCAGTGTATACGACTTGAGAGACCGGGTCGTATCAGGAGTGTCGAGCTGGTCGGCAAGGACTCTGAGTTCGACAAATGACTCGTCAGATAGCACGTGTGTCGAATGAGGCGCGAAACAGGTCGATACGAGGGGATGATCCGCATACGGATCGTGCACCAGGTCTGAGCCCTTACTCAGGCACTCAGGGTGTCGCAGTGTTGCATCGTGTCAGCTTTGCTCGCGGTCAGAGGGCTGGAAACAGTGCGCAGAATACCGCCCGCAAAACCCAGTGGCAGTGCGGTTCTCAGGTGCTCTGAATCTGCCGAAAACACTGCTGTTATGAGGCCCCGTATGGTATGATTCGGACCTTGATTCGGAGCCGGAATACGCCCGATTCGAGCCTGGCAAAATCAATAGATATTTCTGATCCGTATCCTAAGTTTTTCGTGTTTGGAGATTCCGCTCGATGACCGGAGTCACGCTGAGATTGTGAGTTTTTATGGCTGAAGTTGCGCAGGAACTGTTGTCTGTAAGCCTCGAAG
>Ga0255052_10003776_pt1 | contig 10401 bp, 6 predicted proteins | sample JV7_2_21_MG_FD_188632 | JGI IMG/M metagenome (GOLD analysis project Ga0255052, IMG submission 188632) | Seawater microbial communities from Jervis Inlet, British Columbia, Canada - JV7_2_21 | ecosystem: Environmental > Aquatic > Marine > Inlet | place: Canada: British Columbia | collected...
TCATTTCCAGACCGGCCGACTAAAAGCGGCCGTTGTTGGCGACGTGCTGCCGGAAAACAATCAGATTGGCACCCAGAAATTAGCGAGTAGCCGCGCGGACTTACTGTCATGTGCAGGCTCCCGCTACACCTATTCGCCCAATACGCTGGCGCTGCGGCAAGCGATGGAACAGGGTACTGTGCCGCTCGCGGTCATTGGAGTTCCCTGCCAGATCAACGGCATTCGATTACAGCAGAATTCAAGCATCAAGGCGGAAATGGCGACCTGGTATCGCGACAATATCAAGTTAACGATCGGGCTGGCTTGTTCGGAAGCATTCACTCATGAAAGCTTGCAAAAACTTGGCGAAATGCTCGACATAGACCCGGGCAGAATCGACAACATCAATATCAAGGGCAAGGTCATTGTTCGCCTGGATAACCCGGAAGGCGAGGTTCTCAACGTGCCACTGGGAAAATATCGTGAATTCGCGCGTCCTGCATGCCTGTATTGCACCGACTACAGCGGTGAGACGGCTGATATCGGTGCCGGCGGTATTGGTATTGACGGCTGGACCTGCACCTGGGTTCGCACCGAAGCCGGTCATGAGGCACTTCAGGCTGCGATCGATGACGGCTGGCTGGAAACCCGCCCCATCGAGGATGAGCTCAGGGGTTATGAGCTGACACGAAAGCTATCTCTGGCCAAAAAGAAAAACAGGCCACACCCGGCACGCATGCCGACCCTGGCTGAGCGCGAAGAAATGAACTACCTGGACCCCAAGACCTTTTATACGAAGGGTCCAGGCGCTCCTCCACCACCGCAGGATCCGGAGCAGGAGACAGCGGAATGAGAACTCCGGCGCCTGTCGGATCCGATGCTGGCGAAGGATTGGCGAGTCCAGCAGTTCAGGAAACGGTTTCAGACATCAATGTGATGGTTGCAGGTCGTGGTGGGGATGGTTCATTGACGATTGTGACTCTCCTCAGCCGGCTGCTGAGCAAACGCGGATTTCATATGTGCTCCACAAGGGACGTCGCCTCCCGAATCAAGGGCGGTCATGCTGCGGCTATGCTTCGCGGATCGCTGCAACCCCGGTGGAGTTTAGGTGACCATCTTGATGTGGTGGTCGGATTTGACGAGCAAACCCTTATCGAGGCCGCACCCCTGCTGAGGCCAGGGAGCGTCGTGATTTACGATTCGTCGCTCGGCGAGCCCAATCCGGCCGATATCCCGGAAGGTGTACGGCTGTACACGGTGCCCTTTGGGCGTATGGCAGTTCGGGATCTTCGCCGGGAATTATTCAAAAACAGCTTTAGCTTCGGTCTGATTGCCCGCGTTCTCAATGTTGAGGATAGTGAAGCGATCGCCATTCTCTCTGCACATGTGCAGCGCTTCTCCGAAGACATGGCGCAGGCCAATATCGACGCCTTGAAGGAAGGCTTCGGCTTTGCCACCGAACTGGGTTTGGAGGAGGGTGCAGGTCCGCTGCCAATCCAGAAGTCGGAACACAAGAAGCGCCTGTTGATGTCAGGAAACCACGCAGCCGCGTTCGGCTTCCTCGCGGCGGGCGGCCGCTTCTATGCCGGTTACCCGATTACACCGGCAACCGACGTCATGGACTGGTTGCGTCCCCGGCTTCCAGAGTTCGGCGGTGTCCTGGTGCAGGCGGAAGACGAACTGGCGGCAATAAACCTGGCGACTGGCGCGTCTATGGCTGGCGTCAGGGCGATGACAGCCACTTCCGGGCCCGGCCTGACCCTGATGCTCGAAGGAGTAGGTAACCTGGGCGCAACAGAGTTGCCGCTCGTGATCATTGATACGCAGCGTTCGGGGCCCTCAACCGGTATGCCTACGAAACCGGAACAGAGCGACTTCGATACCCTGATTTATGGAGGCCATGGAGAGTTCCCGCATATCGTGCTCGCCCCCTGTGATCAGGAAGACTGTTTCGATATTTCTTTTCAGGCAACGAATCTGTCGCAGCGCCTGCAGTGCCCGGTCTTTCTCGCACTGGATCAGGGTATCGGCCAGAACTCGGTCACGATGGAACCGTTCGAACTGGAAAGCCTCGAGATTGACAAGGGCAAGCGTCTGAGCGAAGAGGAAGTCGCGGCGATGGAAGCTTACAAACGCTACGAGATTACGGATGACGGCATCTCCCCCTGGGCCATCCCCGGTACGCCGGGAGGGATGAATCTCACAACCGGAAATGAGCATGACGAGTGGGGCCTGGTCTCGACCCGGGCAGCGAATCGCGAGCTAATGATGGACAAGCGTTCGCGCAAGATCGATCTTGCCCATGATTTGATGCCGAAGGCTCGCCGCGGCGGCGTCGAGGGGGCGAGTATCGGGATCCTTTCGGTCGGTATGGTTTGTGGTGTTGTCCGCGAGGCCGTCGAGCGGCTCATGCAACAGGGTCTGGATATCGAAATCCTGGAACCCAGGACGATCTGGCCCGTGCTGGACGAAACAAAAAACTTCATCAGTTCGCGTGATCGAACCTACATTGTGGAGATGAATCACGAAGGACAACTGGCCGGGATAATTACCGGCCAGGGCGTGGCTGCAGAGAAAATCCACAGCATAAGAAAAGTAAATGGGACGCCATTCGGGCCGGGTGAACTGGTGAAAGAAGTCCAACAACGGGAGGGAGCACATGACCGTAACGTTTAAGCCCGCAAGCCCGATCTGGTGCTCAGGGTGCGGCCACTACGGTGCCGAATCCGCCCTGAAACAGTCACTAGGCAATCTCGCAATTGCGCCGCACGATGCAATGGTTCTTGCTGGCATTGGTTGCTCGGGCTTCATTCAGAATTACATAGGTAGTTACGGATACCATGCATTGCATGGCCGCGTACTGCCGACCGCTACGGGCGTCGCAGCGGGCAATCCCGCGCTTACAGTGATCGCTGCCGGCGGCGACGGAGATGGCTATGCCATCGGTTGCGGGCACCTGATGCATACTTTCAGGCGCAATCCCAGTCTGCTCTATATCGTGATGAACAATGGTACCTATGGACTCACCAAAGGTCAGCCATCGCCAACAGCCGTGGGCCGGGTTGATCACGAACACGAGCTCGATGCGGTCTATTTGGGCCTGACGATTCCGGGAACGACATTTCTTGCGCGGGGTTTTGTCGGTCAGATGAATCAACTGGTCGATCTGGTTGATTCGGCTCTGACGCATGTGCGTGATAAGCGAGGATTCGCTTTTCTTGAAGTCATTTCTCCCTGCGTTACGTACAATGACAACTTCGCCTCGTGGCGGGGAATGCTCACTAATGTTGACGCGGACGATTCCTATGATTGCGAGAACAGAACAACCGTCATTGGAAATTATGCCGAACTGATTGCTGGCGGAAAGGTCCCTTCGGGTTTGATCTACCAGGGCAGTGCGAGCACCTTTGAGGAAGCAACCGGCCTGAGTGCGGAAAATCCGCCTGCACTTCAGGATCTATCAGTAACGAAGCACATTGACGCATACCGCAGGCAAATGGACATGCATGCCATTTAGGGGCAGGGAGTTCTCATTGCTAAGCGGCTAGAGCTTTTCGCACCGGAGAAATTTCCTCTGGTTGAACCCGGGGATAGCCTGCCCAAACTGGTGATGGGCTCTCTGGGCGGGGCGGATATCGCGCTGCAAAACGGCGATGTTCTCGTGCTGGCACAGAAGGTCGTGTCCAAGTCTGAGCATCGCATCGTCAGCCTCGCACGCGTCGAACCATCGGAAAAAGCGCAGGAGCTGGCGTCAAAATGCGACAAAGACGCCCGTCTGGTGCAACTAATCCTCAATGAATCAACGGCAATACTTCGTTGCGTACCCGGTGTCATCATTGTTCGCCACAAGCTTGGACTGGTGATGGCCAACGCTGGCATTGATCATTCGAACATTGCCGCAGATGCGAACGGTGAGAACGTGTTGCTGTTGCCGGAAAACCCGGATCAAAGCGCGATGCAGTTGCGGCAGGCGATGGAGCGCGAAACCGGCCTGCAGTTGGCAGTAGTAATCAGTGACAGCTTTGGTCGACCGTGGCGGCTGGGCACTACGGGTGTCTGTATCGGCTGTGATGGCATTGCCTCGCTGATCGACAAACGTGGCGACCGCGACCTGTTTGGCCAGGAACTGATTGTGACCCAGGTAGCGGTCGGTGATGAGCTTGCGACTGCTGCGTCGATATTGATGGGACAGGCCGACGAAGCTCGCCCGCTGGTGATTGTTCGCGGGCTGGAGTTCCCGCGCGAACCCGCATCAGCGAGGCATCTGCAGCGGCCACCTGACGAAGACCTGTTCTTGTGAATTGGCCGCAAAACAGCAAGGTACTGGCGCTGTGCGGTGGGGTTGGCGGAGCCAAGCTCGCGTTGGGCTTGACTCACGTGTTGGCGCCGGACCAACTGACGATCGTGGTCAATACCGGTGATGATTTCGAGCATTTCGGATTACTGATCTGCCCGGATCTGGATACCGTGACCTATACGCTGGCTGATCTGTGCAACGCTGAAACAGGCTGGGGGCGTCGCGACGAAACCTGGAATTGCCTGGAGGCACTGGAGCAACTGGGTGCGGAGACCTGGTTTCGACTGGGCGACCGTGATCTTGCCATTCACCTGACTCGCCGCGCTTTACTGCAACAGGGCCATACGCTGACTGAGATTACCACGATGATCGCGAGCCGCCTGGGACTTGAGCACAAAATCATTCCCATGAGCGACGCAGCCGTCCGCACAGTGATCGCCACCGACCAGGGAGAGATTTCGTTCCAGCACTATTTTGTTCGCGAGAAATGTCAACCCGCTGTCCGCGGCTTCCGTTTTGATGGCGCCGATGACGCACTGTTGTCACCCGGTTTCGAAAATGCCCTTGAAGACCCGGCGCTGGATGCCATCCTGATCTGCCCCTCCAATCCATTCGTCAGCGTGGCACCCATCCTGGCGCTGCCGGGGATTGGGGCGAGGATGCGCCAGCACAAGGCGCCGGTAATTGCGGTATCGCCCATTGTTGCCAACAAGGCCATAAAGGGCCCTACGGCGAAAATGATGAATGAACTGGGGCTGGAATTGTCAGCCCTGGCCGTTTATCAACACTATGGCGATTTGCTCGACGGTTTCGTGCTTGATGAGCAGGATCGTGGTTTGCTCAATGACTTTCCGGAAGCTCTTTCGCTGCATTGTTGCAATACTGTGATGGAAAGTCTGGATGACCGAATCGCTCTTGCGCGCGAATGCCTGCAATTTGCGGTTAGTCTTAACGGGTCCGGATAGAGAAACCGAGAAGCTCTTATGTGGATTGTCGTACCCCTGAAAGCCCTGAGTCCGGTCAAGTCGCGTCTGGCACCAGTACTTTCACCCGTGCAACGCGAAGGTCTCATGCGGGCCATGATCGAAGACGTGCTTGCTGCCCTGCGGGCTTGTCCGCAAGTTGCAGGCATATTGCTGGTGAGCCGGGATTCCGATGTTCCCGCCCTGGCAGCGGACTATGGGGCTGAAGTACTCAATGTCGCCAAGGACAAAGACCTTAATAGTGCCGTCGCCGCCGCCTCGGATTACCTGCTCGAGAAAGGCATCAGGCGTGCCCTGATCCTGCACGGCGACATTCCGCTGGTACGTCCTTCAGACCTGGCTTCTCTGATTGAACAAGCTGCGCTAAGCGACGTGACACTGCTGGCCTGTCGCCACGGGCAGGGAACCAATGCAATGCTGACATCACTGCCGGCGAGGATTCCGTACCTGTACGGACGTGACAGCTACCAGCAGCATCGGACAGCTGCACGGCGGCTGGGGCTCGATGTCACGACTGTCGACCTTCCGGCAATGGCCCTGGACATCAACTCAGCCGAAGACTTGCGCGCGCTCTGCCAGCGCTACCTTAACGACAGCGCCTGGCAGCAGAGCCGGACTTACAGGTTCCTCGCCGGTCTCGGCCTGTTGTGCGATACCGCAGAGATTCTGGATGACGCGATGAGCGGCATATTGCCGGATGGCGGACACGCTCGCGCACTGGCCCTGGCCGGAGATATGCGGGCGCTGGTGTCCACGGCCGCCGTGTTACGCGATCGCGCACATGGCAACCGGATCAGTTATTCGAAAAAGGTGTTCATTCCATTGACGCGACTGTGCCGCGATGTCTGCCATTACTGCACCTATGCAAAGGTTCCAAAGCTGGCCGGCAAGCCGTACATGAGCGTGGAGGAAGTACTGGCTGATGCACGAGCCGGTGCCGAACTGGGTTGCCACGAAGCGTTGCTGACGTTAGGGGAAAAACCCGAGCTCCGTTATCGAGCCGCGCGGGAAGCACTGGCTGAGCTGGGTTTCGAAACCACCCTGGAGTACGTGGCACATGTGGCGCAAGCCATATTCGAGGAAACGGGCTTGCTGCCGCACGTCAATGCAGGCTGCATGGATGCGGACGAGATCGCCATGCTGCGTAAGTACTCTCCCTCGATGGGAATCATGCTCGAGTCTGCAGCCGAAAGACTGTGTGCAAGAGGAATGCCGCACCACGGTTCGCCGGACAAGCTTCCAGCGCGGCGGCTTGAAACCATAGCGCTCGCGGGCCAGGCAAGCGTGCCGTTTACATCGGGCATATTGATCGGCATCGGTGAAACGCGGCTGGAACGGGTTGAGGCACTCCTGGCATTGCGCGACTTGCACGACAAGTACAGTCACTTGCAGGAAGTGATCATCCAGAATTTCCGCGCCAAGCCGAACACGCTGATGGCTGGCGCACCGGAACCCGACCAGGATGAACTTTGCTGGACCATATCTGTGGCGAGGATAATTTTCGGTGCACAAATGAACATCCAGGCACCGCCTAACCTGGTGCCGAAATCTCTCGAGCCTGTCATCGAAGCGGGCATCAACGATCTCGGTGGTATGTCCCCGCTGACGCCGGATTTCGTCAATCCGGAAGCGCCCTGGCCACATCTGGGTCGACTTGAAACCGGGCTTGCCGGTAGCGGCAGACATTTGCAGCAACGGCTGACGCTCTATCCTTCTTATGTGCGGGACGCGCAGCAATGGGTTGCCCCCGAAGTGTTGCCGCAGGTATTGAGCCTGGCTGACGGTGAGGGTTTTGTGCGTGAAGATGACTGGCTGTCGGGAGTTAGTACAAGTGCGCCGCCCATACTGCTGGACCGCATTTGTGATCCTGGACGACACACACGCAGGCTATCCAAAGTTACCGCGCTGTTACAGCGGTGCCAGACTGCGGGTGCCGAATCTTTGAGTACGGCCGAGATCGGGTGTCTGTTCACGGCCCGGGGTGACGATTTTGCTGCGGTTTGCCAGGCGGCTGATCGCCTGCGGGCAGAGGTGCATGGCAATGCCGTCAGTTTCGTCAGCAATCGCAACATCAACTACACCAACATCTGCTACTTCAAGTGTAAGTTTTGTGCTTTTTCCAAGGGCAAGGTGGCTGCAGGCCTGCGCGACAAGCCGTATGACCTGGGTCTGGAAGAAATTCAACGCCGCACGGTAGAGGCGCACACGCTTGGCGCGACCGAGGTATGCCTTCAGGGCGGTATACATCCCGACTACACGGGGCAGCATTACATCGACATCTGCCAGGCGATCAAAGCCGTCGTGCCGGATATGCATATCCATGCTTTCTCACCGCTGGAGGTTTGGCAAGGTGCCGAAACACTGGGTATATCGCTGTCGGAATTTCTCGTGCGTTTGCGCGCAGCGGGTTTAGGCTCATTGCCGGGCACGGCTGCAGAGATCCTGCACGATGAGGTGCGCCAAGTGCTATGTGCGGACAAAATCAACACCGCGCAGTGGTTGCACGTGATGGAAACGGCACATGGCACGGGACTGAATACAACGGCCACAATCATGTTCGGTCACGTCGATCATTACGAGCATTGGGCACATCATTTGCAGCTTGTGCGTGAACTCCAGTCACGAAGCGGTGGCTTCACCGAGTTCGTGCCGTTGCCGTTTGTGGCGCAGATGGCGCCGATTTACCGTCGCGGCCAGGCACGGCGTGGACCAACATTTCGCGAGGCCGTACTCATGCACGCGGTGGCGCGCCTGATTTTGCATCCACACATCAACAACATCCAGGCCTCTTGGGTCAAGATGGGGCTTGAAGGCCTGCAGGCCTGTCTCCGTTCCGGCGCCAATGACATTGGTGGCACCTTGATCAACGAGAGCATTACGCGCTCTGCTGGCGCGGCTCATGGTCAATGCGTTGGCGCTGGCGAGTTGAGGGAGCTGGCAGTACAGGCCGGGCGCGTGCCTTGGCAGCGAACGACCCTGTATGAGGAACTTCCAACGAACCTGGTTTCAATGAAGTGACTCGACAATGCTGCAACTTCGAAGACCAACACTCCCCGCTCATTTGCGGCTCAGGTTTGCTGGTCTGCCTGAGTAGTCGCACCGACCGAGCGCTGCATGAAGCGCCACATGACATCCATCGGCCCGATACCCCCGGTACCGGAATCCGTACCACCTGACAGCTCCTGACCTGCGCGGCTGTGAGGATCCGTCAGATCATCGCCGGGCTCGCCGCCATCCCAGAGGCAAACAGCGAGTTTCTCGCATCTTGCATTGGCGGCGTCCTTCGTAAAGCAGTGCAGCACTTCCTGGCCCTCGCCTTCGAGAGAACCAGGTCCATTCAGTCTGCGATAATCAGCCGGCACTACCCCACCGACAGCCAACTCGGCGTATCGATCACCGACATCGTCGGGCGAGAACCCACAAGCTGCATAAGCGTCGTTCTTGTCAACGTACTCGGCGAAGACTTCAAAAATCGACGGATACAACCAGACCGGTACGCCGTCTTTGAGATAGGTGTCCAGATAATTCATACCGTCGTAAGGTTCCAGTCGATCGAAGATTTCGTTTATATGCAAGATCCAGGGACCATCGGCAGCAGGCGGCGCAGTAATCCAGCGCAATCGATCCTCGTTGCCTGCCTGATCGATTCCATCCATAGGCACCACTGCTTTGAACAAACCAGATGTCTGCGGGTGTCGCGCCAGAGTGTGAACCCACAACGCGCCGTTCGAGTAACCGGTAGCGTATATTTGCTCCGGATCGACGCAATGGTTTTCCATAGTCCATTTGACGATGGCCTTGGTAAAATCAATTTCACGTTGCAGGCTAACTTCGTTGTCTTCATCAAGGTTGCCGCACCAATCGCAAGCGAATCCGTCGTCGAGCAGGCAACCGTCAGTTGGTGTCATACACGACGGTACGGCCCAGTTGGGCTTCATGCCGCCACTGTAGGTATGCCGAACGGTGTTATCCCCGGTTGGAAACAGGCTGATGAACCCAGCCGCTTCACCTTTCGGCTCCAGACGAGACTTCCAACTGTAGGGTCCGGATCCGGTCTGCCCATGACCGTGAAAACCGACAACGATCGGGCACGGCGTGCAGTCCGTTCCATCGCATTCGCATTGTTCGGGAACGCTGAGCTCAAGAGTACGACCGCCGTAGTCATTGCCGTCACCGATATCGAACGGAATTGGTGGCACATCTCCGGAGTCGGCATCACAAACTGCGGGCGATTCTGCTGTTACCAATTGAGGTAGCAAGAGCAAGAGCGTCGCGCACAAAGAAAAACTCATCCGAATACCGATGTCACCCTCCAAATCAGCAGTCAAGTGTGTGACTTAGTTCCCATGCGCTGATTTCCCGGGTAAAGCGCTGCCACTCCTCGTTCTTTAGTTTGACGTAACTGTCGATTAATTCGTCGCCGAAACCCGATCGTGCAACCTTGCTAGCGTCGAGAAGTCGAATCGCATCGAGAAGATTAGTGGGCAACTTACGAACCTTCCTGAGTTTGTGTTGCTCCGTGTACATATTCAGATCGACAGGCTTGCCCGGATCGCGTTTGTTAGCGACCCCGTCAAGACCTGCTGCGACGATCGCCGCCTGCAGCAAATACGGATTCGTCGCGCCGTCCATCAGGCGAATCTCGAATCGTCCCGGATCCGGAATTCGTACCATGTGGGTGCGGTTATTGCCGGAGTACGTAATTGCATTTGGAGACCATGTTGCGCCTGATGAAGTGACCGCGGCATCGACACGCTTGTAACTGTTTACCGTCGGTATGTAGATCGCCGCCATCGAGTCAGCGCTATGCAAAACGCCGCCAAGGAATTGATACGCGAGTTTCGAGAGACCCATCTCGTCGCGCTTGTGCATGAACAGGTTTTTCTTGCCAGTTGAGTCCCATACGGATACATGTGCGTGACAACCGCTGCCCGTCAAATTCTTGAACGGCTTCGGCATGAAGGTTGCGCGGTAACCGTGCTTCTCCGCGATTGACTTCGCCATGAATTTGAAGAATGTATGTTTGTCGGCAGTTTTCAAACAGTCGTCGTAGTCCCAGTTCATTTCGAACTGACCGTTGGCATCCTCATGGTCGTTTTGATACGGGTTCCAATCCAGGGTCAACATCGAATCGGATATTTC
>Ga0255052_10003778_pt1 | contig 10393 bp, 7 predicted proteins | sample JV7_2_21_MG_FD_188632 | JGI IMG/M metagenome (GOLD analysis project Ga0255052, IMG submission 188632) | Seawater microbial communities from Jervis Inlet, British Columbia, Canada - JV7_2_21 | ecosystem: Environmental > Aquatic > Marine > Inlet | place: Canada: British Columbia | collected...
TGCAACCAGGAAGTTACGTTACTGAAACGAGCATAAGAGCCCCTGCGATGAATGTCCCACTGCAAGACATACAGCTATTGCACGGAGTGCCGCAAGTGTTACGAGCCCGAGTGTCCTGACAGCTGAGCACCGTCATTGCAAGGCATACCTGGATTGGTGGTACCGGGAAATAAATGTACTGGAAATATTCATTGCATCGTGGAAAAGGCTTGCGGCCGACGCAATACAAGCACTTGAGATGAGCTCGGGAGTGGTCATTGTGTACCACAGCTGCAGCGAATCCCCACCAAGCGGGCAAATCTTGTGAGCATATTTGACAAGCTTTTTGGCTCGAAAAGTTCGTCCAGTCCTTATCAGACCGAGGCACAGTTTGAGACGAACCTGGCCAGACAGGTCTCTATGACTCGTCAAGCTCTCGCGCAGCTCCGAGAGCACGAGGATCGTGAACTTCGCCTGGAATTTTTCTTTTACAGCAACAAGTCGGCAAATGCCGAAGCCTTGAACTCGAAGCTTGTGGATTTAGGTTACGACTCACGGTCTGGTGAATCTGCGGGCGATCCCGCCTTATTCATGACAACCGGCTGGACAACACCGATCCGAATGGATGAGGCTACGGTGATCAATTGGATCGAATCCATGTGTCGGCTCGGCTTTGCAAATGACGCCAAGTTCGACAGTAATAGGGGAGCGCATAATTTGGGGAAACAGCAATAACAGGACTTGGTTCCCCTCACTATGGTCGGCCCAATCTGATTGAATGATCCTAGCGATAAAATACGTGTCCGCCAATCTGGGCGGTTCGGATGCGCTTTCGCCTCCAGGGCAACGGAATATATGTGCTGTGGTAGAACAGTGCACCGCCGGTCGGATCCGGCGGCGGGTCAGCCAACAGCCTGGCAGATAACAGGAGGACCGCTGTCCAGCTGTCTCGATCTCGTGGTCTGTCGCTCTTTCCGTCACACCACCAGGAGAATTGACAGGGTCCCTGTTCACCGCCTTCATGCACGACCTCGCAAAGTGTCGATGGGAAATGCTCACTCCGCGTGCGATTGAGCACTGTCCATCCCACGGCAATCATACCGCGACGAATTTCTCCTCGTGCCTCCCAGTAAATCGAAAGTGCGAGACAATTCTGCTCCTCGTCCAGGGTTTGAGCATTGACGTCGCTCGCGCACAATGGAGCGACAATACCAATGATGGCTACGGCGATCATGCGTTCGATTAGTTTGAATCCCTGTTATACGTTCTTCATGTCCCGGTCCTCGTGCCGGATGCGAACCGGTTCTTTGAGAATCAGTGGTTTTCGCCTGGATCTACTCGGCGGGGATGTCAGTAGGTGAAATCAGGCAACCGTTATTGTTATTTGTTGCCACAATCTGACAGAAATCATATCTGATGTCGGTCGTCTGCATCACGCCGATGACATTGAACTGCGTCGTATTTTATGTAAGGTAGCGGTGAGACAGTGAGGAGCCGTTAAGTGAATATTTGCAACACCAACAAAATGCGCTCTGCTATCGTCCTGTCAATTTTGCTTGCTACCCATGCATCGGCGGAGGTTGCGGGCGACATTCAGTCGCTGACAGACCATTTGGAAGACGTGATGCAGTCGGCGGTCGATGAAGGCTTTGCCGGCGTCGTATTAGTGGGTCAAGGCAACAGGGTTATTCTCGATTTCGCGTACGGTTCGGCCGGAACAGTCTCCGTTCAAACCAGCTCTCGATTCTGGATCGCCTCCACAGGCAAGCAGTTTACGAGTGCGCTTATCCTCAAGTGCCAGGAGGAAAATCTCCTCTCTCTTGATGACACTATCGAAGACTTCTTTCCAAACGCACCATCAGACAAGCGACCAATCACACTCAGACAACTACTGTCTCATCAGTCCGGACTGCCACAGGGGTACGAAACGGAAGTTGTTAGCACGACGACAGAGGCTGTAGCTGCGATTATGTCTCTGCCCCTCATCGAGCCGCCGGGCACTGGATTCAATTATTCAAACAACAATTATCAATTGGCTGTCGCGATCATCGAAAAGGTGACAGGTAATCCGTACGCAGAGGTACTGAGGAAGGCATTTCTTGAACCCCTTTCGTTGCACAATATTGGACAAGCCGATGCCGAGAGTTCGAAATCAGTTTTGCCAGCCACAGGCGCAACGCCGGATCGCCTAATGCGTTCTTCATGGGGTGGTCAGGGATTTTATGCCTCCGCAGATGATTTGTGGACCTGGTTTCAGGCGCTGCAATCTGGCGCCGCCCTCAGCGGCCCGAGCGTTGATGAACTTATGATGAAGGGCCTGACGCCGATTAGCGAGGGCAAGGCAGCGCTGGGGTGGTTCGTGGGTGAAAACAACTTTGGGCATCTTCGCGTGTTCACTAGAGGAAACGAGGGGTTTGGACCAAATTCGCTGATCTATTTTTACCCGGAAAGTAAAATATTGATCATCGTCCTGACTCACGTCGGTTCGTCCGACGGGCAATTATCATTTTCGCGAGCTGTTCACGCCAAAATAGAGTTAGCTCTTGAACAAGAACACTATTTGTAATGTGACAGGCGGTAGCCTGAATAACCGCGCCTGGGTTAAAGACGTGCCGCGATCGACTAGATTCGTCGCATTGGTTTCTGCAGGCAAACCCGAGCAGGATTAGGACGGGCGCTGGCGCGCTAAATTGCGTAGGAAGAAAATATTACCGACGCGATTTCACTCGTAGAATTTGTGCGCACCGATCTGTGCGACCATTTTCTTCGTTCGTGACCAGCGAGGGGAAATACGGTCGGCATGATAAAACAATGCGCCGGGGACTTTGAGTGCTTCTTGATTGTCGTAGGTCGCGACGGCCACTATTGTAGCCATTTGCCAGGGGACTTTTTTCGTCCGTGGCACAGAGTCCAGTTCTGTCCAGGAAAAGGCACCGACATAGCGCTTCCGAATCCTGTCCCACCTCGCCTCATGGACAACCTCACAAACGGACCCGGGGAAACGCTTGGATGCGACGCGGTTCATGGTGACTTCAGCGACTGCGTATTGACCTGCCATTGGTTCACCTCTTGCTTCGAAGTATATGTTTCGGGCAAGACAGGTAAGATCCGCGTAGCGTTGTTGCTCTAATTCGACCTGAAGATGATCCGTGTAAGCAAAGCGGAACATTAAGCCGAGCATTACGAGCGGCAGGGTCAGCAGCGTGAAGAAAGTCAGATCGTTGGCGTGCCAGCTGAGCCAGGAGTAGAGCGAAAAACGCCTGAAGGGCGCATAACGCCGCAAGACAGCAGGCAATAACCACGCTTTGTATAGCAGAGAATTGACCATACTCAACAATCCATCAGGCGCGCACAGCGGCGATTAAAGCATGCCGCGTTCCAATACTGTTACTGATGTCACAATTTGACAGATATCATCGCTGATGTCGTTCGCCTGCATCACGCCTATGACATGGAACTGCGTCATATTTTATGTAAGGTAGCGGCGTAGTAAGACGAATCCGAGGCAGCCACTCGTCTGGGGAGCCAGGTTTTTTCATTGGCCGCGAAAAAGAGTTTATCAACACAACAGGTCGAAAGCAGACATGGGAAATTACAGGGCTTTGTCAGATTTGTGATCGGACCCTCGGTGGCCTGCGCCTCATTTGGCGTCAATCAGTTTTTGAATCCGGCGACGGCAGCTCTCAGCAAGTCCATTGCTGCCGGGTTCGGTGGTCCATATCGCGCTGACAGGTACTCTACGGTCACGCGGTTTGCCCCGGCGGCGAGTTCTTCCCTGTCCTCGCTTAATCGGCTCGCATAGTCCTGCGGGGTTTCCCCGCAGTTCGGGGGCAAGCCGGCTCTCTGCGTAAATTTCTTGTACAGCAAGGCAGCATGGTCTTTCGGCGGCGGTCGATACCGCATCATCAGGACGAGACTGATCAGGCCTACGAAGGCGGCAATCAGGAAAGTCAGCGTTAACATCATCTTCCGCCAGTCGGGCTCGTCCATACCGAGCCACTCGAGGAACGACTCCTGTTTATCCGGCCCGTAACCGAGAATCCAGTCGTTCCACTTGGCGTTTAAAGCATCCCAGGTCAGTCCCATGCGATGTATAAGCGCGATCGGCGTGGCAAGCCCCCAGCTTGCGGCAATACCGGATAACATTGCCCCTGTTACACCGGACTCGATACGCTCGGGCGCGACGGCTGCCGTTGGGTCAACCCGGTGCCATCCGCGATTTGGCAGCCAGATCTCCGTCCACGCGTGCGCATCGGCTTGCCTGACAATCAGGTAGCGGCCCATCGGATTCATTTCACCACCCTGGTAGCCCAATACGATGCGAGACGGGATACCGGCTGCGCGCATCATTACGGCAAATGCGGAAGCATAGTGTTCGCAAAAACCGCGGCGCGTATCAAACATGAACCGATCGACCGGATTGCTGCCGAGTGCGGGCGGCCGGAGGGTGTAGAAAAATTCCTCTTCGTGAAACCTTTGCAAAACAGCTTTGGCGAATGATTCGTCGTCTTCGCTGGCGCGCCGCATGCTTTGTGCAAGTTCCACTGTACGCGGGTTGCTTTTGGCTGGCAGTCTCGTGTACCGGGTCCGGGAATACGACGTCATTTGCGGAGTAATCTGATATCGGGTGTACGAAGTGGCCTCGTAAGCCATTCGTTGGTCTATCGGCTGCTCCTTCGCAAGCTGATGTTGTGGTCCCATGAAAATCTCGCTCATGGACCACTCGAAAGGTATGTCCAATGCGAATACCCACTGCTGCCGGGTCGGCTCCATTGTTATCTGGTACCGAACAGGTTCACCCGCAACAAGAAGTTCTTCTCTCGCGCTTCGAGCCATGATCGGTTCCCACCCGGACCAGGTCCGCCCATTGAACCGATACAGAACAAGACCTCTCCAGTACCGGTCTATCGGATCAGGTGCGTCGCCATCGAATTTGGCCCGGAACGCAACCGCGTTCGAGAGCGAGAGCGAGCTGATATCGCCAGGGCTCATGCGGTCACTTAGTCCCGATGTGGCACTGCTGGTATCGATAGGAATAGCCCAGAACGGTGTTGCGATTCTCGGAAACAGAATCCACATGGCGAGCATCAGCGGAGTTGCATACAGAATCAGGCGGCCGCTGGTTTTAAAGCTCTGCCTGACGCTGGTCTTGCCGCCGTCGTTGGCCAGGGACATCCTTAGCCAGGCCGTCATCGTCAATGCGACTGCGAGAATCAGATAGGGCAGTGACCATACATACTGCTCACGGAGCAACGAGGCCATAACGAGAAAAATCGATATGAACAGCAGTACAAACTGATCACGCCGCTTGCGGGTCTCGAGCAATTTCAATGCGGCCATAATCGCCAACAGCGCGGAACCCGGGCCGACGCCGCTTACCGACTCGTATGATGCAAGCACGCCGAGGAAACATATGAGGGCCAGTACAACACGGAGCCAGGAGCGCGGCAGAGCATGGCGGTGGCGCTCGATGTACCACCGCCAGCCGGCACAGGCCAGAAATGCGACTGTTATCCAGACCGGCAGAAAGCGCACATGCGTCGCCAGTGAAAATGCCAGTGCCGCCAGGGTCCAGGGCAAACTGGCCAGCAGCGATCCGTCGGTGCCGGTTCGCTTAACCATTCACGTGGCCACCATTAAATACTGCGAGCGCCTCCAGGCAGACGTGGCGATGAGATTCACCGTGCGCCGGTGGGAACTCGGAGCCCGGTATGCGCACGCCGTAGTCACGGTGTGTCCTGTCTGCGTCGACAATCCAACGCGTCATTACCGACAGCCGTTGTTCGAGATCCTCTGAATCGACGTGATCAAAATCGAACCACTGGCTGCTCGTGTCCGCACCTGCAAACTGTTTCGAGAAGAGTTCGCCGCTACGTGCGTAAGCTTTCCACGCGACGTGTCGTGGCGAGTCGCCGTCATGAAATTTTCTCAGTCCTGCAAAGTCTTCCTCTCCCCGCTCGTCATGTTGCCGGTGGCCGTGTGCAGACTGCGTCGGCGGAGGTTCCGGCACTTCGTCCGCGGGTCTTGGGTAGACGAGACCCTGCAGGTCCATGTGCAACCAGGCCCAGGAGCGAAATAACTCGAAAGGGAAAAGGGTTCTTATGCCGAATTGCTCGAGGGTGACATGACCGCGTTTTTCAGTCGGTAGTGGCAGTTGAAAAATCTGACTGTCTCCCGGGCCGAGGTCCTGCACCTCGCTTGACACCGTTCCAGCATACAACTGGAGATGGTATCGACTGTTCTTGGAACGATTGGTAATGGCGATTCTGAACTTGGCCGGCTGCCCGGCGAATACCGGATCGACACCGGCAAAACGCAACTCGAGGGCGACCAGGTTGCGTTGACACTGATGCATCGACACCAGCCCAAGTCCTGCCAGCAAGAATGTCAGAACGAACGATAGATTATTGTTGTAGTTCATCGAACCCATCAGCATCGCGAAGCTCATGAGTGCGAAAACGAGACCGACGCCGGTCGGCAGGATATAAATTCGCTTCGAATGCAGCCGTGTTTGATGCCGGTCGGCACCCTGACGTCTGCGCGCCCAGCGCAGGACGCGTTCGCCAACGGCCTTGCGGAGGGATGGTACCCCTGGGAAGCTAGGGAATTGCCACGGAATCGAGGACATGTCGGCTTAGTTCGCCCGGACTCCGATAGCTGGAGCCGCTTGCGGGCTTCAGCCTGTGTCCGGCGACGGCAGCGAAAACGGCTTGCACATCATCCGGAAAGACGCCTGAATGGTGCAGGATGAATGCGTGGGATTTCGCCGCTGCCACCAGAGCAAGGGAGCCGCGCGGCGAGAGACCGGTTTCGATATCCGGTGATTCCCGCGTGAACCGGACCAGTGCCTGAACGTAATCGACGAGCGGTCCGCTCATGTGTACTTTTTCCACGGCCTCCTGAAGCTCGGTCACGAGTTCGGGACTCAGCGTCGCTTCTATTTCTCCCATCATTTGCCGCCGGTCTCGACCTGTGATCAGAGCACGTTCACTTTCTTCGTTCGGATAGCCGAGTTCGACACGCATCAGAAAACGATCGAGCTGGGACTCTGGTAGCGGAAACGTCCCGATCTGGTCGGAGGGGTTCTGGGTTGCGACGACAAAAAACGGCTCCGGCAGCGCATGCGTCTGCCCGTCCACCGATACCTGCTGTTCCTCCATCGCCTCGAGCAGGGCACTTTGCGCCTTCGGGGTCGCACGATTAACCTCATCGGCAAGCACCAGCTGAGCAAAAACCGGTCCCGGTTGAAACTTAAATTCGCCATCGCCTTGCTGGAATATGGACACGCCCACGATGTCTGCGGGCAGAAGGTCACTGGTGAACTGGATTCGCTGATAACTCAGTCCGAGCACCCGGGCGAGTGCCTGCGCAAGCATCGTTTTGCCGAGCCCTGGCAGGTCTTCTATCAACAAATGGCCCCGTGCCAGCAGGCAGGCCAGGCTCAAGGATATCTTTTCGTCTTTGCCAAGAATGATCGTGCCCAGGGACTTGCGCACATTGTCGATCGCAATGCGTTGACTGTCCGCGCCCAGGGGGATTTGTTCCAGCGTACTTCCACGCTGCATCGGCTACTCCTTAAACGCGATTGATTGGGCTCATGAACACCAGTTGCCAATAGTCGCTAATAGGCGGCTTCATTGCACATCCCCTGGCCCAGATTGTGATCCAGTCCTCAGAATATGCTCTTTCAGTCTAAATTCTCAAGTTTTTCAAGCTGTTCCTGGAGTTTTGAAATCTGGCCCTCAAGATCTCTCGCACGTTCCGTCTCCTTTGTGACCACTTCTGCCGGTGCGTTGTTCACAAAATCGGGCTTATCGAGTTTTGCGCGGCTTTTGCCGAGATCGGTCCTGAGACCGGTCTGCTTCTTGGTGAGCCTGGCACGTTCTGCCTCGATGTCGATGATGCCTTCGAGCGGCACGAGCACGCGCATTTCGCCAAGCAAGGCGGTCGCCGAGGGGGGCGGCTCCTGATCGGCGGAGAGCAAACGAACCGACTCAGTGCGGCCGACCTTTGCGAGCAACTCTTCGTGTCGGATAGCAAGGTCGCGATCATTGTCACTGGCGTTTTGCAACAATACGGGAAGTGGCTTGCGCGGAGATATGTCCATTTCACCGCGAATCTGCCGAATTCCCAGAATGAGCTGCATGACCCAGTTCATTTCCGATTCTGCTGCGTTGTCCTGCCATGCCTCCATTGATTGGGGGAATGGTTGCAACATGATGGTCTCGCCATCGATCATCGCGCGAGGCGCAAGCTCACGCCAGATTTCTTCGGTGACGAATGGAATCAGCGGGTGCAGGAGGCGTAGTAGTGTCTCGAGCACTTCGATCAGAGTTGTGCGCGTGCCGTGTTTTTCTGCATCCGAGGATTGCTCTGACTGCAGTACCGGTTTCGACAGCTCGAGATACCAGTCGCAAAACTCGCGCCAGGTGAACTCATACATTGCCTGCGCCGCCAGGTCGAGGCGATACGATGCAAAGTGTTGATGCACTGATTCGATAGTGCGACTGAGGCGCGCGCGGATCCAACGGTCGGCTGTACTGAGTTGTGTGTCGCCATCATCCAGATCTTCAGTGTGGTCGACTTCGTCGACATCCACAGTGTGGTCGCCTTCGTCGACATCCACAGTGTTCATCAGCACATATCTGGATGCGTTCCATAGTTTGTTACAGAAGTTCTTGTAGCCTTCGATACGCCCGAGGTCGAAACGAATGTCCCGGCCGGTCGTCGCCAACGATGCAAATGCGAATCGCAGGGCGTCGGCGCCGTATGCTGGTATCCCGTCTGGATATTGCTGCCGGGTCGCGGCTTCGATTCTTGGCTTCAGGTGATCCTGCATAAGACCGCTCGTGCGTTTCTCGAGCAGAGTGCCGAGATCCACGCCGTCTATGAAGTCCAGGGGATCAAGTACGTTTCCCTTGGACTTCGACATCTTTTGCCCTTCCTGATCGCGAATCAGGCCATGGATATAGACCTCATGGAACGGCACGTCGTCCATGAACTTCAGTCCCATCATAATCATCCGCGCAACCCAGAAGAAAATAATGTCGAAGCTCGTGACAAGAACGTTGCCCGGATAGAAGGTCTTGAGCGAATCAGTCTGATCGGGCCAGCCCTGCGTGCTGAACGGCCAGAGCGCCGAAGAGAACCAGGTATCCAGGACATCATCGTCCTGACGCAATTCCAGATCGGCGGGCAACTCATGTTTTTGCCGGGCCTCATCCTCGTTACGGCCGACATAGATGTTGTCTTCACTGTCGTACCAGGCGGGAATGCGATGCCCCCACCAAAGCTGGCGGCTGATGCACCAATCCTGAATGTTGTGCATCCACTCGTAATAGGTCTTGGACCAGTCGTCCGGCACGAACCTGATTTTGCCGGACTCGACCGCTTCGATCGCCGGTTTGGCCAGCGGTTTGATGTCCACGTACCACTGATCGGTCAGATAGGGTTCGACGACCGCAGTGCTTCGATCGCCTCTTGGAATCTTTGTCTCGTAATCTTCGATCTTGTCCAGCAGGCCGAGCGCGTCGAGGTCCTCGACGACTTTCTTCCGAGCGATAAAGCGATCAAGCCCGCGATAGGGTTCCGGCGCTGTGTCGTTGATTGCGGCGTTATCGTCAAGAATATTGTATTGCGGCAGATCGTGACGCTTGCCGATTTCATAGTCATTGAAATCGTGTGCCGGCGTAATCTTGACGCAACCGGTGCCGAACTCGGGATCGACATATTCGTCGGCGATGATCGGCATCTTTCTGTCGACCAGCGGCAACAGGACCTCTTCGCCAATCAGGTTCTTGTATCGTTCGTCTTCGGGATGAACCGCAACGGCGCTGTCGCCCAACATTGTTTCGGGCCGGGTGGTCGCCACGACCAGGTGACCGTTTCCTGATACGAGTGGATAGCGGAAATACCAGAGCTTGCCTGGCTCTTCCTTCGACAGGACTTCCAGGTCGGACAGGGCCGTGTGCAAGACCGGGTCCCAGTTTACCAGGCGCTTGCCCCGGTATATGAGGCCTTCTTCATGGAGCTTGACGAAGACTTCGGTCACTGCCGCCGACAGTTCGTCGTCCATCGTGAAACGCTCGCGGCTCCAATCGACTGATGAGCCCATGCGGCGCAGCTGTTGACAGATCAATCCGCCGGATTCATTTTTCCACTTCCAGACGCGCTCGACGAATTTTTCCCGGCCGAGTTCCTTGCGCGACATGCCCTCGGCGTTCAACTGACGCTCTACTACCATTTGCGTGGCAATGCCCGCATGATCCATGCCGGTCTGCCACAGTGTATTCCGGCCCTGCATCCTGTGGTAACGAATCAAGGCATCCATGATCGTGTCCTGGAAGGCGTGACCCATGTGGAGTGTGCCGGTGACGTTTGGCGGCGGGATCACGATGCAATAGGGTTCACCGTT
>Ga0255052_10003779_pt1 | contig 10391 bp, 14 predicted proteins | sample JV7_2_21_MG_FD_188632 | JGI IMG/M metagenome (GOLD analysis project Ga0255052, IMG submission 188632) | Seawater microbial communities from Jervis Inlet, British Columbia, Canada - JV7_2_21 | ecosystem: Environmental > Aquatic > Marine > Inlet | place: Canada: British Columbia | collected...
GGCTACCTTCTCGCCCCAGAAGACTCTTCTCTCCTGACTGCCGAACGTGAGATTGCAGACCGCGCAGTACCCCGACGGGATCGAGATCTGATGCGCCGCACCGTCATGCCAGGACCGAGTGTTCGCCCTATGGCGGTCCCCCCGCCTGTCGACTCCCCGGTGGCTGGATTTGGTCCGGCTCGCCATCGTTAATCGCCTCTCTAGTCGTGGGGTGGCTGGCGCTTCCCTTACAACGAGAATAGGAGACGGGCACACCTGGATCAAGACCGTACGATCGAAGGATTCATTCGTTTTCTTAGGAATGATCTTCGCTAGTCGCGATGATGTGGACCGACTGGCGCATTCTGTGTCTTGGGGGGCGATTCCGTCGGCGAGACAAAACCCTCCGGCTTGACCGTCAATAGTGAGCAGTCGACTCTCCGGAGAACCCCTTCCGCCGTGTTGCCGATGAAGAAGCCGCGGATCCCTGTCCGGCAGACCGTGCCCATGACGAGCAGGTCGATCCGCTTCTCGCCGGCGAGCCGGGAGATGGCGAGAGGGGGCTTTCCCCCCACGAGGTGGACTTGAGGATCGGAGTCGAGAGTGTACTCTGCAAGGAACTTGCAGAGCCGCCTCTTGACCTCGGTACGCGCGGTCTCTTCCCACCGCTTCCAGATCTCCGACGACCCCACCGGAACTGCATGCAGCGTCCACGCGTGGACTACATGTAGTTCGCTCGCCTCGAGCTTCGCCAGGGAGACCGCGAGTTCCATGATCTTCCGGTCGAGAGACGCCCGTCGCGGATCGGTCGGGTCAGGATCGATTGCGGCCAAGATCCGCGTGTACCGCTTGCCGAGCTGCGGTCGGACGACCCAGATCGCGCAGGGGCAACTGCGCATCAGGTGCATGGTCGTACTGTCCACCAACCCTCCTGCAGCCTGGTCACGTCCCCCATCGGTCATCACGAGATCGTGCTCGAAGCTCTGAACTCTGTGAGTGATCTCCAGGAAGGGCCGGCCAACCACGAGGTCTGTCTCCACCTCGACGCCCTCCTCTTGCGCAGCTTCCGCGAGTCGAAGCAGCGTTTCACGCCGACCACTGAGAACGTGCTCGAGGGTTTCGCGAGAGAGGGCTTTCGTAACGAGCGCCGGGGTGGGAAAGACGTCGATCAGCGTCAGCTTCCCCTCGTTTCTCCTAGCGAGGCTGAGAGCTCGATCGAAGACGTACCCCGGGACCGGTCCGTCGCCCAACCCGGCAACGAGCAGGACGTTGCGAAATCGCTTCATACCGCAGCCTTTCTCGACTCTGTGCAAGACGACCACGCCCTTCGGCCCTGGTCGCCCCTTTGCGTGAGGGCAAGATTCCAGCCGCGCGCATCGCCGCCGACTGCAATCGCGGCGGGTGTCCTTCCCCCACGAACCACCGTGAGCCCGACTACCAGCTCAGAGACGCCCAGATGCTCGCAGATCCTCACCGCACCTTCGACAATCCAGCGCGCTCCCTTCCCCACGACAAGGATCGTCGCAATGACGGTAAAGCCGTGGGCCCACCACGGCATAGATTCCATTGCGTCCACCCCTCCGCTGCTGTGGAGGCACCAGGCTAGCTCTCTGGAAGCCGGCCTCGCCAATTCACTCCGTCGACACTCGCTCTATCGCGCTCCGGTGTTGACCAGCTCCCGCTCGCTGATTCGCACCGGTGTGATGAATGCTTCAGGTTTGGCGGCCAGGACGGAGCAATCGATTCGAGCCAACACCTTCTCGGCAGTGTTCCCGATCAGCACTCCGGCTGGCCCACTCCTCGAGAGCGTCCCCATCACGACTACATCGACCTCTTCGCTGAGGGCGGAGATGACGTCGACGGCTGCCCCCCTTTCTAGTCGAACATCGTGGGGCACGCGGCTCAGATCGCTCTTCTCCAGAAGCTCATCCAACCGTCGTCTTGCATCGTGCTCCGCCACGCCGACCAACTCAGCACGGTGACGGCGTGGAACGCTCTTCAGCCACCTCGCTGAATGGTTGGCGGTCCAAGGACCCATGCAATGAACAATTCGAACCTCACCGCCGTCGGATTCCGCTACCGCCGCAGAAAGCTCCAGTACCCGTAGGCTCACGTTCTCTTGCTCGCTTCCATCCGCGCCCGGGTCGACTGCAGCCAGGATGCGCTGGCGCCGGCCGTACTCGCCTAGCTTGATCACCCAAACGGGGCACGGACATTTCCTCAGGAGACGCTGAGCCGTGCTCCCGAACCGTTGTCCCGGACCACCTCCATTTGGCTCGGCGGTCATCAACACAAGATCGTGCTCATTGCGCAAGACCTCGCGGATGATCTCGAGGAACGGCCTGCCAATCAGGACATGTACTTCGACAGCCACGCCTCGATGCCGAGCCGGTGCCACCAAGGTACCCAACTCCCGCAGGCGGGCAGTCGTGACGGCCTGCTGAAGTTCGGGCTGCCCCGCGACCGTCAGCCAAGGTCCGTCCGAATCCGGCAAGACGTCGACTACGCATAGCGAGGCCTCGTTCGTCACAGCAAGCGACTCCGCCCGCCGTAGCGCAGCCTCTAGACCGGCTGTTTCATTTGCGTAGAGAAGGATGCTCTTGAAGCGATTCATTGTGTCTCCATTGTCAGGGGACGTTAGTTCAGACGCCCAAGATCACAGACAGTTAGATCGGCGAGACAAAACCTTTCGGTTTGACCGTCAATAGTGAGCAGTCGACTCTCCGGAGAACCCCTTCCGCCGTGTTGCCGATGAAGAAGCCGCGGATCCCTGTCCGGCAGACCGTGCCCATGACGAGCAGGTCGATCTGCTTCTCGCTGGCGAGCCGGGAGATCGCGAGAGCCGGCTTTCCCTGGCGCGGGACCGGTCCGTCATCCAACCCGGCAACGAGCAAGACGTTACGAAAACGCTTCATGCCGCGGAGCTCCGCGACTCGGCGCCAGACGACATGTTCTCCGGCGGACGGAAACGCAGGAGGCATCCAACCCCTCCCAGCCTGGTCAGGGCTTCGCTCTGGTTCACCACCTCGACCCCACATCCGGTCTGTTGGGCGACACGCACCATCGCTTCCTTCGGGTCGAACTCACGCCATTCTTCCGAGGCGCACTCAGGGCAAGTCGAAGGCCAGCTCACCTCCTCCTGAAGGAGACGACAGATTCTGCACTCCGTGACCGGGGCTGGAGAATAGTCCGCAGCCAGGACTAGACAGTGTGCGCGCCCCTGCCTTAACGCCTCGAGACATGTGTCGGTTCCGGCGGTCGCCAGTCCACCGCTGCGCACTTGCTCAACGAGCGTTTCCGTCACGCGCTGAGATTCCTGCTCCTCTCGGGCTACAAATGTACGGATCGAGGCCTCCACGACGTCCGATGTCGGTGTCCTGCTCGACGCGGGAATCCGATCGACCAGCTTCGCGGCAACACTTCTCGGCAGCGTCTCCCGCATCAAGGCGGTCGCGGCCGGATGACCGGCGAGAATCAGGTGGCCAAATCCGCCAGCAAGGAAGAACTTTTCCAATTGCCTCGCCTGCTCCCGGAAGAACCTCAGCCTGTGATGGCCTTGACACCTCTGGTGATGCAGTTTGGTCCATTCTCGTCCCTGGCGCTTGCTCAACGCGGGGCGCTTTTGCCAGAGGTCCTTGGTCACCGCACCGAGGTTGACCCCTAGGATGTGAACGTCTTCTTTGCTACACAAGACGACCACAAATCGGTCATAGGTGTCTTTGAGCTCGACGAGGCGGTAGATGTTGGGCACGGTGTCAACAGCCACCCAGTCCGGCAGCGGGACATGGAACTGGAGCGGCAGGCAGAATTGCTCGGCCCCGGCGCGGGAGAAGATCGCGGCTCCTCTGGTGTCCGGAAGGAGTCTGGAGCTGATGAAAGACCGGATCGGCCCGATCGCGTTTTTGAAGTCCTCTCGTTCCCGCCCGCTCAACGCGCTGCGGAGGTCCCGCACACGTTCTTCGAATGCCTCTGGCCTGGAGAGCCGGCCCCTGGTGATCCCCAAATAGCAGCTGACCATCAGTACATCGGTCTCGGGCAGGGTGGCCAGGGCCCGGATGTGGGCATTCAGATCAGCCCTATCCACTCAACCGTCTCCCTCTTTGCACTCGCTTCGCTTCCCGAGAGATCCGAAGCCTGCTTGCACACCATGGATGGACTGCCTCTTCGCCCCAGACGACTCTTCTCTCATGATCGCCAAAGATGAGAAAGCAGACCGGGCAGAACCCCGACGGGATCAGAGCCTGATCTTCTGCGCCCCGAAGGTCGGACCTGGTTTTCGACCTGCTTCGATCCTCCTGCCTATCAACTCCCGAGTGGACGGATTGGGTACGGCTCGCCATCGGCGATCCCCTCTCTGGTCATTGGGTAGCTGCCGCCGCTACCTTCCCGAATAGGCTAGATGACGGGCTAGGCCTGAATCAAGAGCGCATGATCGAACGATTCATTCGTTTTTCTGTACTGATTTCTTCACGTAGGAACGTGGCGATCCCTCTCCGACGCCATGGAAGACTCCAGTGGGCTCGACGCACGTTTTGGTATACTTATGTGTTGAGAGAACAATCGATTGCTGTTTTCGTATTGTCCGAATGAACAATGCCGGCTGACCGCCTCAACTTCCATCACCTCTACTACTTCTGGATCGTAGCCAGAGAGGGGGGGATCTCGCACGCCAGCGAAGTCCTGGACATCTCGCCGTCCACGATCAGCGCGCAGGTCAGCCAGCTGGAAATGGCCCTCCAAGTGAAGTTGTTCCGTAAGGTGGGTCGGAACATCCGCCTGACCGACGTCGGCCAGATAGCCTATCGCTACGCCGGACAGATCTTCGGGCTCGGCCGGGAGCTGACCCACGCCCTCAAGGGCTGGAATACGGGGGGCCCGTTCAGCCTCCAGGTGGGCATCGCAGATGCCGTGCCGAAGCTGGTCGCCACGAAGCTCTTGCAGCCCGCGTTCGCTGTTTCACCGGAGATTCGATTGACCTGCCGAGAGGGCCGTCCTGAGCTCCTCCTCGCTCAATTGGCACTGCATCATCTCGATCTGATTCTCCTCGACGCACCCGCCGACCCCGGATCCACTATCCGAGCCTTTAGCCGGCTACTCCAAGGGTGCGCTATCGCGATCTTCGGGACTCCGGAGCTGCTTCGGCAGCACGGTGACGGGTTTCCCGAGTCGCTGGAGGGAGCCCCTTTCCTCCTGCCCACCCCCGACTCCTCCATCCGGAGATCAGTCGGTCGCTGGTTGGAAATGCAGGGACTCCAACCAAGAGTTGTCGGGGAGTTCGAAGACGGGGCTCTGATGAAGGCTTTCGGCGAGATCGGTGCCGGGCTCTTCCCAGCACCGTTGATAATCGCGGACGACCTCAAGCGCCAGCATAGCGTAGAGTGCTTGGGCTCACTCGAGGGCACCCACGCGCGCTACTACGCGGTCACCGTCGAGCGGCAGCTGGAGCATCCTGCCGTGCAGGCGATTTGCGACTCTGCCCGCGACGCTGAAGCCTAGAGGTGGCGGACTGCTCCCCTTTCGGGGGTTGGTAGAGACAAGAGGATAGAGAAGAAGCCCTAGGTCACGCCGAGACCTCTAGCGGCCGATGGGCTCCCCGGCTTCGACGGCGTCGAGCTGCATGACGCCAAGAGCTACTTGCTCGATCACTTAGCTCGCGATGGCGCCAGCCAACACGAGGGAGATTCGGCTTAGTCCAAGTCGAATACGCCGTCGTCGGTGACCTCGGCGAACGACTCGTTGAAGATCTCCAAGAGACGTAGGTTCTGCTTGGAGATCATCATGGAGTTGCCAAGGATGGCGTAATACAGGATGCTTAGCCGGGTCTTGGAACTCCCGTCCTGGATTCTCGAGGTCTGCTCCTCGTTGAGTTTCTTGCCCAGCGTCCGCAGGCGACCGTCCTGCGCAACCAGCCTGGAAACGTCACCCGGGGCACCGCAGGTCACCAGGTTCTCCGCTTCCAGCAGGATGCCGTTCAGGATGGCCCGGACCTCTTCCAGCTCGGCGATCTGATCCTGCAGTAGACCCTTGTGGTAGTTCTGGACGTGCACCAGGCTGCGATTCACGACGTCCCGCTGACCGTCCGCGAGTTTCTGTAGGCGACGAATCGTCTGCGCGTATCGCAGCGAGCGATCGACATTGGTCTTTTGCAGCAGGCGCATCGCCTTGAAGATGTTGGCGCACAGGATATTGGTCCAGCGTTGGATCCTCTCGATCCGGTCCCACTCCTTCCGCAGACCGTAGATGTTGTTGGCGAACAGAGCGCCGAGAGACAAGTCCAGCGACTTTCGGACCTCCGCGAGAAGGATGCCGACCTGTTCGAAACTGGTGGCGACGGTCTTGCCCGTGTCCTTCACCTTCTTCAGGTTGTAGATGCCCTGGTGCTCCTGCTTCTCCCGAAAGCGCTCTTTGTGCTTATTGTGTGAGCGCCAGAGGATCAGCCCTGCCAGCACCAGCAGGGCCGCGAGACCGTAGGCGCCGCCCCCATGAACGATGCTGGCGAAGACTGCGGCCACGCTGAACGCGACGAAAGCGGTCATGAACCAGCCGCTGATGACCGTGAGCACGCCGGTGACCCGATAGACCGCGCTTTCCCGTCCCCAGGCCAGGTCGGCGAACGAGGTGCCCATGGCCACCATGAACGTGACGTAGGTGGTTGAAAGCGGCAGTTTGTAGGAGGTGGCGTAGGAGACGACGGCGCTCGCAACCATCAGGTTGACCGACGCCCGCAGAAGATCAAAAGACGGACGGTTGGCGTCGTCGGTGTCCGCCTCGTACCGGGAAGAGTCCATCCGCTCGGCGATGAACCTCCGCCCCACAGCCGGCAGGCAACGGTCAACGCCATTTCCCAGGCTGATGGCCATACGCACGATCATGCGGGACACGACGGTGGAATCGAATCGTTCCTCGCCTTCCTCCTGGCGCCCGAGATCGACCTCGGTCTCGGTCACGGTGCGAGCCTTCCTCGACATCCACAGGGTAGCCACCATAACCCCGCCCGCCAGAAGCAACAGCAAGGAACCGGACGGGACCTTCCCAGCAAGAACCCCCATGGTGACGGTCAGCGGTTCGGCGGTGGCTTGGGCCGCCTGGTACGCGTGCAACCCAGCCAACGGCACGCCGATGAAGTTCACCAGGTCATTGGCGGCAAATGCCAGGGCGAGGGCGAAGGTGCCGATCAGGATGATCGGTTTCAGGATGTTGATCCCGCGCAGCAGCAGCAAGTGGAACACCACCGCCGAGACGGCGAAGATCCCACCCATGAGCGGCCAGGCGTTGTGCTTGATCCAGGCCACCGATTCGGCGGGGATAAAGGAAGCGCTCTTGGCCCCTTTCACCAAGATGAAATAGGTGATGGTGGTCATGGCGATCCCGGCCCACACGGCACCGTAGCGTTTCATCCTTGTGGTGTAGTCGAACGTGAACACGAGGCGCGTCAGAAACTGCACCAGGGCGCCGCACAGAAATGCAATCGCCACCGAAAGCAGGATCCCTACGATGATGGTCAGCGCTTTGCCCGTGTTGATGTACTGCGCCAGTTCTCCGAAGGCTGCGCCAGCCTGGTAGATCTTCAGCAGGGACACAGCCACCGCCGCCCCCAGTAGTTCGAACACGATCGAGACGGTGGTGGAGGTCGGCAGTCCGAAGGTGTTGAAGAAATCCAGCAGGATGATATCGGTGAGCATCACGCCCAGGAAGATGGTGAGCAGTTCCGGCATGGTGAACAGCTGAGGATGGAAGATCCCCTTGCGGGCAACCTCCATCATGCCGCCGGAGAACAAGACGCCGGTCAGGATGCCCAGGCTGGCGATGAGCATGATGACCGGCCTGGCGCCACCCGCGAACCGATGGAAGAGTTCAGGAAGTTGACGGCGTCGTTGCTGACGCCGACCACCAGATCGAACGCGGCGAACGCGATGAGGAGGACAACGGCGGCCAGGTAGAATTCGATCCCCATGAATCACTCTCGGAGGAGGGTTGGTGAGCGATAAAGCCGCTTTGAGCTTCGAAGATAACAGACGGCCGCCACCAGAAGGAACGGTGTCGTCAATCAGTGCTGTTCCAAGGTGTCAGGTTCCAGAGAGCCTGAATAGCTAGCAATGATTACTTCCTGCGCGGTCGCAGGGTTGCTTCCGTTGATCCAGAGGTTGATATTTGGCCTAAGGTTTAGCGACTCATTTGGGTTATTGAGACCATTGTAGGTCCACGAGTGCACTAGTCCTCCACAAGGTTCTGCACAGTGGCCATGCCAGCTGGCGAATCTGATGTCGCTTGTTTGCCAGTCGAAGGAGTGCGTAGAGTATGTCCCCGCCATCGTTATTGGGAACGAGGTGCGGCTCGCTGCAGTGCTTGGCTGAACCGCGTACCACCCCCGGTAACTTGAGGGACTAAAGCTATCGGTGATCTCGATGTCGATCTCGTTACTGTCGTCCTTGTATAGGTACATTCCGAGGACGACATCTGGATCGAGAAGATCGAGCCGTGAGATCACTCGAAACTCGTGAGTGCCATGGCGAGCGTTGGTCTGGGCCGTTACTTGCACCGAGCACCACTGCCCGCCGATGGGTTGGAGCCTTAGGTGCAGCTGATCGCTACTGTCGACCCAGACTCTCGCGGGGCTGTCCGTCCAACACTGATTGCCAGGATTCCCGCTGCCCGCCCGAACGTCCCACACAAGACCTGAAAAGGTGATAGTCCTTGCGGCAAGAGGTCGTTCCGACTGGAATGAGACAACGAAAAGAAGTGAAACCAGGAAGAGCATCCTCTTCCTCGTCGAGGACGCATGTGCAATCGGCCTGATCGCCGGAAGTAGCAGTCCCAGTGACGTCATCCCCCTGCCGGCCGATTCTGGCAGAGCACGCTCCCTCTGGCTCGCGTCCACGGGATAGCCAGTGAAACTCGCACAGACTCTTCAGAGGTCGCCCACGAAGAGGTGCGGCCAGTGAGCGCGCCGCGATGCCACACGAGCCAGGCGTTGTCGGGCGCCTCCGCAGCGATCGCCGAGACAGCGGAGGCGAGAGCCAGGAAGCAGGTCGAGAGGGCGCGCCACATGCTCTCTCAATATCCTCTCAAGGCGCCTGCCTCCGCATCACCGATGGCTCTAACCGAGACTTGCCCTTACGAAAGCGAGTCGTGAGGCAAGCCTGCCGAATCTCTCCCAGGTCCGACAGGAGGCTCCGACACTCCGCACACGCGACCAAGTGGGCTCTTACGATCTGACGTTCCCGAACGGTGATGGTCCCGTCTAGGAATCCGCTGAGCAGCGTTTCGTCAAAGCACCCAGTGCAGATCCTGGGCATGTCAAGCCTCCTCACCTCGCGGCTAGCCTGTCCGCCGCATGTTCTGGACGCCCACCAACGATTTCCCGACTCCTACTGCGCCCTCGTCGGTCCCGCTCCGGCCCGCTCCGGCTAGCGCACTAGAAGAATAAGGAAGTGACGGGTTTGAATCAAGACAGTACGATCAAAAGATGTGTTCGCTTTTTCCGAATACTGCTCGGCCTTCGCTCTCACCCGATCGGCCAGAGTCGGCCGCCGGTGCGAAGTGGCCAGGAAAACCGAGAGTTGCTGGCGCAGAGCCAGGTCTCAAGCGTCAGCTGGCGTCGCGTTCTGAGAGCGGCCGCGGCGGATCGGAGCAACTACCTCGAGGCTGACCCAGAACCCGGCACGCCTGACGCTCGGAGACTGCTAGGTGCTGGCGCACATGCTCCACCGCCAGACGGCGCCGGGCCGGGCTCAGAAGTTTCACGAGGACGCCTCCTTCAAGATCGCGTTGTCGAGCATCGCCTCGGCCAAGAGCTTCTTCAGCCGGGTGTTCTCTCGCTCGAGCCCCTTCAACCGCCGCGCCTGGTTCACCTGCATCCCGGCGTATTCCTTGCGCCAGCGGTAGTAGGTCGTGCTCTGAGATCCCTAGCTTACGGCACACCCGGGGCGTCACGAGCCCTTCGCCAGCTCAACGTCCGCCTCCCGCAGCTTGGGGATGATCTGTTCGACCGTGTAGCGCTTCCGACCCATCTCAAGCCCCTTTCTCAGCCCGACTCAAGCGCCGAATCCTAACGCTCGGGCTGGACTAGTTATTCGGCGTCAAGTCATCAGCTCCCGAAACCAGTTCACAACGCGTTGATCGTCACGCCCACCCTTTGAGGTAGGTCGGTCTGCGCTACTTGACGCGTATGATGCGTGGTTGTGTCAAGGGTGACAGAACCCCGGAGATCGCCGCTCCAAGTTGTGACCTCTGCCACGCTGCTCGCGGTGCTGGCCATTGCCGCATCGACTCTGGACGTTACGGCTGCCGCACCCGACACGCAACGCGTGACGCTGCAGGCAAAGAGATTCGAGTGCAATCCAGAGCGGCTCGAGATACGGATGGGTGAGAGTTTAGAACTGTCCCTGGAGAGTCTCGACGTAGAGCACGGC
>Ga0255052_10003780_pt1 | contig 10389 bp, 6 predicted proteins | sample JV7_2_21_MG_FD_188632 | JGI IMG/M metagenome (GOLD analysis project Ga0255052, IMG submission 188632) | Seawater microbial communities from Jervis Inlet, British Columbia, Canada - JV7_2_21 | ecosystem: Environmental > Aquatic > Marine > Inlet | place: Canada: British Columbia | collected...
CGAGAGACGACAGATCCTTGAGACCGATCTTGCAAAGGAAAGCCCAAACGCGCCGATATTCACGACGTCGGGCGAGACTATTCTCGCCGGCACCGATCGACTCAAGTTATTGCAACAGCAGTACGTTGAATTGTCCGCGAAGTACAGCCCCGAACATCCGGACGTCGTCAGGACTCGTCGAGAGATTGAATTATTAAGCGGTGGAAGCTCCGAAAGTGAGGTTGCGTCAATCCGTCAGGAATTGGAAATTGCTCAGCGTGAATATGCAGTCGCACAGCAGCGATATACAGATAATCATCCGGATGTAAGAAGCTTGCGGAACAAAATAGATTCACTGCAAGGCAGGCTGATGGAAATTTCGTCAGTTCCGCAAACGGTCGGCTCTTCCCAACCGGACAATCCTGCCTATATCAGTATCCTCGTGCAGATCGAAGGCGCCGGCACAGAGCTCCAGGCAGCCCAACGGAGTGCGCAAACCTTGCGTGAGAGGATCGCCCGGTACGAATCTTTACTTCTGCAGACACCACAGGTCGAACGAGAGTACCTGGCGCTAGGGCGGGAATACAATCAGGCTGTCGGCGAATACAACGAGGTCATCGAAAAACAAACCGATGCGCAGCGAGCTCAACAACTCGAGGTTTCGGAAAAAGGCGAGAGATATGTGCTGCAGCGCAGGCCATTAGAGCCAACATCTGCCGCATTTCCGAATCGTCTGGCTATTATCATTCTTGGAATAATTTTTGCGATCGGTTGCTCATTTGGTGCTGTTGTATTTGCAGAAGGGCTGGATCCAAGTGTACGGGGAGTACGCGATCTGAAGAACATTACCGGTATGCCGGCTATAGCTGTCATTCCGGTCATCGCGAGCTCTGCAGAGGTTCAGAAAGGGACTATGGTATGGTCATTGTCGATTCTTGGCGTGGTCATTTTGCTTATGTATATGATTATTATTCAGGTTTTTTGAGCGATTCTTAATCGCATATTGAGATAACTATGGGACGAATCGCAGAGGAACTTGTGAAAGCGAGCAAGGCCGAATCAAAAAAAGGCGCGTCAAAGAAGAAGCGGCGAAATGGGAATTCGTTGGCCGTAACCGGTGGCAGTGATACAGCCGGTGACGGAATCGATTTTTCCCAACTGCCCAACATCAATCCAGATGACGACTGCCTGTCAGAGCACCGAATAGTCGCGGCACAGCCAGATTCGCCAAATCGAGCCATTTACAAGGTCCTGCGCACTCGCGTATTGCAGCGACTAAGGGCCTCACAGTGGAACATGATCGGCATCTCAGGCACCGCGCCGGGAGAAGGCAAGACTATTACAGCCATCAATCTTGCGTACAGCCTCGCGCAGGATGTCAATCACCATGTTGTCCTCGTTGATCTGGATCTTCGCCGACCATCGATTCACACGTACCTCGGACTCGAGCCGAAGTACGATCTGTCGAATTACCTGAACGGAACTTCGGATCTGAGCGAAATCCTGGTTCGACCCGGTGAAAGCCGGCTGGCCATCCTGACTAACCAGACGACGTACAGAGATTCCTCCGAAGTATTGTCGTCACCGGAACTGGGCGCCCTGGTTCACCAGTTAAGGAACCAGGGACCCAAGACAATCACGATCTTCGATTTGCCGCCCACGCTTGCGGGCGACGACGTCCTGGCCTTTGCACCATTGATCGATGCACTTCTGATGGTGGTGGCGGAAGGCAAGTGCAGGCGAGATCATCTCGCTGAAGCAATTGAGCTTCTGAAAGACGTCAATATATTGGGTGCGATTCTCAATCAATCTCGCGAGAAGTCACCGTCTTCAGTCTATTATAACTACTACAACTGAAACCTGACAACGCCTGACTCTGCGACTAGTTGCGTCGCCGTACGTAACAATCGTATACGGTGATGCCGTCTGACTGATTGATCGTATGCGTTCCATTAATATCGTCTGCCCAATCCGGCAAGATCTGATGCACCGTTTCCTCGAGATATTCCTCGACATCAAGCCGAATTACGCGTTGGATTGACAGTGCATACCCATAGCGCACGGAACAGTCCTGCGCCGGGCGAAAGAGCTCTCCCTCATGCTGATACATGGCGCCCGCGGGACGCGCGCATCTTATGTCGAGGCTAATCGGATTGGCGGGGTGAGGGGTCCACTTTTCGAATGGGCCAGGTGCGTGAAAAAGTTGTAAATCATCGCAAGTCGTATTGCCGTTGTGTTGAACCGCTGCAAACATCCACCATCGATCGTCATGTTGCACAATCGTCGCGTCGAATGCCCTTATGTTGTCGAGTAGTACCGCATGGGACTCCCAACGGTAGGGGAAATCAACACAACGAAACGCCTCAACACGACCGGCATTTGCGCTTTCCGGGATCATGTACAAAGAATCTTCGAACTCGAATAGAAACGGGTAGGAAAGGTGATAATCGCAATCAAGAACGACCTTCATTGGCCCAATGCTTCCATCCGGCGCAATTTCCATAGCTACAATTCGCCCTTTACTTGTCCTGGCTTCATATTCCTCGAAGAAAATAACCGTGCGATCTTCGCGGCGCACCACGAACGGATCCGCCCAAAAACCTTTGTCCTCAGGGGCGAGTCGAGACAGACCCTCCTGAGAGTGCCGGTTTCCGCCAGCCCGATAAGCCAGTTGCCATTGATTGCGATGAAGGCGCCTGGTCGCAACGTTGAGAATGTAGCGCCCGTACAACAGAGTCAAAGCGCCCACCAATCGAAACGCTCCCGGACGTCCGCGTTTATTTGTCAATCGCTTTTCGGCCGGCGGCAATCGAGATATCAACTCTCCCTTACGGCGAACCTCATCAAGCTTCGAAACCACGAGTGATTCCTCAATCGCACGTATTTTTCGAAGCGTTCTTGTCAGGGACAAATGATCTGTCTTGGCGAAGACCCTGCCGAATAAGCGATGCCTTTCGGGATTCGATTCCGATGTGAAAAGTTCACAGGAAACAACAGGCACGGAATCAACCAGTTCCCAGAATCCTATTGCATTGTTACTGACACTTGAAAGCGACCACACACCTAGCCTGGCCTTTTCGAGAAATTGCTTTCGGGGAGACTCGGGTAATAACCACAAAATTACGTCAAAGGATTGATCCTCTGTGATATCAAGGAACTGCTCTGGCATCCGAAATACATGCTGACACGCATCATCCTCTACCGATAGATCGCGAGGAAGCTCCTCATGGCCGCGCTGGCCGGCCGCCTCAGAATCGTTTACAAAAACCCTGGCATCGAGTTTTCGCCAAATACTGAAGGGATCCCAGCGAGGCGTCTTATGGTTCTTAATATCCTCGAAGCCGAAAGTGCTTATTGAAAAACCATCGACATCCACTAGCCTCTTCACCAATCGCAATTGCCACTCGGGGCAAGATCGATAAGGCATGATCACGGCGACATGCAACGGGTGCATCTTTATCGTCTGGTCGCGCGAATTACCCGGCACTGATGCTTCCCCTGACCTGCCGAATCAGGTCACGCGCCCAATTGCGCAAACCATCCAATTTGCAGGCTAACTGACCACGGATCATTCCACGTGGATAAACGGTGACCTGATAGGTGAAAACGTCTGTCGCACCCCATCTGTACTTGTAATTCTCTGCTCCGCGGAGAAAGTCGTACCTGGTGTATCCATTTTCAGTGCTGTGTTTGATGACCCGCGCGAACAAAGCGGTGCCAGGTCGCAGATTTTTCGACCTTTCGTGAAATCCACCCATATAGTAGTAAACGGAATCACCATGCACGAGATTGAGCGCCGCGCCGACAACCTCTTGATTCTCCTCCACCACATCCATCCACGCCAGGCCGGCACGCGCCATGTCGGGAACGGCGTCGAGAAGAAAGTCCCTGAAACCCGGGTCTTCGAGGCTCGACACTTTGCCTTTGTCACCCATGCGGCTACGGTTCAGCTGAATCAGTTCACGCGTAAACGCGATCGCTTCGGACGCATCAACCGATCTGAATCCAAGCGTATCGTGGCTGGCGATTCGCTTGCTGTGGCGGCGCACCTGAGATCTGAAATTGCTGCTGAGCTTCTGCAGGTAGGTCTCCCAGGAGCCCGGCAAATCAACCGCAGGGCACGCTGCGAATTGCGTTACCCGAACGGTTCGGTTATTTTGCCGGAGCTGCGAGCAGAGATTCTGCGAAAAGTCGTCAAGGCCATCCAGGTTGCCGAGCTCAATGCGATCTGCGTCGCTGCACAGCCTGGCAATACCTGCCGCCGCAAGGCGGGAAGCTTGCGAATCGAGCGAAGGCAGTCGCAGAGTACCGACGTGATCAGAGCACTCAGGCCCGTATCCACACAAGGTCATCAACCTGGGCGTTCGGTAGCGGCCGTTTCCGGTCGACCTGATCAGTGGCAGGACGAATTGCAGTTGCCCGTCGTCGCCTCGCAGGCAAATAACGTGCAATCTGTAGGAACCTGCAAGGTGCTCCAGCCACGCAGTCACCCAGCCCCATGCCTGGAATGGCCGATGCTTCGGATTAGCAGCAAAAAGTCGGTCCCAGTCCTTCGCAAGATCTCGAAAACCGGATTCTTCCGTGATGAGCTGCCATGTTCCGAATCCCGGTGAGTTCATATATTAATGGCCGCCAGTTTGGATTTGACCAGTTAGTGGTATCGTTTGAGTCTGCGGCCCATCCAGGCCTGTTTCCGGATCAACTCGATTCAATCGGAACCCTGGTCCACATTATAACGGCACCGGATACCAAGTCTCTGCAAAACAGAGCACACAATTGAATAAAAAGCGATTTGTAAGGATGTGAGCCCGCATCGTAGAAGGTCCTGAGGCAACCATATAGAATCCATCATCAACAATTTTCCAGCGCCGACAACAATTCCGAATGAAGAATGACTACTGATCAAGAATCATCAAGCCATGGCCGGCCTGTATTCATCATCGGTGGATCCAGAACAGGATCCACGATGCTCAAAACTATTCTGAGCAATAGTCCGGAGATTGACCTTACCGACGAAATGCATTTCTTCAGCCTTCCTTGGTTGCGCCGGGGCGTGGCTACCCACATTCAAAAACACGTCGGTTCACTGGATGTGCCACATGCACTGGACAAGCTCATGGACTTGCTCTACTCCGGAGTTGTGGACAACTGGTTCTGGTCGGAAGCAGAAAGACTACTTGATCGCGACCTGATGCGTCGCGAGTTATCCTGTCGACCGCTGAACTTGCAGAATATCTTTCATGCAATTCTCGTCGTGCATGCGAAGATGCGTAGCAAATCAAGATTCGGCGCTAAATTTCCGATGCACTTTTCATACACAAACAGATTGCTGGAATGGTATCCGAACTGTCTGTTATTACATACGACGAGGAGTCCCAAGGCCGTTTATGCGTCGCAAGCCTCAAAATACCTTGCAGAAGACCAGAGCATGGCCACTCGCACCTTTGTGCGTATGCGACAGTTCATGCATATCAACATCCAGATTACATGGACCGCCCGACTACACAGACGATTGCGCAATCTACCGAATTATCGTCTGGTTCGGTATGAGGAAATAGTTCTCGATCCGAAATTGGAGATCCAAAACATCTGCGATTTTCTCGAGATAGACTACATGCCCGGTATGTTGGCTCCTAAGAGATACGGCTCGTCTTACGAAAAGCCGGGCGTCGTCGGCGAGGGGATAGAGACAGGCTCTCTCGAGCGTTGGCGATCGTCGATACATCCGCTAACCGCTAAAACCATCGATATCACTCATCGACGCGCAACCCGGATTCTGGGCTACGCAGCCGACTAGTACGGTCGCGGCTGTTCCCTACTGATAGACATTCGGTCGATCCGGGTAGAACTTCCTTAACCCCTCGCTGAGGTCGGCAATTTCTTCGACGGTACTTGGCCGAAATCGTCGGAATACAACAGCGTCAACCTCCCCATCCAGCCGAAACGTGACTGGTAATCGTTCAAATGCCGCACCGATCCCCGTGCGCTTGAACATGCGATCAGCGGGAACCTGAATGACCTGCTGGTCCGACGGACGTCGGCTCATCAGCTGGATCGGATCGCTGGAAATGACGATGTGCGCTCTCAGGATGCCCCGGGGGAAACCGTCTCTTTTGTCAACGACAGAGCTACCGAGTACACGGGCGGCTGAATTGAACGGGGTACCCGTCGACGCAGTGATGGTTTTGAAATGAACGGCGTTCAGTGTCGCGGAACCGGAAAGCACGTAAATGCCCTGCTTCTCCGGTGCGTCGGCCATCAGTTCGTCGACATACTGTGCCAGACGCTTGAACTCATCCAGGTCATTGCTGACAAGCGGTGGCCGATAGCTTTGGGACAGCAATCGGCTCCTCGACAAATATGCCGAATCATCGGAAGGCACAAAAACCGCATTTCCGGATGCCATGCCGAATACCAGAACCAATGCAGCCGCGCTGGCACCAGAAATCGCGATCGGCCGGATGTTACTGGAAATCGCGCTCGCCAGTCCCAACGAGAGGATGACCAGGAGCCCGGGCAGTAACAGGAAGTATTGGTGTGGCCCCATCGTCTGGGTGCTGGAGAAATGCAGGAATACATACAGAAGTTGAATGCCCAGCAACAAAGCGACTCGGCGTGTGGGCGCCCTGACAGTGAGGAATATGAACGAAACAAGAATCAGCGCAAAGATGCCCGCGCCAAATGCGTCTACCTGGCGCAGGAGTGCAGAAATGAGGCCATCGTCCTCCTGAAAAGCGGAATATATATCCGCGTAGTCTGTCGTCACAATTCGTACGACCTTGGGCCAGGCAATGACTGCAAACAGGAAAAAAGCTACAAAGCCACTGACAATCGGTGCTCGCATTGACCGGAAAATCTCCACGGCATTGAATCGACGATTCCTTATCAGCTCCCACACACCGTCCGCACAAGCCATCACGAAGAAACCCACCACCCAATAGGCATTCCACCGCTGCAGAATCACGCCAGCCAGGAGAAACACGCCAATGACCGACAGTGACATCGTGCTGATTTCGCGAACAGGCTGCCTGAAGTAGAGCCAGAGGACGGCGAGGTTCGTCACAGCGACACTCACTCCCACGTACCCTCGCAGAATCGGCACCCAGAAAGGGACGAAACACATGACAATCACGACCGGCAGAATTGGCCACCAATTGGGCCAGCGCGTGACATCGTTGCCACCAGAACTCCGCACTGCAACGATCAATAATATCAAGGAGGCCAACGCATAGGTGTTGAGCAGCGACAATTCGTACACCATCCGGGAGCCGCCAAATACCGCCATGACCGGCGCAACGGGCACACTGAATGCCACATTGTATTCCGCAAACCGGATACTTCGGATGAGGGCCGCGATGGCGCCCGGATCCGGCATCGTCTGCTCCGGCTCATTACTAATCGGCCCGCTATCAGATACTTCTGATGCGTTCGACGGTGGGCCAGCTGATTTCCGTTCGTTGCCGCGAAGAAAGTCGCTAACGTTTCGTGACGACGTCCAGTAACCGGAGTAGTCCCATGTATAGATAGTCTCTTCCTGCGACACATACCAATACATAAAGACATTACTTAGCAAAATGAATATCAATACCGCGCCGCCAGTGATTAAGCCACGTTTTCTCGTCGCCACCTCAATGAGACCAGTGCCGGTCTTGGCCGAATGGTCTCCCGATCGCAGGTTCTCAGACAGCAGACAGACGATTGTCACTATCAGCCCGACTGCAGCGACCGTGCAAAGCATCCAGAACCACGCAAAATATGGCCGGTTGGCAGCCAGCATTATGTCGATGGTGGCCTCAGCAATGCTATCCGACCGATCAAGATTGAACTGCAGCTCGGTCACGCCCTGTGGTAAGTCAATTCGAACAAGCTGCCACCGACCACAGATATCCCGGACGGCGGTGTCGGTTTCACTGAGAACCTCAACCCGACCGATAGCGGCGACTTTGAGTACTTGGCTGGCATCGCAGTTAGCAGCCTCCGTGGTCACCTGCGATCGCACCAATACATCGACTCGACCGCCCGCGAACCACACGCGCCAGTCAACGGGAATTGTTCCAACCGACCCAATCGAAGGGGACGACCTGGTGACGCTGAGCCGGGCAAATTGCCTCCCGAACTCACGAAGCTCTAGCTTATTGACACCGGGTCCCGCAATGAGGTGAGCGGCGTTTCGCCAGGATGATGTGTTTCCGCCATCGACCCTCGCAATGAAAAAAGCCAGACAAGCCACGGCCATCGAACCCAAGATGATCCGACGAATATTCGGATGCCGCAGCCATTCAAGAAATTTGGGCATTCGAAGGCTGTTGCACAACAGCCCCAGAATGAAGATCACCACTATCAAACACGGGATCAATATATTCGAAGCGGCGATCGAGGTTGCAGACGTACCCAACAGATCGCTTGTGCCGCCGGCAATTAATGGACCAAGACCCAATCCGACAAAAATCGAACCAAGCGCCATCAACATGATTTTAGTCGGTTTCGTCATCCGCAATCCAAGTGTTGTGATCCGCTTCGGTATTATCGCCAATAAGCTTCGTGACTGATATGTCTGACTAATCCACGGAAAATGTGAACAGCGTCTCACCTCGTGTCGTGTCGCAGGCCTAGTAAAAGAAATGCGATCATGATTCTACCTGGCGTTGCTTGCTATGATGCAAGCCGAAACCGGATCGTGGTCATCCAGGACAACATTCACTATGTGCGGAATCGCAGGCGTGCTTGCAGAACCTCGTGTTGAGGGTCCCTCCACAGGCGGCCAAAATCACGATAACCTCCAACGGGCATTTCTGCATTTGGAGATCTGGCAACACTTCATATTCGAGCGAAAGGCGCAATGCTGAGGTCATTGATAACGCGGCCGGCTGCGAGCGATCCTGGTGGGGTTTCCGTATACACGGACAGTATCACCAGTCACTTTCCCGAAAACGGTATCGATTTCGACTTCCTGGAAATAGGCTCTACGCGGGGCCGATTCTTGCACCCGTTATCTGATCAGCTCGCATTCCAGAGAAAGATAGGAAACACCGAGTATGATCTTGTCCATATCAATCCGTCTTTGCACCGCAAGAGTTTTGTACGGGATGGCATACTGACATGGCAGGCAAAATCGCGTGGACTGCCATTGTTAGTTTTTTTCCATGGCTGGTCAGAAGATTTTGAAACAGAGGTTGGACATCGCTGGCTCTGGTTTTTCAAAGCCACCTTTGGCAGAGCCGACGCATTCATTGTTCTCGCATCGGATTTCGAGAAAAAATTAAGGCAATGGGGCATTCAGGCGCCCATTTACTGCGAGACGACGGCTGTTAACGACGACCTGATCTCAAACTTTGACATCGAGTCGAAGCTCAATCGTGACCTAATCTCTGATGAATGTCGCGTGCTTTTCCTTGCGCGACTTGAGCGAGTAAAAGGAATCTATGAAACAGTAGACGCTTGCGCCCTGCTAATCGCGCGGAATTTCAGAATTCATCTGGTTGTCGCCGGTGATGGGCCAGAAGCTGGCAAGATGCGCCAATATGCTGAAAAAAAGCTCGGAGATAACGTTACATTTACAGGATACGTTCGGGGTGATTCCAAGGTGACGGCGTTCACCGACGCCCACATATACGCGATGCCGACAGTGCATGGCGAAGGGTTGCCTGTATCAGTGCTCGAGGCAATGGCTTTCGGCCTTCCCGTCGTTACCCGACCAGTTGGCGGACTGAAGGACATATTCATCGACGGAAAGCACGGATTCATGACCGAAAGCATGGACCCTGCCGCAATAGCGACTCTGATCGAGAAGATGATCGTCGATCAGGAACTGTGGCGAAAAATGTGCCGCAATGTTCACGAGTATGCAAAAGACAATTTTGTTGGTTCTGCTGTTGCGGAAAAAATTGCGCGCATATACAAAATTATTGGTGAGAATAGCAACACGCGCTTAGGTTGAGATCAGGTTCAACTGTGTTGCCTTAGCGGCCACGCCCGCTACGGAACGTCACCTTGCATGAATACGGCAATTGAACCCGCCCGGAAACAGTAATCGAGTATGCTGGTTGCAACATGTTGTAACCGGGTGACACTACCCCCGGCCCGGGCTTCAGACTATCCACCTGCCGAACGACTTCACAAACCAAACCTGGGCAATCGAATTCAACGTCCGCGATAGTACTGTCACCAATGCATACGGCAAATGCACTGTTTGCCAATGATTCAACTCTAACCTCGGGCGGGAAGTGATAGCTGAGCTTCGCGGAGTGCCTTCCCTCGCCCAGCAGTTTGTCTGATATAACAACAAGAACTGCGCCCTCTGTCTCAACCCGCCGTTCATGCGTTACTCCATGCGTTCCCTCATAACCGTCGTGCGACGCTCTGCAAGACCGCCCGGAACCACCCGTGTCAGATTCTATAAATTCGGCTTTT
>Ga0255052_10003781_pt1 | contig 10388 bp, 8 predicted proteins | sample JV7_2_21_MG_FD_188632 | JGI IMG/M metagenome (GOLD analysis project Ga0255052, IMG submission 188632) | Seawater microbial communities from Jervis Inlet, British Columbia, Canada - JV7_2_21 | ecosystem: Environmental > Aquatic > Marine > Inlet | place: Canada: British Columbia | collected...
GGTGCCCAGCACCTGAGCGTGGTCGACCATCGCTGCCGGCGCCCAGGTATTAACGCTATGGCAATCCTCGCACACAGCCGTTGTCTGAATGTGCGTCGCATCCTTGCCGACCGCGTCGACACCATTGTGACAGCTCGCGCAGTCGGCAGTGATATTGACGTGATCAAAATTGGCCGGCAGCCAGGCCACGGTTGTGTGGCAGTCGTCGCAGTTGTCGCTGGTGGCGAGGTGATCAAGATTCTTATCAATCGCAGTGACGCCGTCATGACATGATCCACAGCTGCCGAGCACGTGCGCGTGATCAATTATGTCGGGTGGCAACCAGGCCACTGAGTTGTGGCAATCCTCACATACATTCGTTGACTGGATGTGCGTTGCGTTCTTGCCGGTCGCGTCAGTGCCGTTGTGACAGCTCGCGCAATTGCCGGTTATGTTGACGTGATCAAAGTTCGCCGGCACCCAAGTTGCCGAGGTGTGGCAGTCGTCACAATTGTTACCGCTGTTTATGTGATCGGAATCTTTGCCTGTTGCCGTAACGCCATCGTGACATGATCCGCAAGCGCCCAGGACATTGGCATGATCAACCATGACCACGGGATTCCACGCAGCTGTGTGGTGGCAATCTTCACAGCTGTTAGTTGTGAGAATGTGCGTGCGGTTCTTGCCAGTCGCATCGGTGCCGTTATGGCAATTGCCACAATTGCCGGTGATATCCGTGTGATCATAAACGGCCGGCAACCACGCTGATGTATTGTGACAGTCATCGCACTGCTCGCTGGAGGCGACATGAGTCGGCGTCTTGCCGGTTGCCTGCACACCGTTATGGCATGTGTTGCAACTTCCGGTCACCGAGGTGTGGTCCATAAACGAGATTACGGACCAGGTTGCCGTAATGTGACAATCCCCGCATTGCTCTGACGACATGACATGATCGGGTGACTTGTATGAGGCCCGCACGACACCACCCGGAGAATGACAGGCAACACAAATCGGCTGCGTTGCGCCGAATGTCGCGCCCGCATGGCAAACTTCGCAGCTAACATTTATGTGCGCGCCATCCAGTACGAACCCGGTGCTGAAATGATCAAAGGTCTGTTCGTTGCCAAATGAGGCAAGTGGCAAGAAGATTCCCAGTAGCAATAACATCAGCAGTTTCTTCATTGCAAAGACCTCACGTCTTCAAAGGAAGCGTCGCTGTGGCAACGGCTACAGTCGGGACCGAATTCGCTGTCGTGCACATCATCTGATCGATGACAGTCGGCACAGCGATCGCCGGTTTTCATCATGGACGCAAGCGAACTACGATGACAGTCGTCGCACGCAACGTTCACGTGAGCGCCATTCAGCGCAAAATCCGTTTGCGCGTTGTGATCAAATAACCACAAGTCCCAGGCGACCGGGTTGTGGCAGGAGCTGCAGTCATCCTCGAATGTGCCGTTGTGAGGGTCGTCTTCAAGATGGCAGCCGATGCACTCAGAATCGGTCTCCTGGAATTCCTGGCTCTCGTGGCAGGAATCACACTCTTTTTCGTGGTGCTTGCCCAGCAGCGGGAAACGCACGAAGTCATGATCGAAAAACGGCACGTCCAGCCATTGGGACTCGTCGTGACAGTCACCACACTGCTCACCCAGTTGACGGCCATGTGGTTCATCGTCCAGATGACAAGACGAGCACTGGTTACCGGGCGAGATCTCGTATATGGGATCGACATGACAGTCCACACAGGCGACTGTCGTGTGGGACGCTTTCAGGACGAAATCGGTACTTCGGGCATGATCGAAAATGCTGACAGCCCACTCCTCGCTGCTATGACAGATTTCGCATTCGGCACCGTTATGCCCTTCGTGATCGTCATCCTCGAGATGGCAGCTGACACAGTCCATCTGCATGACATCATCAAACGGGTCTTCGCTATGACAGTCACTGCAGGACAGCATCGCGTGCTTGCCTTCGAGTGGGAATTCAGTGTTCTTCGCGTGATCGAAACTCGCGTCTGTCCATGAGCTTGGGTTGTGGCAGGTATCGCACTGTTCGCCACTTCGGCCCTCGTGCACATCATCCTTCGCGTGGCAGCCGAAGCATGTTGTTGGCGTATCTTGATGTGTCTGATCGGCGTGGCAGGACAGGCACTCGACTTCACTGTGTTTGCCGTCTAAAGAAAAGTCCGTAGTGCTGTGATCGAATTCGGTATCCGTCCAGTCACCGGGATTGTGGCAATCAGCACAGCCACTGCCAAGATGGCCCTCGTGCACATCGTCATCGCTGTGGCACGAATCGCAAGTATCCGGGGCATTGCGGTGCTTTTCGCCCGGTTCGTGACAGCCGTCGCAGGAAGCGTCGGTGTGCTTGCCCAGCAATTCGAAATCGGCAAGTCCATGATCAAACGTTTCCTCATCCAGGCCCGAAATATCGGCATTGCGGCCCGCATGGTCAGTGTGGCATGAAGCGCACTGCTCGGCTTTGAGATCTGCAGACCTGCCATGGAAACCAAGGCCGGCGTTGATGTCGCTTGCAACATCTTCGTGACAATCGAGGCAAAGCGCATTTTGGTCGGACCGGCTAAATAGTTTGTGGCAGGACGAGCATTCAGTCTCGATGTCCGCATGTCCTTGCACAACTTCGCCAGGCATCACAAGCGACTCAACGGTCTGAGCGGTAGCGCTATTGCTGGTGATGCAGATGAACATTGTGAAAATTCCCGCGAGTGCGATTTGCCCTGGATTCATTTCTTTTGATCTGAAGTCGCGGACTAGTACATATGAACAGCCAGCACGTGAAACAGCGCTGAGACCACCATCATGAAAAACAACGGCATGTGCAGCACATGCCAAAGAGAAAACAATCGCTCGCAAAGCGTGAATCGCGCGACTCGCCCAACTTGTCGAACGAAATGTCGGATATACGAAGAGCTGGCGCGTTGCAGCTTGCGCACATTCTGCGCGACAGCAGGAGACACGGCTGCACGCTCCCGCAGTTCTGATCTTGCCGCCCTCCACAAAGAAAAATGCGTTGTGTATTGCCGAAATGTCCACATGAAACTCGAGCGCACGCTGAGGGAACCCGTGATGCTGCATCCCTGTGCTTCTGCAGCCAGTGCATCAAGTTTCGTGGCAAATTTTGGTAGCAAGGTGGCGATGCCATTGCCTTGCTCCAGTGACACGGCGAGTTCCTTGCGAATATCCTCAAGGCTCGCCTTACCGCCGTACAGTCCGCCGTGAATGTTTGCATAGATGTGCCGTCCGATGACACCGCTAATAACGACCAGCAACATGCAGTACAACGCAAACTTGCTATTAAACGAGCCAAGTTTGAAGTTGCTGTGATACAGCACCAGCACCGGCCCAAGTACGCCGAGGATCATGTGCGCCTGAAACCAATGTGCAGTACGACCGAGAATACGCAGTATGCGAATCTTCTTTCTGAGCGGGTACAGCAACAGGACCAACATCATCGAACCACCGATGATACCCAGCCAATAGCCCAGGCCTTCTGCCGGTGATATCAGGTAACGATCACGAAGCAACCAACCGATGCCCAACGCGATAGTCGTTATAGAGTATCCATAGAATGCGCTGCTTCGCCGGTTCTCGCGCGTGCCAAACAGACGCAGCTTGAACCCAGTGCTCGACGGTGCCTGATCGAATGTAATCTCATTCATCGCCATCGTCCACAGTGTGATTTTTCGGCTCGATTGGAATCATGGAGCCGAGAATGGATACTTCGAATTCAATATCCGTCTTGCCGAGCGACTGCGCGTGCGTATACGCGGCAAGTGCATCAGCGTCCTGCCCCACGTGCTGATAGGATCGAGCCAGCAACAGCCAGCCACCTGCATCTTCGGGATTGTCCTGTAGCCTGGCTTTTAGTCCATCGACAAGGCTGGCGACCGATCCAAGTGAACCACCGGACTGACGCGTCGAGACAGACGCCTGGACAAAATTGCTGCCGTCCTGAGCCGGACTTGTCTCTGCGGTCACCCTGTCCGGGGAACCAAGCACCGCATACAAGCCAAGCGCCGCTAGCGGCACCACCGCCAATTTCGCCAAGGTACCCAGCGACAATTTGCTCGCTTTGAGTGGAATTGCTACAAAACCGATGGCCGTCATCAGCATAATTATCACGAACCCCCAAAACAGGAATGACATGGCATCTCCGGCTTCTTGATCTAATATTGGTTTGGAAACGCCCAGCGCATTTCGGACCTTACAACATACACGAGAAAAGCCAGGATTTGGTTCCACCAGTTCACAAAATAGTTGTTAAAAATCAGTAACCTGTCTCCCTTTGGCGACAATATTATGGTGTAACGAGAATGAATCCTATCTACTGAGGGCAAAACCTGAATGCAGTCACAAGTGCCCGTTGAATTAGCGCGGTATGCTTCGTGGGTGGTAGCCATGCTCAAAGGTCGTACATGTCCGGAAATTTCCTGATTTACCTGTATCTGCTCCCGGTCCTGGGATTCGTCATCTGGTATTGGCGGCGCCATCGGCGCCTGGAGCGACAGAGTATGGCTGCGCTCAGGGCTGCGACCGAAGCCGGCATGCTCGACCCGCCGACGCTACACCCGGAAATTGATCCGACGATTTGCATCGGCTGCAAATCGTGTGTGGCTGCGTGCCCGGAGCAGAGCGCCCATGCCGTACTTGGCATGATTCGAAAGAAAGCCTGGTTAGTAGGCCCTTCGGACTGTATCGGTCATGGTGCGTGCAAGACGGCGTGCCCGGCAAACGCGATCACACTGGTCTTTGGTACGGCCACACGAGGCATTGATATTCCGGTGATCAAACCGAATTTTGAAACAGATGTGCCGGGCATTTTCATCGCCGGTGAACTGGGAGGGATGGGGCTAATTCGCAACGCAGTAGAGCAAGGACGGCAAGCGATGGAGTCCATCAGGAAACTACTCAAGGAAGGGCACAATAATCAGCATGATCTTGTCATCGTTGGGGCAGGTCCGGCAGGTCTCACGGCAACACTGGCGTGCAAAGAGGCCAATCTGAATTCAGTAACGGTGGAACAAGAGGAATTAGGCGGCACGGTCGCACATTTTCCTCGCCGCAAACTCGTCATGACGCAGCCTGCAATTTTGCCTATTGTCGGCAAGATGAAATTCACGGAGGTACAAAAGGAAGAATTGATTGACTATTGGCGAGATGTTGAAAATCGCACAGGCATCGTCATCAATTACAAGGAACGCGTCGACTCGATCGAGCCAGTACCGAGTGGAACCGGCTATATCGTTACAACCGACCGATCCAGCTATGACACAAGAGCTGTCATGCTGGCGATCGGTCGGCGCGGTTCACCTCGACAACTCGGCGTGCCCGGCGAGGAGCTGCCGAAAGTCGCGTACCGTCTGATTGATCCTGAGCAATATCGGAACCAGAAAGTCCTGATCGTCGGCGGAGGCGACAGTGCGTTAGAAGCAGCAACGAGCATCGCTGCAGAGCCCGGAACGACTGTGACGCTTTCCTATCGATCCGGCGCGTTCAGCAGAGCCAAGCAGAAAAACCGGGACAAGGTCGAGGCGATGCAGGCAGATCAGCGCCTTAGCGTACTCTTTAAATCGAACGTAAAAGAAATCCGCAAGGAGTCAGTCCTGATTAAAGTCGGTGACCGCGTCGGCACATTGGAAAATGACTCCGTCATCGTCTCGGCGGGCGGCATACTGCCGACCGCCTTCTTGAAAAAAATCGGTATTGTCATCGAGACGAAATGGGGTAGCGAATAACGGCTATTCAGTTAGATCCGCGTGCATGGCGCTACCTTCAAATCCTTCCAGCCACTGCAAAGCAGAACGGCGCGCACTCACAAGTTCGTCTTGAGTCATTTTTTCTTCCAGGCTGTCTCGTTCCGTTGCCGCACTGAGGTCACCCCGCTGCGCCGCGATGTCGAACCACATGAAGGCACTTGCCATGCTCTCCTCGACGCCTGCCCCATGTTTGTACGAATATCCAAGAGCGGACTGCGCTGCAGAAAACCCTTGCTCAGCCGCTAGCCGATAAAACCCGGCAGCCGGCACGTCGTTCATCTGCACGCCCCAACCGTTGGCATGCATCACGCCAAGGCAGTACTGCGCTTCCGCATGACCGCCTGCTGCTGCCAGCCCATACCATTTGAGAGACAGCGCGTCGTCCATCGCCACGCCGAAGCCGTTGGCATAGAGTCGACCGACACAGAACTGTGCTTCGACATTGCCTTCATCGGCAAGCGGCTGACACTCGGCAAGTGAGGTTGCGTAGTCGCCTACGCTGAATGCGTCGAGGCCTTTCTGCAGATCGGCCGACATTACGATGCTTGGCAATAGCAGAAACGCCGCAAGAGAAACGAATCGGATAATGCTGCGCATGACGGTTACCTCCTTGCGATACCCCTACTTCGGAGTGTAGTAGAAGATGATCCTAATTTCCTCAAAGTACCGGCAAAAAGGCAATGCGGATAAGTACTTACGAGTATTCGCAAATGCCTGCGAGCGCCCGATCAGGCACGCAACAGTTCCGCGTGATGACGCAGGTGATCCTCGATAAAGGTCGAAATGAAGTAGTAACCGTGATCGTAGCCGTCGTGCATTCGAAGCTCGAGTGGTATCCCGCTTTCGGCGCAGGCCGCTTCGAATAGCGCGGGCTGGAGTTGTTCGTCCAGGTACGCGTCGGCCCCGCCCTGATCAATAAGAATTTTGCTGCGCGACGATCCATCGCTCACATTACGTGCAACCTCACATGAGTCGTATTCGTGCCAGCTTTCGGTGTTGCTGCCGAGATAGTGGCCGAGTGCTTTTTGCCCCCACGGACTGTGCAAAGTCGTGCAAATCGGCGCTAACGCCGACAGTGATTTAAATACGTCCGGATGTTTGAGCCCAATTGTCAATGCGCCGTGACCGCCCATTGAATGGCCGGTCAAACCGTGCCGATCGGCGTCACCAGGAAAATTGTCGAACACGGTGGGCTGCAACTCCTGCATCACGTAGTCGTACATGTGATAGTGGCGTGACCACGGCTCTTCGCTCGCATTCAGGTAGAAACCGGCGGCGAGACCGAAATCATAGTCGCAGTCCGGATCGTCCGGCACGCCCTCACCGCGCGGGCTCGTATCCGGCGATACGAGCATGATGCCGAGCTCGGCCGCATAACGTTGCGCACCGCTCTTGATCATGAAGTTTTCTTCGGTGCAGGTCAGCCCGGACAAGAAGGTGACAACGGGGACCTTGCCGTCTGCCGCCTGGGGTGGCACGAATACGGAAAACCGCATGTCGCAGTTGTTTGCGTCCGATATGTGTCGATAGAAACCCATCTTGCCGCCGAAGCAATTGGTCTCGCTTAGAGTTTCGATTTTCATGGACAGCGATTATGCCCGGGACTTAACGCTTCTGGAATACGAGCGTGGCATTCGTGCCACCAAAGCCGAAGCTGTTCGTCATGGCAGTCCTGATGCCGGCGCGGTCAACACACTCTGTTACCAGCGGCGTTCCTTCCACTGCAGGATCCGGATCGTTGACGTTGATTGACGGTGCGATGAAATCGTGTTCAAGCATCAACAGGCAGTGAATAGCTTCCTGCGCACCGGTTGCGCCGAGTGAATGTCCGCACAGTGATTTCGATGAACCGTATCTCGGCATGTTGTCGCCAAATACCGAATGCATCGCCGCAACTTCAGAGATGTCGCCCGCCGGTGTGCTGGTGCCGTGCGTGTTGATGTAATCGATCGGGCCTTCAACCGTAGATTTCGCAAGTTCCATACATCGTTGCGCACCTTCACCCGATGGAGAAACCATGTCGTGGCCGTCAGATGTCGCGCCGTAACCCACGAGCTCAGCGTAAATTTTCGCACCGCGGGCTTTCGCGTGTTCGAGTTCTTCGAGAACCACCGTGCCACCGCCCGCCGCAATGACGAAACCGTCACGTGTAGCATCGTACGGCCGTGACGCAGTCGCCGGCGCGTCGTTATACTTCGAGGACAGTGCGCCCATCGCGTCAAAAAGACACGCAAGCGTCCAGTGTTCCTCCTCGCCGCCGCCGGCAAAGATGATGTCCTGCTTGCCTAATTGAATTTGCTCGGCACCAACACCGATGCAGTGCGCGCTGGTCGCACACGCCGAAGTGATTGAGTAGTTAATGCCTTTAATGCTGAATGGTGTCGCAAGGCATGCAGAAATCGTACTGCCCATTGTTCGCGTGACCATGTAAGGACCGATCTTGCGTACGCCCCTGTCGCGTAATTTGTCGGCGCTCGCGACGATGTTTGCACTCGATGCGCCGCCCGACCCGGAGATCAGGCCAGTACGGACATTGGAAACGTCGCCTTCTTCGAGCCCTGAATCATCGATTGCCTGCTGCATCGAGATATAGGCGTAGGCTGCTGCATCACCCATGAATCGACGTACTTTGCGGTCAATGTGCTCGGCGATGTCGATGGTGACCGAGCCAGAGACCTGGCTGCGCAATCCCATTTCCCGATAAGACTCATTAGCAACAATCCCGGAGCGACCGTTCTTCAATGAGTCAACAATTTCTGCTTGAGTATTGCCAATGCAGGAAACTGCACCGATACCCGTAACGACAACACGCCGCATCACAAGGTCCTAGAAATCATCTGTTGAAGAGAACAGACCGACACGAAGATCTTCAGCTGTATAGATCTCGCGACCATCAACAGACATGGTGGCATCCGCAATTGCCATATTCAACTTGCGAGTAATGACGCGCTTGATGTCAATCTGGTAGGTAACGAGTTTGGCTTTTGGCAAAACCTGGCCGGTAAATTTCACCTTGCCGGAACCGAGTGCCCGGCCCTTGCCAGGCAGATCCAGCCACACGAGGTAAAAACCAACAAGCTGCCACATCGCATCAAGACCAAGACACCCCGGCATGACCGGATCGCCCTCGAAATGACAATCGAAAAACCAGAGGTCCGGGCGAATATCGAGCTCTGCCTTGATCTCGCCTTTCCCGTATTTTCCGCCTTCATTCGAGATATGCGTAATGCGGTCCATCATCAACATATTTGGTAGCGGCAGGCGGCCATTACCGGGCCCGAACATATTGCCGTGGGCGCAGTCGATGAGCTCGTCGTAGCTGAACGAATTCGGCCGTCCCGATGTTGTCAGGGCAGCCTCTGTGGTGCTTGTGGTCATTGGCTCTCCAGCGCATAAGCGGCTGGTGGGTGATGAAGCGCGAACGCGCGCGCAATTTCGCTGACATCATTTTACCGATTGGGAAGACGCAGCGCTTTCGAATACGCGCCATTGTAGGACACTTCCCGTCGAGTATTCCTAGAGTTGCTTCTCGGAGAGGCTCTTGGACAGCCACGACTTGAACTTGAGCCAGCGGCCGGCGAGCGACTCTGATGTCTCAATAGTCTCAACTCCATCGATCATGCCGCGCCATTGTAATTTTCCCTTCGCATCAAGCAGAACACGATAAGCCAGCCGTGGCAGGCGTTGCATTAAACCCTCGGCAAGCTGTGAACTCATATCAGCCGAGTCGATGATCAGACCCATTTCGGAGTTGATCTGCAATGAGCGCGAGTCAAAGTTTGGCGAGCCGACAAAAACCCGACGGCGATCCATAATCACTCCCTTGATGTGGAGGGTCACCGATTCCGCACTGGATTCACGGGGAACCGCATCGGCCCGCGCCTCATATAACTCGATGCCTGCGCTCAACAAGTCCTTGCGGTACTTGGCGTAGCCCGCATGCATGTAAGTATGATGGTTCGATGCCAGGGAGTTCGTCAGGATCACAACGCGCACACCTTTCTCGACAATCGATCGCCAGAACGCAACACCCTTTTTGCCCGGAATGAGATAGGGAGTCAGTACCAGCACCTCGGAGCTTGCCGCCCGAATCGCATTATCGAGGTGATTTACCAGCGTCATGTTTTCCTGAGCAACCGGCCGCTCAAGCTTTTCCGGCTCGTCGGTTACAACTTCGACGCCTGCCGAAAACAGCGATGTTTCGCCACTAATGAGGTTCTTGAGCAAAGGTGAGTTGATCGCATGGCGATAGATTGCGTCGTCGCGATCACGAACATCATCACGAATTTGCTGTTGCGCCGCTTGGAGTTCGAACTCCGTGAGCTTTTTCCGCACGACTTCCATCGGTACAGACAGACCGTGGTTCCAGAAACGGTCGAACACCGCGCTAACGTCTTGTGCAACCGGACCGACAGCCAGCACGTCAAGGTCAAGAAACTCATATTTTGGCCTTAGCTCAAAGTACTCGTCGGCAATATTTCGCCCACCAACTATTGTCATTTGATTGTCGACCGTAAATGACTTGTTGTGCATGCGACGGTTGGCTCGGCGGAAATCGCCAATGGCATTCAACATGCTGACTCCGCGACGCGAGATTGGGTTGTACAGCAGCACCTCAATATTCGGATGCGCG
>Ga0255052_10003782_pt1 | contig 10381 bp, 9 predicted proteins | sample JV7_2_21_MG_FD_188632 | JGI IMG/M metagenome (GOLD analysis project Ga0255052, IMG submission 188632) | Seawater microbial communities from Jervis Inlet, British Columbia, Canada - JV7_2_21 | ecosystem: Environmental > Aquatic > Marine > Inlet | place: Canada: British Columbia | collected...
ACGCAGCCGGCGTCTCCGAGCGATTTCGCGAGCACGTGGCAACACCGATTCAGGGTTTTGCTGGCAAATCAACGGTGACGATATTCTCGGGGCTTGCTGCCGCTGTAGTCGGCTCGGTCAACAAGCGCGTCGTGCGCCTGTATCGCAAGCGCCTGTATGGCGACGCAACGCTGCAGGACCTGCCAGAGTCGCCCGACTTCGTCATCAACACCACCAACCTGCAGTCCGGTGCGCTGTGGAGTTTCTCGAAACGGGCCGCACGCGATTGGCGTGTCGGCAGAATCGACGAACCGCGGGACACGCTTGCCAGGGTCGTCGGCGCCTCATCCGCGTTTCCGCCATTCCTCTCGCCTGCACGATTCAAATACAAAGAGGAAGACTTCGTTCCGGGCAGTGGTGACGGTTTACAGGGCCCGCCCTTTACGACACGCCCATTGCTGACCGATGGCGGCGTGTACGACAATCTCGGGCTCGAAACCGTCTTCAAACATTACAAGACCGTGATCTGTTCGGATGCCGGCGCCGACCTCGCAGCAAAGAAAAAAGTGCCCGGTGACTGGGTGTTGCAGGGTTACCGTGTCGTCAAGACGATCAACAACCAGGTCCGAAGCCTGCGCAAACGCATTTTGCTGACCTCCCTCGTCGAGCATGAACGGCATGGGACTTACTGGAGCATGCGGACGGACATTCGCAAGTACCCGGCACCCGACAAGCTGCCCTGCCCATTCGAGCGCACCCAGGAACTGGCGAACATTGCAACGGACCTTGCGGCAAAGGATGAAACCACACAACGGCGGCTTATCAACTGGGGATACGCACTTTGCGACGCCGGTATTCGCAGCTGGGTCGAAGAAGGCCTGCCGCCACCCGATGATTTTCCGTTTCCGGCAGAGGGTGTCTGAGTCGCCGTGCTGACAGCTGACGACTGGACGGTCTTCTTCACCGCAGCAGGGCTCGTGCCATTCGCATATGCGGCAACCAATGTCGATAACCTGTTGATCATGGCATCACTCGCGGCCGGCTCCGCCGAACGCCGCAACGTTGTGACCGGTTTTCTCGCCGCAAGCGTTGCGGTGCTCGCAATCTCGGCCACCGCGATCTTGATCGACTACCTCGTACCCGACGAGCTGATTGGCTACCTCGGCCTGGTGCCGTTGAGCTTCGGCGTTTACATCCTGCTGACGTCAGGCAGCCCGGGTAACAGCGCATCGGCCAGGCAAACGACGTGGCCGGCGATCGCAGGTCTCCTGCTCGCCAATAGCACCGACACGATGTTTGCCTTGGGTCCGCTGTTTGCGGAAAGCGGGCATTTCGCACGCATCGGGCTGGTTGCGGGCTTTGCGCTCGCCGCCTGCATCTGGCTGTTACTTATCCTCAGCGTGTCGTCCAAAGTGGCGCAGTCCAGGACGCTGAGCCGTCTCGGGCACTGGCTGGCGCCATGGATGATGATCTTCGTCGGCTTGTATATTCTGCTCGATACCGGCACCGACGTCGTTTGACACCGCGATCAAATCCGCTTCATTCGAGTTAGGCGGCAGATCAGGTAAACCGATCACGCGGTAGACGCACTAATCCGGAGAACAAGGATGCCATGACGTTGACAGAGAAGTCCGATGTTGAGCTGGTTAGAGAATTCAAGGCGGGTACCGCGGGAGCCTTCGACGCAATCGTCAGGCGCTTCCAGGACCGGATCTACCGTCTCGCCTGTGTGTGGCTTTACGACGCCCAGAATGCAGACGACGCCACGCAGGAAGTGTTCCTGCGAGCTCACAAAGGTCTCAGGCGCTTTGGCTTTCGGGCCGCACCGTTCACCTGGCTTTATCGGACGACACGTTATGTGTGCAACGAGTTCAACCGTCGGCGAAAAACGGAGCCGCTGGACGGGGAACCCATTGACTACCGTAATGGGCCGGACCGGCATGTCTTGGAGCATGACACGGCGGCGCAAGTGCGAGCGCTCGTCGCCGAACTACCAGAGCGGCAACGCGAGGTCGTACTGTTGCGGATTTTCGAGGAACTCTCGGTTGCCGATACGGCGACAGCAATGGGCTGCCGCGAAGGAACGGTTAAAGCGCTGCTTCACAAGGCCACGAAACGACTTAGGCTCGACATTGAACAGACAGGACTGGAATTATGATGGATAAGTTATGAGCGACGACATCGATAAACTGAAACGCGACTACCAGGACATGCGGGCGCCCGCACATCTCGCGACGCGAATTCGGGCCGAAGTAGCCGACCGCGGCCAACCGCGTCGTTCCTGGCTGCCCGCCATGACGACCGTTGCGGTCGCGGTCGCCGCTATCACCATCACGCCAATATTGCTGCAACGACAATCGACTGAAAAGATCGCAACTCCAGAACCGACGTCGATGTCGAGCCTCACGCGCTTGTCATCGCTGAAACCCGAGATGTCGACGCCTAGCCTCTCGAAGTTGAAGAGCGTCACGGTGCCGGCGTTACCGCGGAAACCGAAAGCCGATTCAGAACAAACACCACAGACTTATTTTGATATTGAAGATGAAAATTTGAAGGAGAAAGTCCATGCGTACAGTTAAGACAGTATTCGTGAGTATCACGGCAACACTGCTGCTCGCGGTTGCGCCGGTATCATACGCGCAGTCACAGGATGACCTTGCCCTCATGCAGACCTTCCTGAACATCATGACTGACTACCTGCACATTATTGATGCGACGCACGGCATCGTGTCCGACTCCGAGAAGGCAGCAATCATGCAGATGCAAAAGATCCAGGAAGCCTACGAAGAGCGCGGCGAGAAGGCGCGCGTTGCCGAGGTATTGAGAGACGTACTGAAAAACAGCCGTAATCCTGCGATCCGAAACACCGCCTACATAAAGCTTGGAGACATACTCAAAGAGACCGGGCGCACCGATGAAGCAATTCAGTTGCTGCGCGAAGGGCTGAACGAGAATATCAACGCGGCGAACTGAGCGCCGTTGGAGCGCCGCTCGGAGCGCGATTGCGATCAAGCTTCCCGAAGTCGCGCTTCAAGAAGCGCTCCAACAGGTTTGCCATTGCTCAGCCCGAACAGTGGCCGCAGTAGTGGCGTGCGACGGATGATGAATTCGTGCACTACCAGGCATCCGCCGAGCGTCGCGACGAGCACCAGCACCGGTTCGGCGATTGGCCCCAGCGCGAGCTTCGAGAGATAGACACCGGCGACGACCGTGATGGTCTGGTGCAGGATGTACCAGGGATACACGGCCTCGGTAGCATAGGGCAGCCACTTCATCGGCCGATTCAACAGGTGATGACCCCAGCCGAGCACGGCCACAATCCAGATCCAGCGATTGAAGTAGATGATGAACGCGCTCGCCTGGTCGGCCCATATTCCGGAACCGTCAACGAACAGCTCGCGCTGTACGAGCACCAGCACGAAAGACGTGATGGCCAGCGGCAACGTGAGCTTGCGCATTTTCGCGAGCTCGGTCCAAAGGCCCTCGTGCCGGCCGATAAGGAAGCCGTAGAAGAAAAACGTGAAGTATTGTGCATGCGCGTACCAGTCATCGAACAATGCATGATTGATATATGGGAAGCGCGGGTACACGAAGTTGCCGTAAAGCATCAGTGGCACGATCGGCAGAAGTACCAGCCAGCTGCTGCGCAATCCCTGGAACGCATTACGAACGCCGCTGGCCGGGCCATCGAGAAGCTTCGCGATCGGAATCAGCAACAGCGTGTAGCACAACAGGTACGGCAGGTACCAGAGATGGTTCCAGGTCCAGGTGGCGATCTCGACGCCGTCCCAGGCGTTTGACGGAAAATCCTGGAAGGTGAGGTACTGTCCCATGAAGTGCAGGAAGCCGGGCTCGATGGCGCCCTTGCCGAGCGCCTCGAAGTAAGCCTGTGGCGGTACGACGATCGCCATGCCGAAGACCAGTGGCAACAGCAGGCGCCAGATGCGCCGGACGGCGAATCGGCGCGCCGGGTATTTACCCCAAACAAAGTTCACGGCCAGCCCTGATATCAGGAAAATCAACGGCATACGCCACTGATTGGTGAGCAACATCGGGAGTTGCAGCCATTCGGCCTGGTGTACCGACTTGACGTGCCAGCCCCACTCCGCGACGTAGAACATGCCCACGTGGTAGAGGATCAGTAAGCCGAATGCGAAGACGCGCAGGGCGTCGATATCGTGTCGTCTGCTCATGGACCAAGCATCGCCTCGCGAGCATCTTTGTTCCATGCAGATGTGCCGAAACGCTGGCTCCCTGTGACGAATCGCGGGTTCGGGGGACGAACGGGCGACGGGCTCCGTGGTTAGGCGGTAGGATTGCGCAACGGCAACGTGGCCGAGGATCGAACGTGACGCTCGAAGGTTACATGTCCAGACGACGCTACTGGGAAGTGGCGGGCATCGTCCTGATGCTCGGCATCGGGTTCGTCGCAAACGTTGGCGTGGCGCTGTCCGATAGCGCGCATTTCGCCGTTCCGACCGCAGCGTGGGAAATCGTGGTCTGGGAAGCAACCAGTCATGTTGCGATCGGCCTCGTTATTCCATTGGTGCTCTGGTTCGATGCCCGGTTTCCGATCCGCCCGGACAACTGGCGTCGTGGTGCTATAGCGCATGCCTTGTTCACCGTTCCCTGGTCGCTCGCCCACGTCACGATCATGTACTGGGCGAGGGTCGGCATTTACCGGCTGGCCGATGATAGATACGGCTGGGACATTTGGATATCGGAGTTCGGCTACGAGTACCTCAAGGACTTTCGTGCCTATTTTCTTTTCCTGGCCGTGATCTACCTGTACCGCTTCGTGCTGCGACGTGTGCAAGGCGAGGCGGGTTACCTGTCCGAGGGCAAGGAAGATGCGGCCACTGTCGAAGTGATCGATCGTTTTCTCATCAAGAAACTCGGCCGGGAATTCCTTGTGCGTGTCGACGATATCGACTGGATCGAATCCAGCGGCAACTACGTCAACCTGCACGTCGGCGCACGCGTCTATCCGCTGCGGGAAACAATGACGGGCATTACCGAACGTCTGCAATCCCAGAGCTTTCAGCGCGTGCATCGCTCCGCGATCGTGAACCTCGACCGCGTAGCCGAGATCGTGCCCTTCGATTCGGGAGATGGTGAAGCTCGATTGAGTTCCGACGCGCTGGTGCCGGTAAGCAGGCGTTACAGAAAGGAATTGCGCGAGCGGCTTGCTTGATTGTCCGCTCGCATGCAGCGGTTAGCGCTTATCGATAAAAACTTCACCGCTGCGGGCGTCTTCGATCCACAACGCACGCTCCTTCGTTTCATCCGACTTACCGGCGTGCAACGTGTACGTGTGCCCGAGAATCAGCTCGCCATGCGCGCGAGCGCGCGCTGCGTCCACCAGAATCGGCCGAATCGTAAAGCCGATGATGATGTCGTCCCTCTCATGCAACGTGTATTTGCCCGGGACCAGCCTGAGCGTGCCGTATTCGGATCGCGGCAGTTCGCGCTCACGGATCGTTACATCCTTGACGTCAGTGCCCAGGTGCAGCGTGACAACCGCCATATCAGAGCGCTCGGGTCCGACCCAGGTCCGGTAGACGTTGGTCCCTTTCTCCGCGCAGGAGGCAATAACCGCAACACTGAGGAAAATGAGTAATCTAATTTTCTTGCTCATCCGCCGCATTATAAGCGTTATTGGTCCGCCAACGGACCCGGGCGCGCATTCCCGACTGCTCGAGCTGCATGTTGACGGCAATGTGCTCGATGCTCGGGAACAGGCCAAAGTCCTTCTCGCCCGGTTGGTGCTCTGGCTGCACGGGCCTCAGCGCCGTGCCAAATTCACTGCTTTCGAGGTAGCTGTCGTGCCAGTACCACTCACCCCGGTTCGGATGCACGGGACGGAATCCGAAGACATCGAAGTGTTTCGCGGTCGCGTCGGCCACCGTATCGGCAAGTCCCGTTGCGAGGAACGGATACAGGTATCCCATGCCGTCGACGGCGGCCGCGCGATAGTCCGCAAAAACCTTGGTGTGCAATGCCGGTAGTTGCTGTGAGATCTCGTCGAGATTCAATTGCAATTGCGCGCCGTTGAGGTCCGCCTCAACGAAGCTCTCGATGTCGAGTTGGGTGGACCAGGGCAGGTTCGAAATCAGCAGGTACCCTTGCTTGATTTCGACACGCAGGTGTACCTGGAATAAATTCTCCATGTTCAGCGAATAGATCCAGGCTTCCTGATTCTGTACGCGGTGAAATTCGCCTTCTGCGGCGCCTTCGGCGCGTCGTACAACAGCATCGTTGAGAAACGCCTGTACTTTGTCCGGCTCGGCCAGCTCGATTAGCACCGTCGATGGTTGCGTAACCAGGGACAGCAGGAACGGCAGGAACGACTCGAAGCCCTCCATGCGCAACATGTCCCTGTCGAGTGCGCCCCACACGTCACCGCTGCCGAGCGCGACAATGGGTGTCGAGTCCTGTACTGCCAGATGCACACCGGAACCGATGCTATCGAAGATCTCGGGATCGACCGACGTGTACTGTACGAGCATGCCGGCCAGCTGACGCGACAGGTTCACGCGCAGGTCGTCGCTGACATTCAGCGAGAACACCATCGACGGCGTCGGGTTCATCACCGGTACCGTGAAGCCGCGCCCGGATTCCCTTGTCGACAAAGCGTCCTGCACCTGGTTGTAAAGATTGCTGTCGAGGAGCGGCAGGATGAAGGTGTTAATTTCGAGTGTGTCGTCATCGATACGATCGAGCCGCATGGCAATCGGGTCAAAGAACTGCCGCCAATAGCGCGAGTAGTTGTTTACGAACTCCCCATACGCATCCGCCTCGCGCTGGCTCACGTTGTCGACAGGATTCGCGCTCAACGGTTTCGGTCGCGCGATCGCGCCGTAGCCTGCAGAACTGACAATCAGGTCCTCGCCGATCGTATAGTCGCGGTCCTCGAAATAGCGCGGCACGTAGCCGCTCGCAATCAGTTGTCGCTTACTGGGTACTACCCGGTTGCCGTCGAGGAGGTACAGCATTGCGCCGGCGGCGAGCATTTCCATCTCGGCGCGCGCCTGCATGCGCCGTAACTGTGCAATCTTCACCCCTGGGCTCACCAGGCGGCGTACGAACGGGTCGGAGAAATAGAAGTAGGCCTCGGTGGTATTCGCAATACCGAGTTGCTGCTGCATGTAGCGAAATTCGTCACTGTGTCCGAGGCTGCCCCTGCCATCACGCTCGTGCAGCTCGAGAACTCTCGATAGTTCGTCGTCGCTGGTGCTTATAACCAGCACACCATCGAGGATCGCCCAGTACACGTTACTGCCGTCAGGCAAGACATACGTTGCGCTTTCGTCACCCGGATCGCCGAGTCCCAGGAGTTGCAGTACCGCGCGAGTCAGTTCCGGCGACTTGAGATTTGCGATTGCAGTCAGATCCGTACCGTCGACGAAGAACAGGTCCGGCGCGATGATTGCAAGATCGTCGACGCCACCGAGTGCCTGCAGCTGGTCGAGCATCCCCGTATCGAGGCCCAGGCGACGCATGTACAGGTGCTCGAGGTCGTACTCCACGCTTTTCACGGCCAGTGCCGACTCGAAGCGCAGGAATTGATCGGAGCCGCCGGCGAAAGCATCGCGGAGTGCGGCAACGCTGCGAAACCAGGCGAAAAATCGGTCTTGCGGCACCAGCCAGGCGAGCGGCATCGACGGAACAGGCTGCTCGCTGTTCTTGAGAAGCTCCTCGAAGTCATGCGAATCCACACGCACCGTCTCGAGTGAGGACAGGGGAATATTGCGTCGCTCGGTCGTGCCCGTGACGGGATCGCCGATCAGATCGAGCTGCACGCTTTCGCGAATCGCCGCGCGGCCGCCGAGCAGGTCGAAGTAGTCGGTCGTCCGCCCGCCTGCGTCGACGGTTGCAGTGAAATGGCCACCTTGCTCGACACCGTAGAGTGTCTCGTGCCGTGCCAGCCAGTTGCGCATGACGGGAGCATCAGCCTGTAACAACAACGGCCGCCAGGTCTCGATGCGTGCTCGCGCGAAAGTCTCGAGCTTGGCCGCCGCGGCTCCGCGCGCTGCCAGATCCGCGGAGCGCATCGCCTGCAACATTGCGGGAACCGTCTGCGTTTGTGGCCCGATGCGTCCAAGCGACACCAGCGCCGCGTCGCGTAGCTGCCGATCGTCATCGTCGAGAGCGCGTATCAGTTCAGGTACCGCGGCCTCGGCATCGGCTCCGATCTTGCCGAGCGCTTCGGCAGCGCTTGTGCGCAGCTCGATGTCGTTGCCTGGCTTGGCGAGCACCTGTGTCAGCGCCGGCACAGCGTCCGCGGCGAATGGACCCAGTTCACCGAGCAGCCGGGCCGCGTCGGCACGGCCATCCTTGACCTGCCCGATCAGTTGCCTCACCTCGCTGTCGCTGACCGACAGGGCCCGCACGGCCACGAGTGCCTCGATAGCCGACTCGTAGATTCCGGGATCACCATCCGACACCAAACTCAAGAGCGCCTCGTTGACGAGTTCATTTGTGGGCGCAATCCGCGCGATCGCCGCGATTGCGTATTGCCGCACGACGACCTTTTCGCGCTGATTGGTCGCCACGTCGATTAGCTTGAGAAGTGTACTTTCCGCTGCAGGACCGATGTTGCCGAGCGCCTCGGCGCACGACATGCGCAAGTCGGCTTGTTCATCGTCGAGCGTCTTGTAGAGAGCGGGGATAACGCGCTTGTCGGCTGCACCAATCTTCGCGAGCGCCATCGCCGAGTAACGGCGCGGCAGACTCGGTTTGGTCTTGTCACCGAGTGTGTCGACCAGGCCAGGTACTGCGTTGCTACCTTGCTTGCCCAAGGTATCGACGATCGCTTGCAGGAACACAGGATCGCCATTTTCCAGCGCGCGAATCAGCACGCTCACGGCATCGTCACCGATTAGCACCAGTGCCGCCGATGCCGCGTCGACGACGACCGGGTCCTCGTCATCGAGCAGGCGAACAAGCTGTGAGCTGTAAGCGGATGCCCTGGAGCCCATCTGACCCAGCGAGCGCGCCGCAGCCGCGCGCACGCCGGCATCGTCGTCTCGCAACTGCTCGCCGAGTTCGCCCATGCTACGGCTCGCCCGACGGCCCAGTTGCCCGATTGACTCGGCCGCCGCACGGCGGACACGCGCGTCAGAGTGACGCAGCAGTTGCGTCAGGTCTTCGCGCGCACGGGAGGCACGGGATCCCATCGATCCGACCGCGCGTGCTGCCGCAACGATGACGCCGGGATCGATGTCGTCAAACAAATCAATTAGCCCGGGAATCGATTTCGAGGCCTTTGGACCGATCTTCCCCAGCGCGTCGGCGGATGCGCGTCGAACCCGCGAATCGTCGTCACCGAGCGCCCCCGTGAGCGCTTCGATGGATGTCCGGTCTGCCAATCGCAACTCGCCAAGCGCCTGGGCGGTGTCACGACGGACCTGCCAGTCGTTGCTTCGTAAGCCGTTGATTTTATTCTCTATAACCACCGGATCGTCCACCGAAGCAGCCTCCGGCACAACGACGGGAACCAGCAGTATTAGTAGCAACAGTAAAGTTCTCATAGTTGTCTCCCGGACTCCTGCACGAAGCCTTCCGCAGCTTGAACGTTACGCACGGCCGCGAGCGGACACCTGATGGCGAGTGGATGGATTCCTGATTTTCAGAATGACCGGGATGGCCAAACGCCTGCGGTAAGCGGACAATATCGCGGGGAGGGATTTCCGTAGGCTGATCATCACACGGACGACTAACGTGAGGTGACTATCGTGAGCAGAATCGCTGCAATCGCAGGCTGCAAAGCTGGCTGGTTCGTACTGCGGGAAACGCCGCTGCCCGGCCCCTGGCACTGGTTTATCGCCCCCACTTTCGCGGCGGCGATGGAGCGCCTGGACAGCTACGAGGTCGTTGCGGTCGACGTGCCGTTAAGTTTCTCGGAATTGCATACGACGTCGTCGAATGACGCGGAACTCGGCGTATACGGCCGTTACCGGCGCCCTGAATTCAAGATCCGCCAGGTGCACGAATATATTCGCAACCATCCGGGCGCTGCGCACAATCTTTACGAGGTGCACCCACGGCTGAGTTTTCTCGAACTCGAAGGTGGCGGGATAGAGCTGCGTAAGGACGGTCGTAAACTCCGCTTTCGCGACCGCTTGGGCTATCTGTGTGACGTATATCCTTCCGCAACCCTGTACGAGGCGCTCACCGAGCACCGTCGTGGAGATGTATCCAAAGCTGACGTGCTCGATGCGTTCGCGATGCTGTGGTCGTCGAAACGCATTGCGACAAGCCGTGCGGAGCGGCTGCCGAGCACGCCCGTTTACGACGCGCGCGGCTTCGACATGGCCATTTGGTACTAAATTGTTGGAGCGCTTCTGGAAGCGCGATCACGGCCAATGTGATTCGCGCTTCGAGAAGCGCTCCAACGTAT
>Ga0255052_10003785_pt1 | contig 10378 bp, 8 predicted proteins | sample JV7_2_21_MG_FD_188632 | JGI IMG/M metagenome (GOLD analysis project Ga0255052, IMG submission 188632) | Seawater microbial communities from Jervis Inlet, British Columbia, Canada - JV7_2_21 | ecosystem: Environmental > Aquatic > Marine > Inlet | place: Canada: British Columbia | collected...
ATAAAAGGCATGATTATTTACTGCAAGCAGAGAAATCGGAACGTCAGTCGAGTTCGTCGAGCAACGCCTGGTACGCGTCCGGGTCCATGGTCTCCCCATGATCACCGTCCGCCGGCTGTATGCGTACGATCCAGCCATCGCCGTACGGATCGGAGTTGATTTTTTCGGGATCATCGGCCAGCAACTCGTTGACCGCGAGTACGACCCCACCGACCGGGGCGTAGACGTCGGACGCCGCTTTAACAGATTCGACTACGGCCATTTCACTGCCGGCTTCCAGGTCCTGGCCGGATTCTGGCAACTCGACGAAAACGAGGTCGCCCAGCGCCGCCTGCGCGTGGTCGGTTATACCGATCGTGACACTGCCGTCTTCCTCCCTGCGCAGCCACTCGTGATCGCTGGTGTATACAAGATCGCCGGGCAATTCACTCATGATTCTTCTCCCCTGTTGAGACTACAAATCGATGCATACTTTGCCGTTACGAACGAACGGTGGCCGCACGACGCGCACGTCAAGCAACTTACCACGCACTTCCACCTGGGCCCTGTCATAGTCACCTCGCGGTACGCGCGCCATGGCGATCGCGCGCTCGATGGTCGGCGAAAATCCGCCGCTGGTAATCTCGCCATCTGGCAGGCCGTCCACAACCACACGCTGATGATTGCGTAACACGCCCTTGCCCTCTAACAGCAGCCCGGTCAGTTTCATTCGTGCCGCGTTTGCACGTACCTTGCCGACGGCTTCGCGGCCGATGAAGTCGCGGTCCTGCGGCTCCCACGCGATAGTCCAGCCGAGACCGGACTCCTCAGGCGAGGTTGTTTCGTCCATATCCGTGCCATACAAACTCATGCCGGCTTCCAGTCGCAGCGTGTCGCGTGCCCCGAGACCGCAGGGTTGCACGCCAGCGTCGAGACAGGCCTGCCACAGCACCGCGACCTCTGCTGCCGGCAATACGATTTCCCAGCCATCCTCTCCGGTGTAACCGGTTCGGGCAATGAACCAGTCTCCGGCCTCCAGTGCAGAGAATGGTTTTAGTTCAAGGGCTGCGACGCGCCATTCCTCACCGATCACGGTTGCCGCCAGGGCCCTCGCTTGCGGGCCCTGCACCGCAACCATGGCGAGCTCCGGTCGCTCGATAACGCTCAGTGAATATGGCTGCGCCTGCCCCGTTATCCAGGCGACGTCTTTTTCCCGGGTCGCGGCATTGACGATCAATCGATAGCGGGCCGGCTCGAGAAAATACACAATAAGATCATCGATAACGCCGCCATCCTGTGTCAGCATGCAGCTGTATAGTGCTTTTCCCTGCGTTTTGAGTTTGGCGACGTCGTTGGCCAGCAGGTTGCGCAGAAAAGCCTGTGTTGCTTCACCGTGCAGATCGACAACCGTCATGTGCGACACGTCGAACGCCCCTGCGTGTCGCCTTACGGCATGATGCTCCTCGATCTGCGAGCCATAATGCAGCGGCATATCCCAGCCGCCGAAATCCACGATACGCGCGCCGGCCTCGAGGTGTTTGTCATATAGCGGCGTCCTGCTTCCCAATTCGATCTCCTCAACCGATGACAAAACTGATAGACGAAAAAGGGCGATCGAATATGCTGCACGCGCACATTCGATCGCCCCTCTGTCCCAGTACCTGAGAGATCAAGCGGCTGCAATCGCCGCATACCCCTTCGGTGGGCCGCTCCCGGCCTCTCTCCAGAGCCAATCAGCGCATGCAGTCCGGGTGCCTGAGCGTTTCCGAGCGAGTTGCGCCTTCGGCGCCCTGTCTGTGCAGGGTCTCTCTTGCATACGCTGTCGATTGGTGGGCGCAATCATAGCCAAGAGCACCAACAGTTGCCAGCAGCGCACCTGGCAGCAACAATGCGGCCTGCAGCCCGGCAGAGAGCCTGAGTCATGTTATTTCGATATTTTACTGCGACCCTGTTGATATTCAATGCATTAGTTGCGACCGCTGTGCCGCCTGACGAATTCGCCGTGCTGCTGGAAGAGCACTGGGAATGGTCGCTCAGTGAGCAGCCGGTGTTTGCGTCCGGTCTCGGCGAGCGCCGCTTCAACGACCGCTGGGCGGACAACAGCCTGGAGGCGATCGAGCAGCGCCAGGCAGAGCAGCGCGGCTTTTTGAGGCGCCTGCTGGCCATAGACTCGGCAGAACTCGACGCTGACGATCAGCTCACCTACGACTTGTTCCGCCGCGACCTGCAGAATGAAATCGAAGGTCACCGCTTTCGTGCTTACCTGATGCCGGTCACGCAACGCGGCGGCGTGCAGAATCTCGAAACTACAGCGGAAGGAATTCCTCTGGCAAACGAAAAGGACTACGAAGACTGGCTGGCGCGCATGGCCGCAATCGACACCGTGGTCAGGCAAACCCAAGACCTGCTCGAGGAAGGCCTCCGTAGAGGATTTGTGCAGCCGAGAATTCTGATGGACCGCATCCCGGCTCAGCTGCAGGCACAACTGGTGGAAGACGCGCACGACAGCCCCTTCTATGCCGCCTTCGACAACATGCCCGACTCGATTGCCGGCGAGAACCGCGAAAGATTGCAGCAAGCTGCGAGGGAACTGATCGACGACTCAATAGTTCCTGCCTACAGGCGATTCAGCCGCTATTTTAACGACACGTATCTGCCGGCCAGTCGCGACAGCATCGGTGTATCCGCCCTGCCGGACGGCGCAGCGTACTACGAATACCTGGCGCGATCGTTTACTACGACGCTAATGTCGCCGGAGGCCATACATCGGCTGGGCCTGTCGGAGGTGAGCCGGATCCGTCGCGAGATGCAACTGATCATAGATGAATTGGAATTCGACGGTGACTTCAATGAATTCCTGCAATTCCTGCGTACGGACCCGCAATTTTATTACGCGACGGCCGCAGAGCTTTTCGACGCCTATCTCGCGATCTGCAAGCGCATCGATCCGCAACTGGTCAACCTGTTCGGGGTGTTGCCGCGAATCCCGTACGGGCTGCGCCAGATACCCGCCAACATAGCGCCGGATACGACTACCGCTTACTACAACCCCCCCGCCGCCGACGGCAGTCGCGCCGGCTACTATTACGTCAACCTCTACAAACCGGAAGTGCGGCCGAAGTACGAGATGGAAGTGCTGTCGGTGCACGAGGCCGTACCGGGACATCACCTGCAGATTGCGCTGCAGATGGAGCTTTCGGAAATGCCGAACTTTCGGCGCTACTCGTACTTCACGGCCTTTGTTGAAGGCTGGGGTCTGTATAGCGAAAGCCTCGGATTCGAACTTGGCTTGTACCAGGATCCGTATGCGAAATTCGGCGCGTTGACGTACGAGATGTGGCGTGCGGTGCGCCTGGTGGTCGATACCGGAATGCACTACAAGGGCTGGACCCGGCAGCAGGCAATCGATTTTTTCATGGACAATGCCGCCAAGACCGAACTCGACATCGTCAACGAAATCGACCGTTACCTGGCCATGCCGGGCCAGGCGCTGGCATACAAGATCGGTCAGCTGAAGATGCTCGAGATACGCACCAGGGCGGAACAGACACTGGGCGACGATTTCGATATCCGCGCATTTCACGACGCGCTGCTGGGCGGCGGTTCGCTGCCGCTCGAAATTCTCGAGGCCCGCATGGCGCGGTGGCTGGCGGAGCAAATGAGCGCGCGCTAGCGAATTGCGCCGAACTGCGATTTGTGACCCGGGTCACAATATCCCGGGGGTTTTGACCAGATATAGCAGCTATTTTCGCTAGTTAGCATGACGCGGCGCCGGTCGTGCTTTAATATTGTCCGACTGTACAAGTCCGGGTATCCGGGCGTATTTTCAGGAATCGGGACATGTGGTTGCCCAAACCCGTTTACGAAGGCGTACCGTACTTTTTGATTGCGGTCGGCATCCTGTTTGTCACCCTGGTGTTGAAACGTTACGAGTATGCGCCGACTCTATTTATCTGGCTGCTCGGGATGCTCTGCATCATGGCCGGCATACTGTTGATTCTGACCCGCGTGATAGTGCGACGCCGAAATTCCGGCCCCGACTAGCCGTCAATCAGAGCTTGACAGTGGCAGCCTGGTCTGGCGCTCGGCCGCAAACTCGCGCCGCGCCACCCTGGCGCGACTGGCCGGATTGGCACGCTCTACGAAAATTTCATCGACGCGCGTAATTCTGTCGCTCAGGCCGGCGCAATTTGCAATCTGAATATTCAGGCCGGGACGCGCATTCATCTCGAGGATCAGCGGTCCGCGGACCCGGTCGATCACGATATCGACACCGAGATAGCCAAGACCAGTGACGTCGCAACCCTTTGCAGCGAGTTGCAGAATGAAGTCCCACTGTCGAATCGTCAGACCTGCAATCAATGCCCCGGTATCCGGATGATCGTCGACAATATCGTTGTTGAGGACCCCATGCAGCGTCTCGCCGGAGCTTAAATCGATGCCAGCACCGACCGCACCCTGGTGGAGATTGGCCTTGCCATTGGACCTGCGCGTCGGCAGCCGCACCATTGCCATGACAGGATAGCCCCGGTACACGATGATGCGAATATCGGGAACGCCCTGGTAACTGACTTCCGCGAACAGCGGGTCGAATCGCACACAATACTCGATGATCGCGCTGTCCGGATTACCGCTCAGACTGTACTGGCCGCCGACAATGTTTGACGTGTGATGGCGCAGTTCGGACTCCGATATCAGTACACCACTCGCCAGCCGGAAGCAGTCGCGCTTGCGCTGACTGCGCCCGGTAATAACCACAATGCCGTTACCGCCGCTACCTCTTGCCGGTTTGATCACAAAACACTCTCGGTCCGCGACGATATCCGCCAGTGTCCGTACCTCGGCCTGGTTACTGATAACCCCGAACAGCTCCGGAACTGCCATGCCAGCCTCGAGAGCGAGCTTCTTGGTCACCAGCTTGTCATCGACACGCGGGTAGAGCCGGCGCGGATTCAGTCGCATGATGAAATCGGCGTTACGTTCATTGATGCCCAAGACACCCGCATTCTTCAGACGTTGATTCAGCGCGACCATCTCAATTGCCACTCAGGGGCTTGAACCTTGCCAGCTCGGTCAGCCGGTACCCGGTATACCGGCCCAGCAGGATGACAACGGCAAGAACCACCAGCAGCAGCTCCGGAAACGCGAATATCAGATGCTCGAGCCACAGCATGCCCATAGCCAGGTACGCGACCACTGCAACTGCCATGCTGCCTGCGCCTGCGCGAATCGCATCGACTGCGCCACGCTCTTCCCAGACCACTGACATGCGCTCGATGGTCATGGCAATAATCACCATCGGAAACAACGCAACAGACAGTCCCGTATCCATGCCAAGTTTGTGCGAAACGACGCTGATAATAAGCATCAGGATGACCACGACGATCAGAACGGCGCTGAGTCGTGGCACCAGCAACAGTCGCAGGCGTTCCAGCAGGAAGCGGATCGTCAGCCCCAGCGCGACCAGGAGCGTGAACAGAATGAGACCCCAAAAGAGCCTTGTTTCACGAAATGACAACGCAATCAATACCGGCATGAAAGTGCCGAACGCGTCGATGCCAATAACGTTACGCATGAGCACCATGATCAGCGCACCTATCGGAATCATCAGCAGCACTCCGTACACAGCCTGGGTCTGGATTGGCAGGCTGAACAGGGAAAAATCGACCAACGCCGACTGTTCGATCTGCGCCCGCTGCTCCGCGATTGCCATCGCATCGAGGTAATTTTTTCGCACCGCAAAATTAACGTCGACGTTGCTGCCGCCCTCCACTCGCACCAGCGGTTCGTCACCTCGCCACCAGATCAGGTAACGATCCGGAAGATTCTCATCACCTGTTTTCGGATTGAAGTAGCGCCAGCGATCGCCATCGTGAATTTCCAGCCACGGCACAGGCTCGACCCGCCGCTGCTGGTCCTGCAGAATAATGCCGCGGGTCATGCGTGCCGGAATTCTTGCTGCAGCGAGAATCGTCGTCATCGTCTGCACGAACTCTGCCGACGACTCGGCGTCCGCAAGCAACAATTCGATATTCGGATCGGGCGTAGGATCGTTCACAAGTCGCAATAATTCCGCGGTAAACGATGCGGCATCAGCGGAATGCTCGCTGACATCCGCTACGACAACCTCTACGGCAGTTTTCAAGGGCTCGTTGATCACCGGCGGCAACGGAAAAGGCGGCGTCGTGTCTGACTGGTCGCGAGCCGGATCCTCGTAAACGACGATCCGGTAATAAAGCGCCTGTCTCCCATCGGCGCGGCGTACCGTCCACTGCGCCTCACGGCCGCCTCCGGTGTAATTGACGCCAAAACCGAAGTTCTTGGAAACCGAGTAATGATTCAGCTTGCCAAAACCGGGAGTGAGACCAGGAATCTGCAGATTGACCTTGATCGATCCCGGACCGCTGTCGAAGCGGATCGCAGTCTCCACGGTCCACGCAGGCGTTTGCTGGCCCTCCGCCAGAGGGAATCCCAACACCTGCCATTTGTAAACGAACGTCGCCGACCCGATCGTAGCCAGCAGCAACGCGAGCACATATACATAGCGCCGGGTCATGTCAGCCTGCCGGGGCTGTTGATGCCGAGCGCCACCTGCACCGCAACTCGACGCAACGCACCGCTGTGGTTGAATAACGCCATGCCGGCGCCACGCAGGCGAGCAACGGCGGCGGCGTCGGTCGAGAACAATCGATTAATGCCATCTACGAAATGCAGCATCGTCTTATTGGCGCCTTTACGCGCGCGCTCGTATTGGCGCAGCAACGGCAGATCACCCGGATGTTCATCAGTGTCGAGCGCAATGTCTATGAGCGACGCGAGACAGGCCGCATCCGCAATGCCGAGGTTCGCACCCTGCCCGGCCAGCGGATGCACACTGTGCGCAGCATCGCCGATCAGGGCCAGGCCGGATGACACATAGCGGTCGGCATGTTGCGCCTGCAGCGGAAATGCCCCGCGCGGACCCTGCGGGGTCAACTTGCCCAGCACCCCTTCGGTTGCCGTGCTGAGCATTCGTCCGAGTTCGTCACCGCTTGCGTCAAGCGCTGCCCGTGCCTGCAGAGGCGTGGTCGACCATACGGTTGACACCCGGCCGTCGCTGAGCGGCAGCAGCGCCACCGGACCCTCCTTCAGGAAGCGTTGCCACGCCGTATCGCGATGCCCGTATTGCGGCCGCAAATGGGTCACGAAAGCGGTTTGTGGGTAGCGCCAGCTTTGTACGCCGATGCCGGCCTGATCACGGACAAACGATGAGGCACCATCGGCACCGATCAGGATGTCGGCGGCCAGGATGCCGCCGCCGTCAATCTCAAGCTCAAAGCGCCGCCCGTCGCGAACGATTTCGCTGATCGCGGTATTGAACAGGACAGAACAATCCAGCAATTCGAGTTGGCGCAACACGGCATCCTGAATGAGCACGTTTTCAACGATGTGACCCAATTGTGGTAGCGCAAACTCGGCGGCATCGAAATGCAGTGTCTCCGGACCTTCGACACTGCCGCCGCTGTCCCAGACACGCATGTCGCGATAGGCAGAAGCCCGAGTCGCCACGATGGTCTCCCAAACGCCGATTTCCGACAGGATAGCGGCCGAGCCCGGCGCGATAGCCGATACCCGGAGACTGATGTCGTCATCGATACGAAAATCCGGCCTGGCGCCAGCGTCGATCAAGGTAAGATTCAGACGATCTTTGTGCGCACTCCTGGCAATAAGCGCGGCCATGGTCAGACCGACCACGCCGGCGCCGACAACGAAAAGTTCGTAGCGGTCCTTCATTTCAGCGGCACTCCGCGGGACAAACGTGGCAGGCGCCCGGCCAGTCCCATCGTGTGTTTTGCGAACGCCGTGCGGACACCGGGGATGAGGTCGAAGCCGAGCATACCGATGTTGCGCAGCACGCTGACGGGCCGCCGCTGACTACCGAACAGCCGCACAATGCCATCCGTAAACCGAACCAGTTTGGACTGGTCCGCTTTGCGCCACGCCGCATAGGCCTCCAGAACCAGCGCGGCACCGGGATCCGGCTCACCGCTGGCGCTTGCCTGCGCCCCCGCGATGCAATCGCACAACGCTGCGACGTCGCGCCCGCCCAGGTTGAAGCCTTGTGCAGCGACCGGATGCAGCCCGTGAGCGGCATTGCCCACCACGACACTGCGCCTGGCAATCAATCCATTTGCCCTGGTCAGTGTCAGGGGATACGCCGCCCGCTGGCCTACTTTGGAAAACTTCCCGAGCCGCAAGCCGAAGGCCTCCTGCAAGCGCTCGGTAAATGCCTCATCTGACAATTGCAGCACGCTCTCTGCCGCAGATGGCGGCAGTATCCAGACAAATGCCGCGCGCTCCCCGGCAACCGGCAACATCGCAAGCGGACCGAGGTCGGTGAAGCGTTCGAATGCCCGGTTGTCCGGTGCGATATCAGGCAGCAGGTTGCCGATCACCGCAGTTTGCCGGTAGTCGCTACGGCCGGCACTGATTCCTATCATGTCACGCACCGAAGAATTTGCGCCGTCCGCCGCAACCAGCAACCGGCACGATAGCTGCGTTCCCCCCGCGGGTGAACTGACGTTGACCGTTGCGTGATCGCCAGCACATTCGACCGCCGTTATCTTCCCCGGACAAATCCAGTCGATTTCTTCGACCCGCGTTAGCGCGCGTTGCAACACGTCACCGAGCACGCGATTGATGACGACGTAGCCCAGTGCCTCGACATTCTGCTCGGCGGCATCGATATGTGAAAAACCGAAGCGCCCGCGTTCCGACACATGAATGCTGCGAATCGGCGTCGCTGCGGCGCTGATTTCTTCCCACAAACCCATTGCCTCAAAGGTACGCTGGCTACTGCGCGACAACGCAGTGGATCGATCGTCAAAACTGGGTTGTTGCCGCTCTGCTCGTGCGATGGGTTCGACTACTGCAATACGCAGCTCGAGCGGCGCCAGCGCCAGACTCAAAGTCGTACCGATCATGCCGCCGCCAGCGATCACGATGTCGTAGTCAAAATTAGTTACAGCGGTCATGGCTGACGATGCGGTCCTTACGGCTGTCGGTCTGCTGTGGCGGCTTCCTAGCCGGCCATTAGACGTTCCACTGCGTCCGGGTCCTTGGCCAGTCCCTTGGTCAGCACATCCGGACCTGCGTGTACCACGGCGACGTCATCCTCGATGCGCACGCCGATGTTTCTCCACTTCGCCGGCACCTTACGGTCGGCAGGCGTATAGATGCCCGGCTCCACTGTCATCACCATACCGGATTCGAGCAAGCGCCACTCGTCTCCCACCTTGTAGTCGCCAACATCGTGCACATCCATGCCGAGCCAGTGACCGGTACGATGCATGAAGTAGTCCCGGTAGGCACCGTCGCGGATCAGCTTTGGCAAAGATCCGTCCAGCAGGCCGAGTTTTTTCAGGCCACGGGCGACGACCCTGACAGCCGCATCGTGCGGATCGTTCCAGTGGTTGCCGACGCGAGTTTTCGCGATGGCGGCAAGTTGAGCTTCAAGGACGATCTCGTAAATTGCGCGTTGTTCCGGCGAGAATCGTCCGCTCACGGGAAAAGTGCGGGTTACATCAGATGCGTAATAATCATATTCGCAGCCGGCGTCGATCAACAGCAACTCGCCGTCATGGATCTGGTGATTGTTGTCCACGTAGTGCAGGGTGCAGGCATTGACACCGGCACCGACAATCGGGCTGTATGAAAGAGTCGCGTTCTGGCGGCGAAATTCGTGCAGGTAAACCGCTTCCACTTCGTATTCGTGCATGCCTGGCTCGACCGCGGCAATGGCGCGCCGGTGTGCGCTGACGGCGATCTTTGCCGCTTTGCGCATCGCCGATATTTCCGCTCGGCTCTTGTATAAACGCATGTCGTGCAGCAGATGATCAAGCGCCACAAATTCATGCGGTGTATGAACGCCCACCGCGCCTTTTGAGCGCAGGGATTTGACCCAGTCCGCGACATGCTGATCGAAGTCCGCGTAGGCGCCCATGGTGTAGTAAACGCTGTTTCTCGACTCCATGATTCCGGGCAGGATGTCGTCGATGTCATCGATCGGAAATGCGTCGTCGGCAGCGTAATTGGCGACTGCACCGTCGGGTCCCTGGCGCGATCCATCCCAACGCTCCTTGTCGCTATCCCGCTCGCGGCAAAACAGGACGAATTCACCGGCGCTTCTGCCGGGCGCCAGCACGGCAACCGAATGCGGTTCGGCGAACCCCGTCAGATAGTAGAAGTCGCTGTCCTGACGGAAGCGGTATTCCACATCCCTGCTGCGAATCCTGGGCGGCGCGCTCGGCAGGATGGCAATGCCATCGTCACCGACCATACGCATCAATTGCTTGCGCCGTTTTGCAAATTCTTTGCTGTTCATGAAATTTTCGGGATATGGCTGAGTTAGTGAAGGATG
>Ga0255052_10003786_pt1 | contig 10374 bp, 8 predicted proteins | sample JV7_2_21_MG_FD_188632 | JGI IMG/M metagenome (GOLD analysis project Ga0255052, IMG submission 188632) | Seawater microbial communities from Jervis Inlet, British Columbia, Canada - JV7_2_21 | ecosystem: Environmental > Aquatic > Marine > Inlet | place: Canada: British Columbia | collected...
CGGATGGGATGCATCCGGATCGGGAATTGCGGTGCCTTGCAGAGAAACCCAATCGTCGAATTGCATCTTGTTGGATGCAATCAGAATCAAACCTTTACCCGGATCTCTATGTTTGATGCTGAGGACGCGCAGTATTGCGCCGGCGTCATCCGGCATGCAACCAAGCCCGTAAACACCTTCGGTCGGGTAGGCGATGACGCCACCCCCGAGCAATACGTTAGCCGCTCGGGAAATTGACGGTTTCATTGCTAACGCCGTTACTCAGTCGCCGAACTTTTTCTTTGCTGCTTTCTTTCTGGACTTCTTTTTCGCAGCTTTCTTCTTCGCGGCTTTCTTTTTCGTCGTCTTTTTCTTGCCGCGTCGCCCGCGAGCAGGTGCGGCGGCAAGCAGTTCAATACACTCTTCGAGCGTCAGCGACTTGGGCTCCCTGTCCTTCGGGACGCGAGCATTCTTGGTCTTATCAGTAATATAAGGGCCGTATCGGCCATTCAATACCTGGATCCCTTGTTCCTCGAAGTCCTGAATGATGCGGTTTGCGTCTTCGATCTTTTTTGCCTCAATGAGTTCAAGCGCGCGAGGCAGGTCAATCGTGTACGGGTCGTCTTCCTTCATCGACACATACTTGTCGCCATAGCGGACATAAGGCCCGAAACGGCCGATGCTCGCCGAAACCGCCAGGCCGTCTGGCGTCTCGCCGAGTCCGCGCGGCAGCTTGAACAGCTCGAGCGCCTCCTCCATCGTGATCTCATTCATCTTCTGGCCGGGACGAAGGCCGGCGAACTTCGGCTTTTCTTCATCGTCCTTGGTGCCGATTTGCACGAATGGCCCGTAGCGGCCCATACGAACCGTCATCGGCTTGCCACTTTTCGGGTCGGTGCCGAGCTCGCGCGCCTGGGCGACCTGTTCACGCGTTACCGAATTTTCCTTGTCGTCACAGAGGTCCTTGAATGGTCGCCAGAAACTGTCAAGCAATGGCACCCAGTCTTTCTTCCCCAGGGATACCTCATCAAGGTCATCTTCGAGCTTCGCCGTGAAATCGTAATCAATGTACTGCGCAAAATGGTCGGTCAAGAAGCCGTTGACGATACGACCAATGTCGGTCGGGAAGAAGCGCTTGCTATCTATCTCGACATACTCGCGATTCTTCAATGTGGCGATAATGCTCGCGTAGGTTGAAGGGCGGCCGATCCCGTATTCCTCCAAAGTCTTGACGAGGCTCGCCTCGGTGAATCGTGGTGGTGGCTCTGTGAAGTGCTGCTCGGGCCGCAGCTCATCCATGTTGATGACGTCACCTTCGGCGATGTCGGGCAATAAACGGTCGCCGTCGTCATCTGTGTTGTTGTCATCCTTGCCTTCCTTGTATACGGCCATGAAACCAGGCTCGACAAGGATCGATCCGTTTGATCGGAACCTATGCCCGGCATCGACTGGACTTTCTTCAAGGTTGTAAGCTCCGGGAGTCAATTCGATTGCGACGGTGTCGAAAACGGCCGGCACCATCTGGCACGCCATTGTTCGTTTCCAGATCAGCGAGTACAACCTGAACTGGTCCTCATCGAGCGCACCCTTGAGCGAGTCCGGGGTCCGCGCAACCGAGGTCGGACGGATCGCCTCGTGGGCCTCCTGGGCGTTTTTCGCCTTCGTCTTGAACTCGCGCGGTGACTCGGGGACATTTTCGCTGCCATAGCGTTCGGCAATCACCTCACGAATCTCGTCAAGTGCAACTGTCGCGAGCGTCACGGAATCGGTACGCATATACGAGATCAGACCGACATTGCCTTCGCCCGGCAGTTCGACGCCCTCGTAGAGCTTCTGTGCAACGCGCATGGTCCACTGCGTATTGAAGCCGAGCTTGCGTGAAGATTCCTGCTGTAACGTTGAAGTCGTAAACGGTGCGGCGGGATTTCTGCGGCGCTGGCGTTTGTTGACGCTTACGGTCGTGAGTTTGCCGTCAGCTGCATCCAGAAGCGTCTTTTCAGCGTCACGGGCTGCGGCTTCGTTTTCAAAGCTGAACTGCTCGACTTTGTCGCCGCCGAAAGAAACCAGGCGTGACAAAAATGGCTGTTCGTCTTTGCTCAGGTCCGCCTCGATAGTCCAGTACTCGCGTGCCTTGAATGCTTCGATTTCCAGCTCGCGTTCAACGATCATGCGCAGTGCCGGGCTTTGCACACGACCAGCAGATAAACCGCGTTGTACTTTCTTCCACAGCAACGGAGAAAGATTAAAGCCAACGAGGTAGTCGAGCGCGCGGCGTGCCTGTTGCGCGCCAATAAGGTCACCTGACAGTTCGCGAGGATTGTCGATCGCCTCCTGTACAGCTGCCTTGGTAATTTCATGAAAGACAACGCGATGTACGGGCTTGCCGTTTAACGCGCCTCTCTCCTTGAGCAGCTCTATAAGATGCCAGGAAATGGCCTCGCCCTCGCGATCCGGGTCAGTTGCGAGATACAGGGCATCGGACTTCTTCAATGCACGAATAATGGCTTTGACGTGTTTCTCATTGCGCTCGATGATCTGGTACTTCATCGAAAAATCATTGTCTGGATCGACAGCACCCACCTTCGGCACGAGATCGCGCACATGGCCATACGAGGCCAGGACGTCGAAGTCGTCGCCGAGATATTTGCTAATCGTCTTCGCCTTCGCAGGCGATTCAACAATGACGAGATTTCTGGACATAAGTAAAGGTGCTCAAAACCAAACAACCGCGGACAGTGCCGCGGTTGAATACAATGCTTGATGGCAGTGTGTCAAGAAAATCAGTGAATGAAGCCAGTGCTTTCCTCGAAAACAAGGTCTTCCATACGCGCATACGCCAATTCCTGTCCGGGCTGACTGAACAGGACCATTAGCACGACCCACTTGATTTGATCGACGTCGATATCCGCCGATTCCAGCGCGAGCAGGCGATCGATGAGAATTTCGCGTTGCGGCGCTGAGAGAATTCCGATCTGTTCGAGATACGTTATATAGCCGCGACAGCCCACATCGAGGCGTTCGTGCTCGAAGTCGCTGTAGATTCGAGTGCCATGTCCAGTTTGCGCATTGAAAGCGAGGCCCTCCTGGTGATCGGTCAAACCGTCAAGCCAGTCCAGCGCGCGATCAATTTCGAGATCGCCGAAGCCTGCCCGCGATAGTTCATCTCGCAGTTCATTGTGATCGGCTTCGGGTTCTTCATCGGTGTCGACGTAGGTCTCAAACAGATACATCAATACGTCGAGTACATTTTCTTTCATGCCTGGAGCGGCTCCCTTGCGTTGTCCTATCCAGTGTCAGTCAGCTTAGCAGCGAGTATCGTCCACCAGACAGTGATTCGACCTTGCCCTCTAGCTCCAGGATCAGAAGCATGGAGGAAACCTGATCGATCGTCAAACCGGAGTTTTCGGCAAGGTCATCGACGCTGATCGGGTCGTGGCCAAGGAATTTTCTGAGCTGCAAATATTCCTCATCTCCTGTATCTGCAGGCGAGTCGTTCGTCGTTGATTCCAAAGCGTTTTGCAGGAGATGGGATGCCAGTGGGGCCAGCTCGGCGACGATGTCATCGGCTGTTTCGACCAGTTTTGCGCCTTGCCGGATCAGCTCATGACACCCGCGCGCCAGTGGATTATGGATAGAGCCGGGCAGCGCAAAAATTTCCCGGCCCTGGTCACCGGCAAGTCTTGCAGTAATTAATGAACCACTCCGTCGGGCTGCCTCAACCACAAGCGTGCCCATGCTCAGCCCGCTAATGAGTCGGTTTCGCTGCGGAAAAAGTGACTTGTGTGGGTGGGTGCCCAGTGGAAATTCACTGACCAGCGCACCGTGATTCGCGATTTCGTGTGCGAGTTCGCGATTGGCGGCAGGATAGACGCGGTCAACACCATGACCCAGGAACGCGACCGTTTTCGCATTGGCCGCCAGCGCTCCGCGATGGGCTGCTGTATCGATACCTTCAGCCAGACCGCTGACAATGCAAAAACCGATGCTGCCAAGATGGCGGGCGAACTCGAATGCGTTGCGCGCTCCTCCCTGAGTCGGGTTGCGGCTACCGACGATCGCAATTGCCGGCAAATGCAGGACATCCGGGTCACCGTTGACGTACAACTCGGGCGGTGGGCCCTGAATCTGTTCGAACAGCTCAGGGTAGTCTTTTGCCCCGCGCTCGATGATTCGGTGTCCGGAATCCTTTAGCCACTCCTGTTTCATATCCGCATAGTAAAAAAAACGGCGCTCGAAAGCGCCGTCTTTATTTCATTGCTAGGTTCAGAATCAGAACCGCGCAGGTAGCTTCTTTACGTTGGATTGCGTACGTAGTCCAGCGTATGCAGGGCCTGTGTCGCCTCCATCACGAGGCCGTAGCCGATACGATCATATACTTTGAAGACCATGAGCGTACCCGCAGCCTCATCAGGTATCCGCACGCTGCCACCTTGGACCCGATCTCTGACAGTTTCTCCTCGCTGCCAAACAGTCAAAACGTCACCAACCGTAAGTCCGTCGTTAGAGCCGCGATTCATAACGACGACCTGGTATTGGCCTATCTGCGTCACACCACCGACAACTGCGATGATCTGACCGTCGATATTGCTTGAGGGCGCTTTCGGGAAGAAATTCAACGGAATCTCGACCGAGGCCGGAATCAGGCGGTCACCCTGTACAGCCTCCTGCTTGGACATCGTCAATGCCATCGTCGCGGGATCACCACTCCGGCTCACGGTTCCTTCACCTATTTCGATGCCCTGATAGCCGATGAGGCGGTTATCGTCCGGATCGATGAGCTTGTCGCCGATGTGCACGATGTTGTAGCGATCACCAGGCTGTGCACCTGTGCCGCGCACGTAGACGATATTGCCGGCGGCAGCAACGAGATGATCACCTTTCGTCGAAACGATGTACGGTAATGACTCGACTTCACCTTTCTCGATGACAATGCCACGACTCAGGAACGCGGCAACCGACTCGTAGGAAACGCTCGTAATAGCTTCAGTCAGCGGTGTCTCGCGAGCCTCCGGTGACAGGCGATAACTGGAGCCAAGCTGATTCGTGACACGTGGTGCGCCGTCGACATAAATAAGTGCAAGCACATCGCCCGGATAGATAAGGTGTGGATTCTCGACCTGAGGATTGACATACCAGATTTCGGGCCAATACCAGGGGTCCTTGAGAAACGTCGCGGCGATATCCCACAGCGTGTCGCCAACCTGGACGACATACTCATCAGGGGCATCTTCGGCAAGGCGTGCGCTGTCTTGTGAAAATGCGGCCAGCGAACCCAGAACCAACGATGCGATAAACGCAATGCTGGTCAGCCGGAGGCGGTTATTCAGGTGTAATTTACTGAGGGACATGATTTCCTCGTGCTCCATACAAGGTCCGTGGACCAGTGGCTTTTTAGCGTTGCTATAATATGTCGTTCCGGTGCATTTGAGACTGCTAATTACGTCACATTTCCGGCCCAAACCACTGCGAAAAGGCGTTTTTTCTGACGGCATTGTCTGACATCTTATTCAATAAAGTCAAACATTTAGCCCGTTCTTGTAGGAATTTACACGAAATATGCACGAATTTACCTTAATTTAATTATGGCAAAACTAACGATTTTGGAGTTTCCGGACCCGCGGCTCAGGACCAGGGCAACACCGGTTGGATCAGTCGACGGTGCGCTCAAATCGTTGATCGACGATATGTTTGAGACGATGTACGAAGCACCCGGCATCGGCCTGGCCGCAACTCAGGTAGACGCACACAAACGGCTGCTTGTGGCAGATGTATCGTCGGACAAGACTGAGCCATATGCGCTCATAAACCCGGTCATTCTGCAGAAAGACGGGGTTTTGGTCAGTGAGGAAGGCTGTCTTTCCGTGCCGGGCTATTACGAAGAAGTCGAACGCGCCGAGCATATTCGGGTTCGCTTTCTCGACCGCAATGGCGAAGAACAGGAAATGGACGCAGAAGGTTTGCTGGCGGTTTGCATACAGCACGAGATAGATCATCTCGATGGCAGGTTGTTCGTCGACTATCTCTCGGAAGCGAAGCGGCAGCGCATCCGGAAGCGCCTGGTCAAAGACAAACGCCACAAATCCGCAGATGCGGTGACTTTGTAGGCGCATTCCAGCGAAGCAAACAACCATGATCAGTCCCAAAGTTATTTTCGCCGGCACCCCGGAGTTCGCCGTGGCCTCGCTCGAAGCGATCGTCAACTCCGGTGTGGTTCCAGTTGCAGTTTTGACGCAACCTGACCGCCCTGCAGGTCGTGGCAAGCAGCTGGCGGCCAGTCCGGTCAAGCAGTACGCGAGTGAACGGGGCATTCCTGTCATGCAGCCCGATACGTTGCGCGACGATTCTGTCGTTGCGGAAATTGCGGCGCTCAAGCCGGACATCATGATCGTTGCAGCATATGGCCTTATCCTGCCGCAGCCCGTGCTCGATATTCCCCGTGTCGGCTGTCTCAACGTGCACGCGTCGTTATTGCCGCGCTGGCGTGGTGCTGCGCCGATACAGGCGGCGATACTTGCAGGCGACGTGCAATCCGGCGCATGTCTGATGGTGATGGAGGCTGGCCTCGATACCGGGCCGGTTTATGTAAGTGAATCGGTGTCGATCGGCGAGCATGAAACAGCGGGCGACCTGCATGGGCGGCTCGCTGCCACGGGCGCCAAATTGCTGGCGAACCATCTCGGCAGGATCGTCGACGGCGAAATGGCTCCCGTGCCGCAGGACGAAGATCAGGCAACCTACGCGCCAAAAATCAGGACGGCTGATGCGGAAATGGACTGGAGTCGTCCAGCGACTGAGCTGGACCGGCTAGTACGTGCATATAACCCGGCCCCCGGCGCGTGGTTCATGCTGGATGACGCGCGCATCAAATGCTGGCAGGCGCAACACTCGGCAGGTGTTGACGCGCCACCAGGTACGGTCGTTGAGGCCGGACAGGGTGGCATAGTCGTAGCCTGCGGCGACGGCGCCCTAAGAATGGAATCGCTACAGCGACCCGGCAAACGAGCGGTGACCGCGGGCGAATTCTCATCACAAATCGATCTCGCCGGCCTGACTCTGTGAGCGACGACAAGAAGGGCGCGAAGCTGAGGGCCACAGCAGCGCAAATCGTTGACGCCGTTGCAAGTCGCGGCCAGTCACTTGATGCTGCGCTGCTCGAAAATGAAGGCCGCGTCGCCATCGATGACCGGTCGTTGCTGCGTCTTCTGAGCTACGGCGTGTTGCGGCATCACTGGCGATTGCGGGCATGGGTAACCGCGTTGCTCGATCGGCCGCTTAAGTCTCGCGATAGTGTTGTAAATGCACTGCTCTCGATCGGCCTGTATCAGCTCAATGACACACGCATACCTGATCATGCTGTTGTCTCACAGACGGTGGAGGCGACTCGCTTTTTGCACCGGCCCAAACTCGCGCCATTGGTCAACGCCATTCTCCGGCGGGCCCTACGCGACCGAATTTTTGAAAACACCCCGTCTAACGAGGATGCGGTGCATGATCATCCACAGTGGATTCTTGATGCCTTTAAAGCCGATTGGCCGAACGACTGGCGCGACATTGTTGCGGCGAATAACGCACGTGCGCCGATGTGGTTGCGTGTGAATCCCGTGCACGGCTCGGCAGCAGACTATGTCGATCGGCTCGAAGCAGAGGGCATCGACAGCGAGCCGTTAGAGGCATTGCCGCAGGCAGTGCGACTTGTGGACCCGCAACCCGTTAACTCGCTGCCAGGATTTGAGGAGGGACACGTCTCAGTTCAGGATGCTGCAGCCCAACTGGCTGGATCCTGGTTGGTCGACGGAATCGACGGGCGCGTGCTGGACGCCTGTGCTGCTCCGGGCGGTAAGAGCGGGCATTTGCTGGAACTTGGTGGCGGTCGTCTCGACGTGACATGCATGGATAAGGATGAAGCGCGCCTCGGCAATGTCTCGGAAAACCTGAATCGACTTGGCTTCGATGCAACCCTTATCGCCGCCGATGCATCGAAACCTAATGAGTGGTGGGATGGTTTGCCCTACAACGCCATCCTTCTTGACGCGCCTTGTTCGGCAAGCGGCGTGATTCGTCGCCATCCGGACATCAAGTTGCTGCGGCGGCAGACAGATATCGACAAGCTCGCACAGCGGCAGTCAGAGCTGTTGGAGGCTCTGTGGCCGTTGCTCGCACCGGGCGGGCGGTTGCTGTACGTGACCTGCTCAACGTTCGCGGTGGAGAATGACGAGCTGATCGCGCGATTCTTGAAAGGCACGGCTGATGCACAGGAAGAAGATGTGTTGCAAAATAACAACATCCGCGATCTAATGCGGAACAAGGCCTGTGGTCACCAGATTCTGCCCGGAACGGCTGGACTTGATGGCTTTTATTACGCAGGTCTCCGGAAGGTCTCCTGAAGAAACGATGTTGCGCGCACTCATCATTCAAGCAAGAAAGTCCCAGTCGCTCAGATTCGGACTCGTCATGCTTCTGTGTCTGTTACTTGGAACAAGTGTGGCGCAGGACGAAATCGAGCGTGCCGGTTACTTTGAAGTTCGCTCGGCATCGACGCGTCTGGCCGGTGGTGTGCACACGCTCGATGCGCGTATACAGCTGGTTCTTAGCAGCGAAGCGCTCAGGGCTCTGTCGAGCGGGGTTCCCCTGACGATTGAGCTGCAGCTTGAGTTAATACGCGTGCGGCGTTTTTACTGGGACGATGGCGCTGCCGAGCTCGCGCTTCGCTATGAGCTCGAATATCGGCCGCTTAGTCAACGCTACATCGTTAAAAATCTGAACAGTGGTGATCAGGATTCCTTCGCAACACTCTACTCTTCGCTGAACAACCTCGGTCGCGTGCAGGGCTTGCCTGTTATCGACGATGCGCTTTTGGAGGCCGATAGCTCGTATCGCATTCGGCTACGCGCAATGCTCAATACCCAGCAATACCCCGCACCGCTCCGTTTATTGTTCTTCTGGCGTGACGAGTGGCAGTTACAAAGCGAATGGTTTGAATGGTCGCTCGAGGGATAAAAAGAGCTTCATATACGATTTTTGCCGCGACCGGTGTGGGTCTGGTACTTGTTGCCCTGTTCCTGCTTAGCCGCACCGCCCAAAACTCCGCTGACTTTGATCGCCTGCACAACGTCATACTCGCGATCAATATTGCAGGCGTTGTTGTGTTGTTTGCGTTCCTTGTCGGCAACCTTACCCGGCTGCTGCGCGAGTATCGAACACATGTTCCGGGCGCGAAACTCAAGGCACGCATAGTAGGAATGTTTGTCGGCCTTGCGGTACTGCCTTTGCTCGTCGTGTTTTATTTTTCGATTCAGTTTATCAACCGGGGCATCGATACTTGGTTTAACGTCGAAGTTGAGGAGGGACTCGAGAATGCGCTGAGGCTGAGTCGTGCTGCACTCGAAATGCAAATGCGCCAACACCTGTCTTCGACGCAGCAAATCTCGCAACGCCTTGGTGACGTCGATGAGCGTCAACTGATATTCGAGCTCAGTATGATGCGACGCGAAAGCGGCGCCGCCGAGATCACGATCTATGGAAGCAACAATCGTATCCTTGCAACGAGCTCTGATAGTTCTTCGGCGGGTTTGCCCAGACCGCTCGCGGAGGAAGTTCTACTGCAGATGCAGCAGAACCGACCGTATGTTGCTCTCGACCCGGAAAGTTATGAGATACGCACTGCGGTCTTGTTCTCGTATCGGGGGCGTGCCGATCCGTCCGGTGTTTTGCAGGCGTATTTCCCGGTAACCGAGCGCCTTGCCCGAATGGCGAATAGCGTGGATACCTCGTACACGGAGTACCAGCAGCTCGTGTTCCTGCGCGGTCCACTAAAGAGCACTTTCACATTGACATTGACTGTCGTGCTGATGCTGAGCTTGTTGTCGGCGATTTACGGCGCATTCGTTCTTTCACGCCGGCTTGTGGCACCGATACAGGATCTGGTGGCTGGAACAAGAGCGGTTGCGGAAGGCGATTTCGATACGCGCCTGCCTACGCCGACACGGGATGAAATCGGTTTCCTGATAAGCTCGTTCAATGACATGACGCAACGACTCGCGACCGCGCGACAAGAGGCCAGCCTCTCTCAAGCGCTCGTCGAGGCAGAGCGGACCAACCTCGAAGTCATCCTTGCCCGGCTTTCGACCGGCGTGCTGGCGCTCGAGTCGGACATGCGAATCCGCACAGCGAACCAGGCGTCGGGCGCGATTCTCGGCGCAGACCTCGAAAACAGAGCCAACGAGTTTCTACCAGATGTAGCGAAGGGTCAGCCGCTGCTCGAACAGTTTGTCGACGTCGCCCAGGTTCACCTGAACGCCGGGGAAACAGAGTGGCGAGAGCAGATAGTCTTGCGAGGAGAGGTCGGTCGGCGTGTGTTGACGTGCGCTTGCACGACCTTGCCCGGCGATGAGAAAC
>Ga0255052_10003787_pt1 | contig 10373 bp, 12 predicted proteins | sample JV7_2_21_MG_FD_188632 | JGI IMG/M metagenome (GOLD analysis project Ga0255052, IMG submission 188632) | Seawater microbial communities from Jervis Inlet, British Columbia, Canada - JV7_2_21 | ecosystem: Environmental > Aquatic > Marine > Inlet | place: Canada: British Columbia | collected...
ATCGCGACCGGGAAACCGAGAATCAGCAGAAACGCCACACCGGAGTGAAACCAGTCAGGCAGGTGCAGGGCCGGTACCAGCGTGTCGGAGATCTGCAGCAGCAGCCAGGCAACTATGATGTAGGCGGCTGCCACCTTGAAGACATTACGGCGCTTGAGTTCTTTGAATAATGACAAGAGCTGGCTTCTTTGTATCGGCTACTGCGGTCAAGCGTACCTGCTCAGCCGTTGATTTCCAAAAAAAGAGGTCGAGCCGGATAAATTGATACGAGGCACATTTTTTGCCCGGAGGTAGAAGGCGGTGGAACCGCTTACTACGAAAATCGGTCCGACCCCTTATCAAGCATGCACATCAACATTGCGCAAGATTTCAGGTTGAAGTCAGCCGTTCACACGCAGGGCCGATATAGGATCTGATTACTTCGACAACGGTGTCGAGCGCAAGCCCTTCACGATCAATCGACGCAATATAGGCGCCCCACTGGCGGGCCTTCTGTTCGTTATTGACAAAATCGTCGGAGAGTCCGATCGGCGTTTCCTGTGGAATATCGGTACCACGACGCTCAAATGTTGCCTGAATCGCGGCATCCAGTTCTTTCGCTGTTAGCGATTGGGTGTTGTGGATGGCCCATAGATCGTAATAGTCTTTCATTCGACTATTCACGAGTCCGAGCGCGACAATGGCCTGGAACTTCTCCGCAATAACAGTGGCGGGTGTGTAAGCACGAATGCTCGCTGGCGGCATATCCAGGAGCGATGGGTAATCGATAGTGTGATCCCGGTCCGTCACTGCGTCACCGAACCCTATATCAATCGTAATCGGTATTCGCGCCTTACCAAGATGGGCAATCGTCTTGAGCCGAATTCCCCCGCACTCCTGATCTTCCTTGATTGATTCAGCTGTCAGTCCATCAACGTCGAAGACCAAACCATCGTTTGCCTCGAGACTCAGAAGTTTCGAGAAGACGTACTTTAAGCCTTTTTCGCTCGCGTCACCGTGCCCGAGAAAATCCACATCGCGCGTGACCCGGCTCTCGTCCTCAATCCAATGAGTAACCAGCATCCCGCCCTTCAGGACAAACTGATCTCGGTAGTCAGATATCGATAGTCGGAAGATGAGACGCTCAAGTCCGTAAGTCACCAGAACAACGTCGAAGATACGGCCCTCGCGCCTTGAGAGATCAAGCAGCCGTTGGCGAATCGACGCCGTCAGGTTTTTCGGTGCCTTAGCCATGGGACGTGATTGTCTCGAGATAGGGCTGCATGCGTTTCCATGCGCCGCAATCACGAGCGGCTTCGGCGATCGCCGCTGCGGTCACCTTACGCCTTGTCACCGCGTTTCGCAGGCATTCGATCGCAACGGATCGATCAAGAAGCTTCGGATTGCGAAAGGCATCCGCCAGGGATTTTGGGATCGAGTAGATTGGCACGTCAACTCCCGATATTACATGCCGCTCAATACCATATTCCAGATAGGGTGACCGGAAGCGGACGATCCGAAGTGGTGGGTACTCGACGGTGGGTTCCCAGTTTTTGGCGCCAATTGCCATCCAGACTTTTCGCGACATCTGGTCGGTCAGACCGTGATAGGCCAGCGCTGAGATCATGCAGATCGTCCCTTTCGGCACACGCTTCGATGCCTCGGCCAGAGTCGCTTCGGTGTCCATTTCACTGTCCGGAAGTTGGTACAGTCCGCGTCCGGCGCGAACCACGTCACCGTTTTCGACAGCGCGAGCAATCGTACTCGCAGCGATGCCAGCGACTTGCATCTCGCTCGCACGTGCCATCGTACGATCCTCCAGTAGTTGGATCATCTTCTCTCGTTGTGTTTGTGCTGCCATGATGATGTTACGTTTACTCGGACAAAAAGACGACTTGTCCGAGGTTTTGTAACATACTACGAAGGAGCAATCTACCTAATCTTGCCTCTGAGCAAGGCGGTCTGCACAGCCAGTGATTCACGCAAAACTCACGCAAAAGCTTGGGTGGAAGTTTTGGAGACGACGTAAGTCGTTGAAAAGATTGCTATGCGCCTCGCCTGAGACGGGTCATTTCCAGGTTGCAAAGCTGGGTCAATCCAGCATGCAAATCAACACCATCTCAAGACTCATTCGCCGCTCGTTGCTCTTTGAACGGCCCTTGCCAGGAACTCCGCAAACGGAATGATGTTTTCGTTTACGCTCGCTTCTTCCAGGGCTGCCATGTACTCGTTGCGCTGATCAACGGTGATTATGGTCCACGGATAGCCGCCGGACGCGAGCATGACGTTCATCAGGAAGCGGCCCATTCGGCCATTACCATCCATATAGGGGTGGGTATACACAAATATCCAGTGTCCGAGCACAGTACGGACCGCCGGGTGTTCCTCTTCGCGCAATTGATCCAGCAGAGCCGTCATGCAATCAAGTATGGCTTCTTTCTTCGGTGGCACATGCATGGAGTTTTGAATGTAAACCTGGTCGCTTCGATATCCGGCGAGGTCACTAATCTCCAGGATGGAAGCCTCGACGCTGGGCGCAAATAGAGCGCGATACCAATCGCCGTGATCTGTATCAGCCACATCGCCGGCATTATCCTTGTTCAGTACGCGTTCGACGCTGTTTTTGACCGCCTGAAACGCAAGCCAGTACCCTCTTGCAGCCATGGTGTCGCGATGCTTACGGTCAGCCATTATGTCATCGGGATTCCATGATCCATCCCGCACCCGATTAATAAGGTCTTCGGTTACTCGGTATCCTTCTATCGACAGGGAGTGATAAGCATCACTCGTATATACAGCATCGACGTTTTTTAAGTAGCCCTGAATGTCGCCCGGAATTCCCGGTGGTTCAGGGAGGGCCGCAATGATGTCGCCCCGCATGCTCGCCCAAAAGCCACGAATACGATTGACGTATGGAGAGCGCTCGCGAAGTGGAAATGTAATCGACACATTGTCTTTAAAAGGATCGGTTTCATTGACTGTATAGCCGGCGGCACGCATGGATTTGAGGATGTCCTCGCCAATGCGATCTCGTCCGATATTGCGTAGCGCGCCAGCAAGACGCCCGGCAACAGTGCTGTGCCCCCCTTCAAGCAGTGCCGGCAGTATTTCAGAAGCATCACCGAGCAAGCCGAGCGCTACGCGCATATCATTGGCGTGGTTGATGTAATGTCTCGGACCGCTATGTATGAGCGCATAAGGCAGCTTGTAGACACGCAGCCCATCCGCTTTTTCCAGTTGGGCCTTGGGAGGGATGTTTCCTTTTACCTCCAACATAGAGGTTCCATGAACAAGTTCTGTGGCATTGTTTGAAGCTGCCGGTGATCGCACGAGAAGCTGACGCGGCACGGTGGAATTACCGGCATGTAGCAGGACGGATTGCTCCGGGGAGAGCGCCCACTCATCTCCAAAACGGTACTCAAGATAAGCGGCGCAAAACTCCCAAAACGAGGCGTACCAGGCCGTGCTTTCTCCCGGCTGGTCATCAGGACGGGCAGGGACATACCATCCCTTGATTACGCGCTGCAGATAACCTCCGCGCAGCAGCCGCTCCCGCGCTGACCGGCCCAGGTCACGCGAACGAATAGCTACGCGGCCCTCATCCTGTAGCGATTTAAGTGACTGCAGCGCATCTGCGAGCAATTCCTGCGGCGTGGCCATTGTCTTTCATTCCTTAACCTGGTCTGGACTATTCATGAATAATCCGGGCTAGCTTGCTGTTACTGGTTTATTCTGTTTTCTCACTTCTAGTTTATTGTGTCAAGCTGAAATTAGTGTATTCAGCATCTTAATATTAGTTCTTTCTGCTTATTGTCACCGGCATATTCCGTATTACCCTTATAAATCAGACAATTAGACTGATCATATGAGCTTGCTATTTGTGTTTTGATTTGCAACGGAAAATGACCCATCTGTCGCTTCCCGGATCATTGAAAAGATCGCTATTCGCCTCGCCCGAGACGGGTCATTTCCAGGTTGCAGAAGTCGTGTCAATCCAGCGTGCGAATCGACGCCGTCAGGTTTTTCGGTGCAAATCAACACGCTTTTCTTTCATAGACACTAATTGCAATATTAGGGCATGGTTTTCAGGTCACAAATACTTGCGGCAATCACTGTTACCGCGCTGCTTGGTGCAACCAACTCCCCGGCACAGCCAGATGAGCCCTTTGACAGTCGAGACTGGGCAGGTATGCGACGTGATCTTTACTACCTGGTTGGCTGGCAGGTCGTTGCTACTGCAATTATCTACAATGCGCCATTTGAAGTTTCCAACTGGAACGAAGAGGAAAAGGACAACCTGGGTTTGCAGCAGTGGCGTGAAAACGTGACTGATGTGGTATGGGACAGAGATCACTGGGCCATCAACTATGTGACGCATCCCTATTGGGGTGCTGGCTACTACATTCGGGGGCGGGAACGGGGCTTTAGCCGCAAGGAATCCTTCTGGGTAGCAGCTCTGTACTCGACCGTGTACGAATTCGGCATTGAGTCATTTCTCGAGCAGCCTTCGATCCAGGACATCGTTGTGACGCCGGTTGTGGGAACCGTCCTCGGTTTCTATTTCGAAAAGGTCAGGAATCGTATTCGCAGCAAGCCGACGCCTCTGACGTTTTCTGACAAGATGAAACTGGGGCTAACCGATCCACTTGGCGCACTCAACAGGGGCGTCGATAGGATATTGGGGATTGACGAGTCCAGAAGTTCGCAGTTGATTATCGGATTTCGGCAGGTTCGGTCTGCACCTCAGCGAAGTAGCTTGCATCGGGGGCGACAAATCAATCTTGTCGGTGGTGACAATGAAGGCTTCGAGGTGACCTTCAGCTATCGTTGGTGATGCTGCCGGCCCCAATCTATGCGTCGCCCTGTATCGGCCGCGGGTCAGCAGCAGCACGCCGCCAGGCGAACCAAACAAGTCGTGCGACAGATCGAATTGAAACTGCCGCAGCCATATACGGACATTGAACTAAGACTTGGCGCGAGATCCGATCCAATTGTAAAGCCACGCAAAGATGGCGCCACCAATAAGACCATCCACAGTGGCCCAAACAAGTCCTATAAGGCTCCCAACCGGCGTAAAGCTGTAGCCCCGGTAAATGCTGCCGATAAATGTGGCGCTGTCTGACGGGCCGTCCAATGCTATGACCCACCACGTCGCCAGAAACAGCCCGATCCCCCAAACTATCGCGCATGTCAGTGCGAATGCTCTTACGTCCAGTTTCATCGATCTTCTCCCACGTTGATTGAACAGTACGGGTAGTAAATCACGCGCCTGCGCCTCCGGCCAGAAGCCATTCGTTCGCACAGAAGCATGCTGCATACAGGAACAGGAATTCGCAGCCCTCTTCGCATAGTCGTCATTTGATCGTAACCGTGATCGCCAGTGTTGGTGACTCAAATTGGAACTTTGCCTTCTCGAATTTTGGCGGCCCAAATCTGGCCGGGGCGTCATTGGAGGCGCCGGTCGGCTCTTTTGGTTTCCCGTACCAGTGCCGTTCCATCGTGCCGTTCGTATTAATGTCATGGTGCACAAGGACCGCATATGTCCCGTAAGGGAGCTTCTCGATGGTCCACATGCCTTGTTGGTCTTTGATTTCAACAATCTCGGCGCGCACAGGGCGATTCAAAAAGTCCCTCTGTGAATCAAACAGGACGAAGCGCAAGTTGCCATCATCGGACCTTAGCCCCCGCACATGCACTATCAGTGTGCCAGTCAGCTCAGCCCCTTCGGCGGTAACCCAGCCAGGAGGGCTTCCCTGCAACAGCACTAACGCCGCGATAAGGAAACATCTACCAGGAAACCGCATTTGCCGTTGACTCCGTTGAGTTACAAGCAGCCAGTCGTCAGTTTATCAGCCCAACAGCCCAACAGCCCAACAGCGGCTATCGGCCTATGCTGTTGAAAATCTCCAAATTCAGGATGCGCCGATTTTCTGCGGAATGCCAACCACCTGCAGGGTCCATTGCCGTTCTTGCGCCAGACTTCGCCAAGCGGCCAGGACACGTACGAACGGGTCTTCATGAAATCAAGAGGAGGACCGACGCCGATGCCAGGTCACCCGGTGTCAGGATGCTTTGACGAACATGGCGAGTACCCGGCAGGTCGCTGGAGTCGCAGTCCCCACAAGAGACAACATGCGCCTTTTACGGATGACAAAGGCGCGTTGATCTACGTTAGAGTCGGGCACTTGGTGTAATTGGAAACAACGATCGAGAATCATTCATGCAGATCACTGTACTAGGCGCAGGTGCCGGCGGCACCGCTGTGGCGTTCGATTGTGCATCGCACGGGCATGACGTTCGCGTGTTCGATTTCGAGCAATTTCCCGACAACATCGCGGCGATCGCCGAGCAGGGCGGAATCAATGCGGAGGGCGATATCTCCGGGTTTGGGCCGACTGCCTATTCCGGTCATGATATTGATGAAGCCTTGCAGGATGCTGAGCTGATATACGTTGTCGGCCCGGCCTATAGCACCGAGCCATTCGGCGAAGCGGTGGCCGGCAAACTGGTTGTCGGGCAAACGGTGATCGTCAGTCCGGGTTCCTGTGGCGGCGCGCTGGCCTTCAAGAGTGCTGCCGGGCTGGCACTGAACGATGAATCCATCCGTGTCGCGGAGACCTCCACATTGCACTATGCCGTCCGGCTAACCGACCCGGGCAGGATCCGCGTTTTCCTGAAACTCAAGGCAGGTAACTTGTTGGCGGCCCTGCCAGGCAGGCATACAGGCGACATTCTGGCGCTCGTCGCCGACGTTTATCCGAGCATGGAACCGGCAGAGAGCGTCCTGCAAACGAGTCTGCAGAATGCGAACCCGATCATTCACCCGGCGGTGACCTTGAGTAACGTCGCCCGCATCGAGATGACGGGCGGGGATTTCCTGTTCTACGAGGAAGGCGTGAGTGATTCGGTCGGCCGCCTGATTGAAACCCTCGACAAGGAGCGCATTGCTATTGGTAAGGGGCTGGGCATTTCCATTTTGCCTGACCCCGAGATGGGCATGCGTCAGGGCTACATGCTGGAGGACAACTATGGCTCCGGCTACCGTAAGGCGCCGGGCTTTCTGGGTATCGGTGCACAGCCGCAGCTCGATCACCGCTACCTCAACGAAGACGTCGGCTACGGACTGGTGTTCATGTCGAAGCTTGGCCAGCAGATCGGTGTTGCTACGCCAGGTATAGACGCCGTCATAAACGTCGCTTCGATAGTGATGGCACGCGACTACCGGGCCGAAGCCCTGCGAACGCCGGAATCGCTGGGTATCGCGGACCGCTCCGCCGAAGAACTCGCGACACTGTAACAACGGCCGTTGTTACTGCCGTGGCCGCAGGAACGGGTGGGTGGCGAAGCATCGCTTCCTGGGGCCAGTCCAAATACTCTTCTTGACGTTTCTCGCCTTCCGGACCGGAGGGAATGTCTTTAAAGGGCCATTCTTTGGCGAGCGCGCTCGCAGCCGTCACTAGTGCCGCAGGGCCGAACGCCAAAACAGCGATGGCTCTTATTAATGGACTTTTCATTGCTGTTTCTCCTCACAGCGGACACGAACGGTCTATTTGCACGACCAAATAAGTAATAATACGTATTTCGGCGTGGAGGCTCTAGGTATTTATACGTATACTCGTGTCTTCTATTAAACGGAGATCGGCGCAGCTGAGTGGGCCGACGCAGCCGAACATCTGCCCGAGAACTTGAGCGACGAACCACTGGAAGTGGTTTTGGTCGAACTCAAGGAATGGATTTCGCAATACCTGGCAATTCCAACTACTCACGATGTTCGATTCCGGGCGCGTGCTGGCAGCGACCCTAAGCAAACATCAGGCCAGCCAAAAACGGTTGGTCCACGTAACCGGCAGGCGCCAATGATTCTGGACCTCGAAGCAAACCGGCGCGTCATCGACCGTTTACGTGCGATCGGTATCATTCTCGTGATTTGCTTCCATGTCGTTTTCGGTGTGGCAACGCTACTCGAGGAAGATGCGTTGCACCAGTACATCGATTCACTTCCGTCTTTGTTCAACATCGCCTGGCAGGCGATGGGATCAGAACTCGTGTTCCTCTTCTCAGGCTTTCTGCTGTCATACCTGTTGCTGCGCGACCTGAAGAACCACGGTCGTATTGATATCGGTGATTTTTACGTGCGCCGACTGTCCCGAATTCTCCCGTTGTACCTGGTCGCTATCGCCCTGTACTGGCTGGTTCGCGGGTTCGGTATAACGGAACTGGATGACCTGGTATTGAATCTGCTGTTCGTTAGCAAGCTGTCTGGCGCCATTACGATAATACCGATTGGGTGGTCCCTGGAGGTGCTTGTTCAGGCATACCTGTTGCTGCCGTTTGTAGTGCTTCTTTTCTTGCGCAGCGGACACGCCATAAAGCTGACTCTTGCCGCCATCACCATCAGCCTCGCGGCTCGACACATGGCTCTCTACCTGGACCCCCCAAGTTATCACCAGAAGGTGTACGAATTTTTATTTGGCACGGAAGCACCTGAAACGCAGACCGATCTTTATTATCTGCTCGGTTATCGGGCCACGCCGTTCCTGCTTGGTTTTCTGCTTGCCTATTTGGTTATACACAAAGAACAGCTACTGCGGCTTGTGTTTGATCGCCGCTGGATGTCGTGGGTGCTGATACTTGCTTCGCTTGTGCTCATAATCATCAGTGGGTTTCTTCCCGTGCATGATCAGCACAGCGCGCTCTACGAAGTTACGAACGATCAATTCTGGTTGTGGTTCTGGACTCTACAGCGGTTCGTATTCGCATTGGGCATATGTGTGATTACGCTGTGTGCGTGGTACGGAAAGGTACACTTGCCTGCACCGGTGGCGTGGATTTCTCGGCGTAATTTCGGGAAAAGTATTTCTCGAAACATTTATTCCATGTACCTTTTTCACCCTGTATTTCTCATTCCGGCCGCAGTCATAGGGTTTCGGACCTATTCGGCTAAAGAGGTCGGACACATTTACACAGTTGAGGTCGTCGTCGTAATTGCGCTGGCGGTCTTTTTTTCCGCCTGGTTTGCGCAGGTCTTGACGAGGTACGTCGAGGCACCAGCGCAGCGCCAGATTCGAAAGCGAGTAAGAAGGGTTCGCTGGCGAGTTCTGACATAAATTTCACATTGCTTGTTACGTAACTCTCCGAATTGACACCACCAGCCAACCCGGTAAAAAGGGGGTGCCAATCGAGACAGCGGAGAACGTCATGAGCATTCCGACACTCACAATTTTCTTTATGTGGTGCACAATCATAAATGCTGGCATCCTGATTGCGACGACAATTGTCTTCGCGTTTGCCGCAGATTTCATATATCGAAAACACACCAAGTGGTTCCCGATGCCCAGGGAAACCTTCAATGTGGTCATTTACTCGAGCATCGTGATGTTCGAGATCGTCTTTGTGGTTTTCAATCTCGTTCCCTTTGTGGTTTTGCTGATCGTCCGATAAAAAGGTTAAGCCAACCAGGCATTCCACATGGCGACCCGTTCGCCGCGCTCAACGGCGGTAAGTAAAGGCAAGAATCGGCTGGTGTCCGCTTCTCTAATCGGGCATTGATGTCAAGCCGCTGTTGATTGTGGCGTGCTGTTGGCCGAACTTTGCCCTTAGCCTATTCGAGTGCTGAGCGGCTGGTATGCGTTCGAAGCAGAAGTCAGCGTGATACGATGTTGGCAGGCTGCAGGTGACCCGTAGCAGACATTCTTGTTCTTTAGAGTGCGGCACTTGGCTACCAAATAAAAGCAAACACGAACAACCAGGAGGGATAAAGATGACGACACAACTAACGTATTTGGCTCTGGTAACAACACTGACATCCCTACTGTGGATACCTTACATTCTGAACATGATTCTGGTTCGAGGACTTTCAGATGCCGTGGGGTATCCGGACGATCCCGCTCCACTCTCGCCGTGGTCTGCCAGAATGAAGGCGGCGCACATGAATGCTGTCGAGAACCTCGTGGTCTTCGCCGTGCTCGTGCTGATCGCTCATGCTGTCGGAGTTAGCAACGCGGCAACTGCGATGGCCTGCCAAATATACTTGTGGGCGCGGATCGTGCATATACTCTCATATACGGCTCGAATCCCATGGGTGCGGACTATATCTTTCGTTGTGGGATTCGGGTGTCAAATTACTCTTGCTTGGCAGATATTCGCTTGACGTTAATGCCGTACAGAGATGGTCGCCGAATTCACCAGCGAACGACCGCTTGAAGCAGGAGCAGACGCTCAGAGCCAGCTCACGATGAAAATCTTTGTGTAACGGCTGGCTCGCGTTCTATTCTGTTGAAAAACTCCGTATTACGATGATCAGAAAATTCAAAGGAATCTTTCAGCTGCCTGGTGCGCGGATCACAGATCAATTGTGCCGTTCTGAGTTGCGCCAGGCCGGATTTTCATGCGAC
>Ga0255052_10003788_pt1 | contig 10372 bp, 11 predicted proteins | sample JV7_2_21_MG_FD_188632 | JGI IMG/M metagenome (GOLD analysis project Ga0255052, IMG submission 188632) | Seawater microbial communities from Jervis Inlet, British Columbia, Canada - JV7_2_21 | ecosystem: Environmental > Aquatic > Marine > Inlet | place: Canada: British Columbia | collected...
TTCCTCGCAGATTCGAACCCCGCCTCAATAGCAAAAACAAAAAGGCCGACCCTCTTCGAGGACCGGCCCTTTTTGTTTTGGTAGCGGGGGCGTGATTTGTGCTGTTCCTACAGTGCTGACACGCATTCGCCTGAAATGAGGTCTGCTGACAAAATCTCAACGTTACTACATCGCGCCGAGACTGTAGTTCAGGATGACTCGAACATCGCGACGGTTAGATTCAGGCGTTCCTCGGTCGCCTTCTGCATATCGAACACGCAGCCACAGGCCCTTGAGGAAACTCGTCTGCGGACGAAAATCCAAAGTAAAGGCAATCACATCCTCATCAGGCAATGGCGTTCCGTCATCCGTCCGTGCATTCCGGCCTTCTGTGTAATTGACGATGACACCGATGCCCGGAAGTCCGTATTTCGCTAAATTCTGCGACAGGCCGATTCGAAACGCTTCCTCGCGGGCCCGATCAAAATCGAACAGCATGTTGTCCGTAAATCCAGGCGTGCCGCCAAACGGTGTCTGAATCGCTGCACTGCCGGTGTCCGTATACGCCGCAGTCAAAATTGCACCACGGAAGCTAAGTCTGCCTCGCAAACCCCAGCTGTACGTACTGAAATCGCCGAGAAGTTCCTCTCCGGTGCTCCACTGATTTGTGAGCTGTGCGGCGATGTGCATGCCCCAATCCTCGTTGAACGTGCGTGGGATGTTCGCCTCGGTATAGACGGTCGTGAACAGATCATCGGTGTGCTGCAGCAATGTGCCCAAGGTCGCCGCGTTACTAAATTTGTAACGTGCCGCGGCTACCGTGGTGCCGGCGTTGCTCCCTTGTACTCCAGCAATCTCACCCATTGGCGCGAAGTCCTCTGAGTCGCGCAGTTTCATTTTAGTGACATGACCGAACAGCCATTCCAGTCGTTTGCCCGGGTGCCTCAGAAGGTACGCTTCGTGCGTGTTCGGAATCATGCGGCTGTCTTTGCGGTTGATGTAGGGCATATTGAAGTCCTGTCGAAATAGCCGCATCGACGTCGTCTTACCGAAGTCGTACTCAAGGTAGGCGCGACTGATGACCGACAGGTCGGACTGATTCGGGCCAAGCAGGCCTCCCCCCTCAGTTCCTTCCGAGTTATCGACGGCGAACGACGTGTGCCACGATACGACTGTTGACAGACGATCGAGCCATTTGCCGGAGCGAAACGTCAGTTCGGTTCCCACAGCAGATTCCTCGGCTATGGTTTCCTCGTTACTTTCTCGCTCAAATCTATACACGCGCGTGCTAAGGACCAATGAGCTATCGCGCCAGAATAGCGGCGCTCCGTCCAACGATTCGCCGAACAGCCGCAACATGGGACGCTTCTCTTCGCCGCTGGAGATGTCCTGCAGTCCGACCGACGCTTCCTCCGCCGACTCTGCTGCAATGTTCTCAACCTGCTGATACTCTTCAGCGAACGATGCGGCGGCCAGCAAGAACAATACAGCGGTACATAGAAACTGATTCAGGATCCTGATCATCGATTGTCTACTGCAACGGAATCCTGCTTTCATCACCTGCTTCGCGCATTTGTTCGCGTTTGGCCAGCAATGAAGCCATCATGGCTTCCGTGAACTTGCTGTCGATTCCGTCTGCTGCTGTCTGGAAGGGAACGGAACCCCAGGGATCTTCAAGCAACGCCCCCTCGGATGGCGGTGTGGGTCGTGGCGTTGCAGAGCAGGCGCTCAATACGCAAATAACCAGGAAGACAACGACGCGTGGACAAAACAGTCGCATCGTCACGGGGTCGCCGGGTTTGTTATTCATAGGTTCATCCTTATCTTCCAATAATCTCCTAATGTCGCATCCTTGAATCGCACAACAAGTGCAAGGTCAGCTGGCACGAGTTGTATTGTAGCTTTTGTCATTTGAAAGTAACATCGATAGTGGTCGACTGGCATCACGCCGCAAGCAATTTCGTGTCGAGCGGCAAAACGAGCTTCGACTCAGAATCATTTGGAGGGACTAGATGAAGTATTCGACAATCCTATATGTAGTAGCCTCTCTGGCTTTATCGACTGGCGTCAGATTCTGTGAAACCAGAATCACTGTCGTCAGACGAAGACCCCGAAAACAAAGGTGGAACAATCACCTTCGAATGGCGGTTTTGACGGGGCAAGTAAAAACTACTCAGAGACATCTTGTAGACGCGACATGACAGACGCGCCGTTGACGTTTAGACTCAATATTACCGGTGTTGAGAAGATTTCTAATTAGACTTGGCCCCGCATCGAACAACCGAATTCACGTCTGCGGAACAAAATGATGAACTTCCATCGTCACATGGAGAATCAAGATGATTACAACGCGTACTAAATTACTGGTCATTCTCGCCGGAGCGGGCCTGGCGGCTACAGCGTCGGCCCAGGACCTGATGGTGTTCCCGAATAACGACCAGGACAGGGAACAGCAGCAACAGGACGAGTCCAAATGCTACAACTGGGCGAAAGGCGAGACAGGCTTCGACCCAATGGCTGTGCCGACGGCCAGCACGCCGCCGCCGCAGGAATCAGCTCCGCAGGGCGGAGTTAGGCGCGGCGCGGTTCGCGGAGCCGCTCTTGGAGCGGTCGCTGGTGGGAATTCCGACGATATTTGGAAAGCCGCGGCTGTCGGCGCCACGGCCGGTGGTATGCGCCGCCAGGACCAGAAGCGCAAGGAAGGCGCTGAGCAACAGCAGTGGGAGCAGGAGCAGCAGCGGATATACCAAGAGAACCGCAATCGCTACAACCGCGCCTATGCAGCTTGCTTGGAAGGCAAGAACTACACGGTTCGCTAACAGGAGCGGAGAAATATCATGATGAATTCAATAACACGAAAAATGCTTGCAGCCACAGCAGGTCTTTTTTGCGCGACAGCGGCGTCGGCCGATTTCGATGGTTCCGAGCCGTTGATGTGCTCTCTGGGGCAGATCGTCGAGTGTGACTACGGCGCCGAATGTCGCGCCGTAACAAACGAAAGCATCGACGCATCCGATTTCGTCCACCTCGATTTCCGGAAGAAGCAGTATATTGGGATTACGGCAGGTGAAGCCACGGAGCCGGGTGACATTGACTCCGTCGAAGATCTCGACAATCACCTGATCGTTCAGGGCGCGCAGGGAAGCAGCCCTACCGACACCCTGGCTTGGTCGGTGTCGATTAACCAGACAACCGGACGAATGACATTCACGGCTTCAGGCGACGATGCCGGGTTCGTCGCGTTCGGGGCGTGTACTACGTTGTAGTACGAACAGAAGGGTATAAAGATCAAAAGGAGAACAGGAATGAATCGGCAAGGATTTCTCTTGAGTTTGATCACTCCGGTTTTTGTGCTGGCGTGTGGCTTTGCCACAGCGCAGGAGAACACGGATTACAGTCAGTCGTCGACCTGGCGATTCGAGTTTGCCAACGACCTTATTGTCGATTCGGACAACCAGTTCACCAACGGTTTTTCGATTCAGAAGCACGGTCCGCTGGCCTCGAGCCTCGATGAAACAGGCGGTACGGCGGCGATCGGTAAGAGGCTGGCGCGGTTTTTCCTGCCGGATAGTGAGGGACTGTACTACCGCGAAGCGTGGTCGTTCGGGCAGAATATGCAGTCCCCGGACGATATCGAGAACCCCGACATCATTCTTAACGATCTACCGTATGTGGGAATGATAGGTTGGCACAACTCGTTTATCGCCTTCAATGACCAGAGCTTGACGGGCTTTGGCTGGATGATTGGGGCGGTCGGTGAGAACTCATTTGCCGAGGATGTTCAAAAAGCCGTTCACAAAATGACCGGCGCGGCAGAGCCGCAAGGCTGGGAACATCAGCTCGACAACGAGCCGCTACTGAGCCTTTTCTATACGAAAAAGAAAAAGCTCTGGCGCAAGACGAATTTCGATGGCGCAGTTTCTTTTAACGCCGCACTCTCGAACTTCGTTACCTACGGCGAAGTGGGTTTAGAGATGCGCTTTGGCCGCATGCCTGAGGGTTTCGCCTATGTACCGGACCCCATAGGTCGCGGGCTCAGTTACCACGCCATGCTTCCCGCAAAGGATGAGAGCTTGTTCTACGGAACCCTGATCGTTCGCGGTACCGGTTTCGCCGTCCATATGCTGAGAGATGGCAATACCTTCGTGGACGACAACGAGTGGACCGAGAACAACATACTTGACCCGAAAGACTTTACGGCGCAGGTGTATGCCGGGATCCATTACGAGCGGCGGAGTTGGGCGTTGCGCTTCAACTTCTGGTACGGATCGGGCACGGTGGACACCGACGTATTGCCGCCTGAACAAGATCCCGAGAACTCGGGCGGCACCATTGTGTATGAATGGCGATTCGATTGACTGGGTGTACCAGCGACGGACGCGCCAGGTATTGATATGGACAAGTTTGAATTGATGATTGACATTCGGAGCCGTGCGATTGCAACCGCGTGTTTGATGTTTCTTGGTGTCAGCACGGTGCTGGCCCAGACCGATACTTCTGAGTCGCAGGATCAGTGGCAATTCGCTGGCGCGATCTACCTGTGGGGTGCCGATATCGGTGGTAACACGGTTGGAGGCTCCGAAGTCGAAGTCGGGTTCAGCGACTTACTCGATAACCTCGAGATGGCTTTCATGGGAGCGTTTGCGGCACGCAAGAACAACTGGTCTTTTCTCACTGACGTTGTTTACCTTGATCTTGGCGTTGATGAAACGGTTGAATTGTCGGTCCCGATCGGCCCTATCCAGGTTCCTGTTACCACCTCAGTGGACCTCGATCTGCAGGGATTGGTTTTGCACTTTGCGGCTGGTTACGGCCTGTACTCGGAAGGCAAGTCCAGACTCGACCTGATCGGCGGTGTGCGCTATCTGGATCTCGACACGGATTTGTTCCTGGAGCTGCAGTCGCTCGGCCCCGGCCTGTCGAGAACAATCTCGGACTCCCTTACCACCTGGGATGGAATTATTGGTCTTAAAGGTTACGCGTCACTGGGAGAACGGTGGTTTATGCCGTACTACGTTGATATCGGGGCCGGAGATTCGGAACTCACCTGGCAGGCGACCGCAGGCATCGGGTACCGGGCTGGCAGGGTGTGGGATCTGGCACTCGTGTACCGGCACCTCGAATGGGATTTTGATTCAACCCGGTTAATCGATGACATTAATTTTAGCGGACCGACGTTGGGCGTCATTTTTCGTTGGTAATCAGGTGTGGTCACTGCTAAAAAGTATGTGCTGCGCGGAGCAATGAATAACAGGAGAGCACCATGACAAAAAGAATCTTAATGTTGGTGATGGGACTGTGCGGCGCGACATTGGCCGTCGCCCAAGATGATAGTTTTTTCACCGATCCCTCGCTACTGGAACCCTGGGATCAGGGGACTTTCGATCGCGGCTACGTAGACCCGGTCATTCCTCTGAAGGGGCACGGCTTTAACGCGGTGATGATCGATCAACCGGAAGTTTTTGTGGCAGCCGATTCAAAATATAAAGGCGCCAAGGGCGATCACCTGAAGCAACTCGCAGATGTGGCTCGGCTGGCAATGATGGATCGGATCGAGGCCGGCGGCTACACGATCACGGATGAACCAGGACCCAACGTCGTCTTCATACGGTGGGCCATTGCCGACCTGTACCTGCAAAAGAAGAAGCGGGGCATTTTGAGTTACACGCCGGTGGGGATGGTTGTGCACTCGACAAGGCAAGCGGCGCAGCGCGACCTGTGGAAGAAAATCGACATTGTCGAGCTAGGTCTGATGATTGAGTGGATTGATTCTGTGAGCGGCAATCTGATAAGCGCCGGTGATGCCAGGCAAGGCCTCCGAAAAGCGAAGGGGCAAAAAGCAGACCTGGTCTCCTGGCAGGAGATTGACGCATTGTTCCTGACTATCGGCGAACAGACTCGTTGCCATCTGGACAATAACGAGCCAGAAGGGCAAGGGGGCGACATGAGGATGGATTGCGACAGCCTCGTGGTCGAGCCGGAGCTAGCCGAGGATAAATAGTCGCGATGGATCGGCGAGTGATGAAATTCTTCGCCTTTGCTTTCCTACTGATCGCTGCTTCGCCGCCAGCGATCGCCGATGGCGACGCGTTCGATTCTGACAGGATCGATTTCGTTGTCGCCAACATCGTCTTTGTGATGATGCATGAATTTTCACATCTCATCATAGAAGACTTCGATGTGCCGGTGCTCGGCAATAGCGAAGATGCCGCTGACACATTGGCGGCTGTTTCGCTGATCCGGGCGGATCGAGCTGACCCAGAGCGCGATTTCCGACTGATTCGCATATTGCTGACCGCGGCGGATGCGAACCGAATCCTATGGGAAAGTGGTCTGGAAAAAGATAATCCAGCGGTATACCTTGCGCGGCACCCACTATCGGTGCAGCGCGCCGCGCGTATCAACTGTCTCGCTTACGGCAGCGATATGGAATTGCTTGAGCCACTCCCTGAGATCGTCGGGCTGCCGGAATTCCGGGCCTTTTGGTGCGATGAGGAATACGATAACGCGGAGGAGGCGTGGTTCTGGGTAAGGGACAGCTTTGTCAGAGAGAGTACGGGTACTGCAATCGAGCATCAGTTTGATTATGGCACTGCCCGCGATCCCGGCCACCAGACCATACGTGAGTGGCTGGTGCAAAACGAGTTGCTGGAACGGGCGGTCGCCTACGTCGATCGGAGTGTACTGCTACCTGGTGCAATAACGCTTCGCACGCGTTCCTGCGGTTCGCCAGATGCATACTGGGATGTGGACGAACGCGAACTCGTCTTTTGTTATGAACTGATCGAGGGCTTCTATCAACTGTCTGAAGAACAGGGCATCAGGGAGTTGGTGGACAAGATTCGTGCGTTTCACCGAGATGATCTTGTGGGCGGTGAAGATGAGCCGTGAGTCCTGATTGAGCCACTGAAAGCCGACGAAGGAGATGCTATGAGACGACTTCTATTACTAGCCGTATTTTCGCTGGTGCCATGTCAGTTGGCGGCGGACACAGTAGGAACCCGTGCAGAAATGGACGAACCTACGCTTTCCAGGGAAGCGTTAGAAATCTTGACGCGAGCGACGGATTTTATTTCCACTGCACTCGCTTTTACTGTGATTGGAGACGCCGGAAACGAAGAATTGCAAGAAGATGGCCAGCTACTCGAGTTTGGTACACACGTAACACTTGCAATTCAGCGGCCGTCACAAGCCAACATGCAATTTAATTTACGAAGCGGTGCTAATGCGACGCTAATTCTCGATAGTGAGGCGATCTCGGTATATAGCGTCAAAGACAATACGTACGTCTATGACGCAACACGCCAGCCGGGTGATATCAATACGTCACTTAATTCTTTGGCTGCACAATTTGGGGTACCACGTCAGATGGGTTTTTTCCTGTCCGAGGACTTGACAGCATCATTGAGCAGAGCGAAGTCTGGATACCGCGTTGGAGAGTCGAACATAGCCGGTGTGTTGTGTGACCATCTTGCATTACGCAACGACGATTTAGATGTCCAGGTGTGGATAGAAATCGGTAGTCAGCCGGTTCCTCGTCGAATCGTAATTACGCACAAAGAGCTTCAAGGCCAGCCGCGCGTATGGGTGAATTTTACTGAATGGGATTTCTCGCCCGAATTGTCTGAGCGTATTTTCACTCACTCTCCACCTCAGCATGCTGAACGCGTTGATTTTCTTGCGGACACGCTCGGAGAGGAAACGGAATAAGCAGCACGATCTGGACTAATCGCACTATACGGAATCCTCGGCCATCGTCTGTGCCAACTCATAGTGGACCTCCCAGCCAAGGGCGGTCAATTCATGGTCGGAACGTTCTGATGCGGTACCAAGAAACCAAAGTTCGCGAGCATCAGTTGCTGCGTTGGCACTTAATGCCGAGTGGTATATGCCCGCTGTCTGTGCAACGCCCTCAGTCCAGTAGATGTGATCCGCTGCAAACATTATTACCAGTTTGCCGTCAACAGTGGTCGCGGCAGGTATGGCAGCATCTGTAATGACAGAAACGATCAGACTATGGTTGAGGTGATACCAGGCGAGCATCGTCACAGACCTTACGAAGAACCTGATCTCTGCGTCTGTTTCTGCGTTCAGCGCCTCCAAGAGAATGCCAGCGCGACCTTCCACATCAGCCAGCTCTGCGACCGCCGCGGTCAAAGCAGTTTGTTGTGTCGGGCTAAACCTCTGGTTTTCAAGATATTTCTCAATGAGCTCTTCGTCAGCACCCGTAGCAACGAGACGTGCTCGATTCAGGTCCTGCAGTTCGTACGGATCCTTACTCCACACCGCTTGGGTTACGTCATCAACGATATCTGCGCCCGGAATTTTGGGAATGTCCGCGAAGCCGATGGCGAACCTGCCAAGACTTTCGGCCCAGGCAACTTCTTTGATCGCGGCTCTTAGCGTCCCGTTCGTGGTATAGGGATCAGTGCCGAGCTTTTGGGCCCATGCTCGTTCTGCGCCGGATACACTGAAAAAGCTTTCCGTCATGTCTACCGCTGCGTTGGAGTCGTCTTCCTTTTCGCCATCGGTCTGTTCCACATCGTCAGCGTCAACAAACTCCTTCGTCGCATCGACCGCTTCGCCTGATTGACGCAAGTAACGTTTGAACATGCGGCCGATGCCTCTTGGAATTCCGACTACGGTATCGATGGGGTTCGTAGCAAATTGTTTGATCGATTTAAGTTGACCAACCCCTGCGTCCGCTGCCGCTTTGACAAAAATTTTCGTTTGCGACAACTCATCGAGCTCCGCCAAAGCTTTAATCTCACCAATGCGGATTTTCAACGTAGCCGTACTATCGGCGTCGAATGCGCCGAAGTCAGATTTGATTGTGTAATAGTTAAGATAACCGTCGTTTCTCACTCGATCATCAACGGTATGATACTGACCCTTCAGAAGGTCCCTGGGCAGAATGTCGGCGGCACTCAAGTCCTCCGCATTTTCGTAGGCGCGACTATCAGCAATGGCGCCCGGAATTGTCAGCAGATGAGCCACTGTGATTAAGACTGCAAACGGTATTTTTCTCATGGGCCGTATTGGGTCATTCCGGGAGTCATTCGTCGCTTCTCGGAGGATCGGTAGCCGAATCACCCAGGTTCGCTTTGGGTCGTTAGCGGCGTTTTACGACTCTACCAGCTCATTGGTTGCATTTGGGCGTAAAGCGGGCATCGAATGAGTGGATGGCGGGCACAAAAAAACTGACATGTAGGAGCTCGCCCCAGCGGGCGATCATTCGCGCGCCGGGGCGCGCTCCTACGGATTCTCCAAACGAAAAAGCCAGTCCAAAAGGACCGGCGATGTATTTCATCGCCCCGGAAGCGATGCTGCTCACTTGCTCGCGGCTGTCTCCGGCTCGACAATGATGTCGGAGCAAACCTGCCATGCGCTCCGTGGTTTCCTACTGTTGTCCAACTGGCAGCGCATGCGTTCGCCGACTGTACTGATTACTGCGTCGAGTTCCTCCCAGGTGACCAGGTCCTCTTTCTGATCCTTGCTCTTTCGCATACCGTGCGAGGACGCACCCATAGCTATTATCTCACCCGTCACGGAATCGGAAAACTCCATCTCCATGCTCAGCTCCACGATGTCGATTTTCTTCCACAAGTCGCGCACTGCAGCCTGCATGGTACTGTGTACGACGAAACCCATCGGCGTGTAACTAAGGATGCCCCTCTTTTTCTTTTTGAGGTACAGGTCAACGACGGCGAAACGCAAATACATAACCCCGGGGCCTGGCTCTTCCGTCACCGGGTAGCCGCCCGCTTCGAGTCTATCGATCGTCGCGAGCCGCACCGTATCCGCGAGCAGTTTCAACTGGTCGCCTTTTGCGCCCTTGTATTTCGAATCCGGCGCTATGAATATCTCCGGCTGATCGATGAGGAACGCGTTGAAGCCTTTCATCTTCTCCTCTAGGTTGGGCACGAGATAAACGCGATTGGCGATGTCCCTCTCCCGAACTTCCAACAGCGAGTAATCTGAAAGGAATCCAATATCCTGTGCGGCGGCCGATGCCGCACCGCACAGTCCCACCACTAGCATTAAGATTCTTTTTATCACGGTGTTCTCCTGTTATTGGTCGCCGTTCGCGACACTCCTTGTTATTTAATCTTCTCGAGATCCGGCAGCACCCACGTCTTTTCGAACAGCGGTGGCTCAGGGCCGTAGGCTCGGAAGACCAATTCGAACCGACCATCCTTATTCGTGGGAATCCAGTTCGACTCCTTTCCCTTAGGCGACTCGGGCCCAAACCAAATATCAACCGAACCGTCTGGGTTCTGCTCCACTTCCGGAATATTGGACGCACGGCTGGACCTCGGCATGTCGCGGATCAGGGCGTGCGTCTCGCGATCATAGGCCACGACCGACCAGTATTGCCTCACGGGAGCATTCG
>Ga0255052_10003789_pt1 | contig 10372 bp, 2 predicted proteins | sample JV7_2_21_MG_FD_188632 | JGI IMG/M metagenome (GOLD analysis project Ga0255052, IMG submission 188632) | Seawater microbial communities from Jervis Inlet, British Columbia, Canada - JV7_2_21 | ecosystem: Environmental > Aquatic > Marine > Inlet | place: Canada: British Columbia | collected...
GGGCGTTTCGGCTGGCCCGCAGGCACCCAGGACGACACTTGCCGCCCCAAACATCATTATTTTTCCTGCGCCTGCCAGCATGTCCCGCCGACCACTTTGTTGGGCTGTTTCTTTTTCTGCTTGCTTGTTCATGTTTAATTCGCTCCTGCTTCAGCGTTGTCCCCGGTGTTCTGTTCTTGTTCTGCGTTGTACCCATCCCATGCCCTGGAAATAATAAACGCATGTATCGCATCGACATCGTTCTGTGAAAATACATCGTCCCACTGCGGCATGCCCAATGGTCTGAGAGTACCCTTTAACACAATATCGTTGAATGCAGCATGCTTCTCCGGCGTGAGCCGGCGCAGATCCTGCGGATAACCACGTCCGACGCCGAGATGGCAGAAGATGCATGTACCCATGTAAAGCTGCTCGCCCCGTGCAACCACATCGGCCGATGCCGTCAATTCCGGTGGTTCGGGCAGCGGATCGATAGGCGGTAATGGCTCGAGCTTCGGCATAGCGCCGCTATTCAGTTTGAACGCGATGATTCTGCCAGCGTTGCCGTACTCGTACGCTGCGCTTTCCGGCGGTGGAGCAAACGTATAGACACCGCCGCCGATGCCGGCCATGACGGCGATATATTGCTCGCCATCAATCTCGTAACTCATCGGGGCGGCAACCACCGAACTGCTGATCTTGATTTCCCGCAGTATATTGCCGGTCTCGTCATTCATTACACGCAGATAGCCTGGCACTGTACCCTGGATGACGAGCCCTCCCGCTGTCGCCAGAACGCCCGAGCGATCAAAGGGTCCCGCAGTCTCATATTCCCATGCCAGTTCTTGTGCTACCGGATCCCATGCACGCAGTTTGCCGCTAGGGTTCATGTCGGGCATCACATCCAGCGTTCCCAGGGCCTCGATCTGCTCGAGAAAATCGGCTGGCAATTCTGCCCCCGGCAACATCGGTGCGCCCGCGAAGAGCATGACGATCCCCTCATTTCTCAGACCGGGCCTGTAATCATGACCTACTGTCGGATCGAAAAAGTAGTTGGCCGAGTCTATGGTCGGTATGTACACAAGCCCCGACTTTGGGCTATAAGCCATCGGATGCCATGCGTGAGCACCGATGACCGACGGCGTGACCAGCTTCATTTCGACAGCGTAGTCTGCGGCCTCTTTGTCGACCGTCGCTGCACCGCTCTCCGGGTCGATATAAGAAGCCCAGTTCTGGGGAGCATAGTTCTTGGCTGACAGGAACTGACCCGTTTCCCGGTCCAGCACATAAAAGAAACCGTTCTTCGGCGCCTGCATGAGAACCTTGCGGATACGTCCGTCGATTTCGAGATCCGCCAGAATGATTGGCTGCGTCGCCGTGTAGTCCCAGCTGTCGCCCGGGGTGGTCTGGAAGTACCACACCAGCCTTCCCGAGTCGGGGTTGATTGCAAGTATCGAGGTTAGAAAAAGATTGTCGCCGCCATCCGGGCTGCGATCCGCGCGATGGTAGGGCACTCCATTGCCGGTACCGACATACAGAAGATTGAGTTCCGGGTCATAGACAAGTGCATCCCAGACTGTGCCACCGAGACCAATATCCCAGCGGCTATTCGGATCCCAGGTCTTCGCCGCCATCTCCAGTTCGGGGTGTTCGAAACCCTGCTTCGGGTCCCCGGGCACGGTGTAGAAGCGCCAGGCGAATTCTCCGCTCTCAATGTTGTAGGCACTGATGTAACCGCGTGCGTCGAGATCGGCACCGCTGTTGCCGATAACGACGACATTGCCGGCAATCGCAGGTGCTCCCGTGGACGTCGTGCCTCGACCGTCATCGGCGATCGTTTCAACTTGCCAGACGATATCACCGGTTTCAGCTTCCAGCGCGAACAACCTGCCGTCCAGTGCCGCGACATAGACTTTGCCGTTCCATACCGCAACGCCCCGGTTAACGGCGTCGCAACATACTTTACGATTGGTCTGTCCATCGACCTTGGGATCGAAGGTCCAGAGCATCTCGCCATTTCTGGCATCGAGAGCGTAGGTTCTGCCGTATGGCCCCGAAGTATACATGACGCCATCGATGACGATCGGCGTTGCTTCCAGACCTCTTTTGGTGCCGAGGCGATACTCCCAGGCAAATCCCAGCCGACCGACGGTTTCTCTGTTGATCTGCTCCAGTGGTGAGAAATAACTCTCGCCAAAATCACGTCCGTTCGTATACCAGTTGCCCGGTTCGAAACTCGCGGCCATGAGCCGATTCGTGTCGAGATCACCATAGGATGCAGCTTTTGCATCGGCCAACTGTCCACTCTGCGAAACCGAGCCCTCGCCGGGTTGATTATCGTCGCATGCACATAACATGGCCACAGCTGCGCAGCCAAGGCCGATGGCGGTCAGCCTTCTGCCTATCGGATTGGCGATAGATAAACGCATCGACGAAGTGTAAGTTAAAACCTGGAGCATATGAGAGAAAGTAGACGCTCCAGACTGTACTGACAATCATGTACTGATCGAATTTCCCAAGCGTAGCCCAGCGTGGTAACTCGAATCCGGATAGCCGCCGCCACTCGTTGCGGCATCAATTCAGCACACTGTTGAGAGCTGCTGCGATGACAAAAGCCGTGCGAACAAACGCAATTGCCTGCGCAGCTGCCTTCTTTGCCTGGATCATGAGTAATCTAAAGAATTGGTGGCCAGGGGCAGACAAAATCGTCGGGAACGATTTTGGACGCACGAAGTGCGCCCGGAGGGCGAGCGCCATGGATGGCGCGAGTCCATCGAACTGCCGACACGCGGATTTTCAGTCTGTTGGCCGAGCTGTCTACATCGAGCCGGTCAGGTTCAGGAAGATGCCCTGGTGGTCGTAGCTGAGGTCGGTGAGGTCGTCGGTGAAGTCGGTGAAGTTGTAACCGAGGCCGATCTTGAGATGATCACCGAGGTAACGTGAGATGGTTGCGAGCGCGCCGCTTCGACTCTCGTTCAGATCCGGCATGTCGAGCAACCTTGCTTCGACGAGGACCTCCCAGTTCTTTCTGAAGCGGTAGTCGCTTCTGATGACATAGAGGCTTGCGTTGTTGTCGAAGAATATCGGGTTCTCGCGATCGAGGCTGACTTGGCCTAATCGATAGGCGTATTTGCCGCCGATCGTGAAGTTCGGCGTGATGTCATAAGTGATATCGGCTGACGCGATATGGCTCTTCTGGATGAACTCGGCAGCGATATTCTGCAGGCTGATCTGATCGGTGGTCGGCACGTTATAGAAATAGGTGTACTTGACCAGGGCATTGATGCGATCGTGTTTGACCGGTCTGTAGGCATAGCCGACGACGGCCTCCGTGAATCCGCCATCATAGAAGGTGCCGAGCGAGCTCTCGCTGGTCGAATGATTCAGCTTGCCGAGGAGTCGCCCCGCGGGACTCATCTGATATTTGAGGTTGCTTCTGAACAGCCAGGTCGTGCGTTCCGTCCTGCTGAGATCCGCTTGTTCGGCGTCGTCGTTGCGGTATTCGAATCCGCTCGATATCTGCAGCTTGTCGAGGTTGAAGCCGAGTTGTATGCCGCCCGCCATGCGTTCGGTCTCGGCACCGCTGTTCACATCCTGCAGCGTGCCGATGTCGGTCGTTAGGCCTAAGTTCCATTTTTGCGTGGGCGCGAAGCTGATGCCGGTGCCATGCGTGAGTCCGGTCATGGTCTGGCTGTGCTGATAGCGCTCTTCGAGGAATACGCTGGTGCTGTCGGCGATGCGTGACTTGATGCCGGCGACGAGGTTGCCCTGGCTGCCACGGCCAGTAGGCAAGGCGTTGTCGGTGCGCTCGTTCTCGAGGGCATAGTTGAGATACATGCTGGTGTGCTCGGAATGGGTATAGTTGGTGCCGAGCCGGCCGCCCGGGCCCAGATCGCCGCCGGATATCTCGGCGTCCATCTTCATCTTGTCCGACAGTCGATACGATCCGCCGACACCGGCGCGGGCGTTCTCCTGGCGATTGCCCGTTACCGAAATCGTATCCTGCATGAATCCGTAGACGTTCCAGGTCGACTTGGAATCATAGCCGACCTGCAAGACGGCATCGGTCCGCTCACCCTGTTCCTGTGTCAGTGGAACGACAGGTGACTGATCGACGCGCTCGTCAATGCGGTAACCGGCACGGATGTCCCAGTTGTCGGTCAGCTGGTAGCCGAAGTCGTACTCCTGGGCACGGGTCTCTATGCCCTGATCCTGAATGCGGCTGTCGAACTTCGCACCCAGTGAAAAACTCTCGCCGACAGGCAGGCTGAATGTGCCGCCGTAAGTCTTCGTGTCGGTGAGCGCCGTCAAACCCGGTGCCGTATAACCGGCCTCGACCTCTTGTACATACATCGTCATCTCGGCATCAGTGAAGTCGAGGTAGTCGTCCAGCGCTATGCTGATGTCGGCACGGTTCGCTTCTGCCTCGGCATTGGTGAACGATGCCGGGTCGTAGCCGGTGAACTCGTAGCCACCATCGTTGGAGAACTGCGGCAGGGAAATCAACCCTTCACTCTTTGCCTGCTGCAGCTTCAGCCAGGAACCGGCAGTGAGTCGAAGTGTCAGGTCGGCGGCGTTCAGGCTGCTGTCCATGCCATCCTGTTCATTCACGTTGGTGGTCACGCCCAGTCTGACAAGGTCGCCGAACCAGTAATGCGCCTGCGCGCCGGTCGACAAGGCATCCATCTCGTCGAATCCCGGCGTGTACTCGTAGCGCACGACCAGATAGGCCTCGTCTCCGGAGAGCGCGCCGCTTCTGACCAGAAGATTGTCCTCGGCTGTCGAGGCAAGAGGTTCTGAAAGCAGGATGCGACCTTGCAGGTAGTCGATGTCGTAGTCCATGGCCGGCATGAGATTCAAAACGCCGGTCACGATGCCGGATGCCTTGTCGCGCAGCTCGATGCGTACGCGCTCGGATCCGGAGAGGATGTCCTGGCGCCGGAGGAAATACAACGAGCCGCCCGTGCCGCGGAACTCTTCCCGGCTGCCGATCGTGCCGGGCTCGGCCACGAAGCCGTCGATGACCAGTCGGCGGTCGCCGAACCCGGTCGTCGCTTCGGACTGATAATGCAGGTTGGCGCCGTACAGGCCGCGGTCGACCTGTGCGAGTTCGTTATTCATGTAACCGACCTTGAAGTTGCCCCACTGGCCGTAGTCGTCGTCCTTGCCGAGGCGGACGAAGAACTTGCCCATGGTCGGTGCCATCTCCTCGACGGTGGAATCGTCGCCGAAGGTCGGATAGTAGTAGTCGGGATCCATGCGCCGGAACAGCGAATCGGGAGACTTGTCCATGAAGTTGCTGAAAATGCTGTCCAGCGGGCCCTCTCTGGTATCGGCGCTTGCCGTCAGTTTCCAGTGCTCGCCGAATTTGCCGTTGACGAAGAACGCCAGTCGTCCGTCGATAGTGGAGTCGTATTCGGCATCGGAGTTCTGGCCCTGCATGAGGTCGATCGGGCCACTCGCCGAAGTCTCGGACAGCGTGAGATCGGCCATGCCGACATAGAACCAGTCACTGGTCTTGAACTCGAGGTCGCGGAGATACATCTCGCCACTGCCGTCCTTGTCGAGCATCGCAACTTCGACCGTATGCGCGCCCTCGGGCAGGATGTGTTCGGTAATGAAACTGCCGTGTTCATCGACTGGCACCTGCCGTCCGGCAACCCAGACTTCCTGCGTGGACGGTACATCGGTACCACGCACAGTGACGGTTCCGCTGCTGAGCTCGATGTTGTGCAGGCTGAGTTGGTTTTCGCCGTACACGGTGAACTGCGGCAGCGCGGGCCTGACTTCTTCATCGCCCTGCCCGTCCGGTTTGCCGCCATCCCCGCTGTTGTCGTCAGGTGTACCGTAAACGACCCACAGCGGATGTGCGCGTGTCTCGTCGAAGTTGCCATCCTCACCGTAAGCACGGAGTACGTAGGCCAGCTCGTGTACGGGCGCCCTGATCGAGTCGATCGGCGGATTCCATTTCGCGGTTCCGTCCGCCTTGATGGCGATGACATCCAGCGGTTCGGACTCGACAGACTGTCCGAGTTCGAAGACGCGTACTTCGGCACGGTCGATGAAGTAGGCGTAGTTCGAGTACATGCGGAACTGGACCGGAGAAGCCTCCGTATAGGTCCAGATGTTGAGTGGTGACAACGAGGGCTCGAAAGCGATGGCATCTGAAAGATCGATGCGCGATGGCTCCGCGGTAACGCTGAGTCTCGGTGCGGAACGCAGGTTATCGAAGCCGAACTCGATGTCGGCTTTTTTCATCGCGACGTCGGTGCAGCGCTGGATGTCGGACGAGCTTCGTTTCGGATCGTCGATCGGCTCGCCATCGACGGTAATGCGCATGAGGTTGAGGCCGAGCGGACTCTCGGGTTTTAACTCCCGGGTGAGCCGCGTAATGTCGACGCCTTCGTAGTCGTCTAGGATCGCCAGTTCGTCATAGACCACCTGTACGGCGACGTGCGAAGTCTCGCCCTGGATGAAGCCGGCGTTGACGACGTCCGACGAGTGCACGTAGCCATGGCCTTCGAACTCGGCCTGATTCTCTTCGAGCTGCATGTCCCCGGCGATCTGCTCCATTGCGCGACGCGCTCGCGATGCAGACAAGCCGATGTCGTCGCCATAGACGGCCGCGGTGCGGCGAGGTAGCGTTTCATTCCGTGTGTAGCCGACAAAGCGCAGGCGCGGACTGGTTTTGTGGGCGACATCCGACAATGCCCGTGCAAGCTTGTCCGTGTAGCCGGGGCGAACCATGGGTTGTCCATCCGCGAAGTCGATATCGGCGATGCCGCCCCATGGCGGATCGTAAGTCCTGGTAACGGTTTCTGCGCCGGCGTCTCCGGGGCAGAGCTGTGGCTCATCGGGCAGTTCCTGTAACGGGTCGTCGTACCAGAACTCGACCTCGACGCGGCGATTCAATGCACGGCCGCGTTCTGTCGCGTTGGAAGCCAGCGGCCTTGTCGAACCACGGCCATCACTCTCTATACTGAACGTCGGCAGGTTCAGACTGTCCTGCACGGCGAGTGCGACGCGTCGCGCTCGTGCTTTGGCCAGTCCGACATCATCGCCGTAGATGCGCTCGGTCCTGCCGCTCAAGGGGACATTGTCCGTGAAGCCCATGAATTTGACGACGACGTTCTGTTTTTCGGCGAGATTATCGAAGGCCCGTTCGACGCGAGCGATGAAGTCATCATCGACGTCGATGGACTCCGTGTCGTAATGGAGTGGCGGTACAAGATTCTGCACGCGGGCGCGGTGGGCATGCCCTTCGATGTAGCGAAGCTTGCAGACCGTTTCCATGCGGCAGACTTTCACGCGCTTGATCTCGTGCGGCACGAGGAATTCCTCGAGAGACATGCGTTCGACGACCTCGTCGTACCAGACTTCGACTTCGACACGCCGGTTCAGCGCGCGGCCTTCTTCGCTCAGGTTGCTCGCGACCGGAGTGGTATCGCCCGCCCATTCGTAGGAGATGGCTTCGGGTGGTAATGCGAGCGCCGTCTGGAAATGCTCGGCGACCTTGCCGGCCCGTTCGCGTGAGAGACCGGCATTATCGCCATAGATCTGCTCGAGCTCGTAAGACAACGGCCTATTGTCGGCATGGCCGAGCAGGTGCAATCGCACGTTGATACGGTCCCGCATGCGCTCGAGAATGGCACCGAGCGACGCGACGGTCTCTTCCGGAATGTTGGCGATGCCGGACTCGAAGCGAATTGGCTCGACGAGATTGCCGAGCTTGACGGTCTCGAGTGCGTCGGCGACGGTCTCGCGCGTATCGATGATGTCGCCCATTACGGTGTCGACGCGATCAGGATCCTGCACCCACTGCTTGAATGGCTCGTCTAATGACAAGTGCCGCTCGACGGCTTCGCCGATCGGCGTTACTTCATCGACTTTCGACGCGGCGAACGCCATGGACGCGCACGTCACGCACAACAGTGACAGATAACCGAGCCGGGTCAGAGCGTTCATCGCCTGTCCCCCTTCAGCTTGGCCGGAGGGCCGCCGAGTCGCCAGTGAACCTCGGGTTCGATGATGAGTTCGTAGCAACAGTCCAGGTCCTGCCAGATCGTCATGATCTGATCTTTCAGCGAGTCCAGGCGCCGTTCGACGAGCGCCTCGGACTCGATGTCTGCGACATAGGACAGGCGCAATACGGCAGGCGCTTTTTGCAATTCATCGAGCAGGAGCGTGATCCGCGGGCGCCACAACTCGCGCATCACTTCCGAATCCGGCTCAAAGACGGCATCGGCGATGTCCAGGCCGACGACGCGGTGGATCGATGCACCGAAGTTGATGCGCAGTGCTTTACCACGCGTCGCTCTCTGCACCTGTACCGGCCGGGTCGTGGAACGGAAACCGCTCGGCAGCGTCCGGTCGTCGAGTTTCAGAACGAAGTTGCTGCCGCGACTCTCGTTCGGCGTGATTGCACAGGTGAAGTGGTAGCGGCCGTTGGTGTCCGTCGTCGCGGCCAGGCCTCTCGCGGTAACAACGCGTACGCCTCCCAGTCCGCCTTCGTCACCGTCCTGGTAACCGTTGAGGTTCTGGTCGTCGAACACCTTGCCGGTCACATCGGTGCAGTCGAAGGTCGGATCGGGTACGAGTCGCACCGTCGCCGCCGCTTCCTCGGACATGGCGGTGCCGGTGACCGAGCTGACGGCCTGCGCGTTGTTGACGAACTCACCTTCGGTTACGCCGGCGCCGACGGCCAGCAGCAATTTGATCGTGTGAGTAGCATCCGTGGCCAGCGCCAGATCCGACCAGATCAGTTCGCGGCCGGCGATCGAGGGTTCCAACGGGACGTCGTCGAAGCGGGCGGAGCCCTCGACATAACGGAAACCGGCCGGGAAACGGTCGATGATGGACACCTCCGTCAGGTCGACGCCGAAGGAGTTACTGGCCGTGATGACGTAGGGCACCATCTGACCGCGCGTGACGTTCAGCATGGACGTCGTCTTGGACATCGATACCGCGCCACCGAGTCGCGGATCCAGCGGAATGTGGTTGTTGAATAGCTGCGACGATCCCGGTACCTGACTGTTGTCGAGTCGGAGGAAGGTGTGATAGTTGGTCGCGGCGCTTCTCGCCGGTACCGATGCAGGTGGTGCAAACTCCGACAGCTGGGCCTCGCAATGTTGTGCCGTCGCGAGCACGGCATCGTTTGCAGAGCCCGGGCACGCGGGCACGTCGAACGGCAGGGTCGTCTGATCGGAGGTGGGTGGGATCAGCTCGGATACGCCGGAGATGTAGGTCGTGTTCGGCGGCACGACCTGGATCAGATAGTTGATGGCGCTCGGGCACGCGGCATCCGAGAAGTTGATGTCGAACTTGTAATAACCGTTGCCGACCGTGACCTGGTTCTGGTGGTTCGGATCGTCGAAACAGCTGTTCGGCACGGGCATGCCGTTTCTTACGTCGACGAGCGTCACCGTCGCACCGGCGATCGGCGATCGGCCGACGGCGTCGTAAATGACACCGTTCGGATCGACCGGCATGTTCAGGGCCAGCAGGTTGCTGCCGGGCGTGACGACGATATCGTCGATCAGTTGCTGCCCGTTGCTAAAGTCGGAGTCGGTCTGCCCGAGCAACGCGGTCGTACTCACGGCGCCCGGCGCGCTGAATCGCAGCGCATAGATCTCGCCGCTGAGATAATTCGGGGTTACGTTTGTGATCACGTAGTTGCCGTCTACGTCGGTCAGCATCGATCGTATCGGCTGGCCGTCGCGAAGCAGTTCGACGGTCCAGGCTGCGAGCGGACGCTCCACGCCGTCGGGCGTATCGTCATGATCCGCGTCGTGCCAGACGTTGCCGCTCAACATACCGGCGCCCGGCAATGCACCGATATCGACCGACACGCTCGCCTCTAACCACTGCGCCGGATCGTTCCAGTAAACCCTGCCGATGTTGGTGATGGTCGTGCCGTCGACGAGGTTCGGGTTGATGATCGCCCTGAAACGCAAGGTGACGGTCTCATCCGGGTTCAGGGGTCCGTATTCCGTGAAGTAATCCGCGGTGATAATCGTGCCGGCGAAGCTCACGCCGTTCACGAAGCCATTCATCGTTGCCGAGTTCGCGACGTAGCTCAGGTAGCCCGGCGTGGGAAGGTCGAGGTCGTCGGTGATCAGGACGTTGTACGCCGGCACCGTCGCGACGTTGGTCACGGTCACGACGTATTCGAGCGTGGAGCCCGCCAGTACCGGGCCGCCGCCGACGACGCTCACCTGCTTGGTGATCGTGACCTGCTGGGCGTCGCCCACGACGACGACCGTCGGCTCGGGCCCGGTTGTCGGGTTGCCGTCGCCATCGGTCGGCAGGTTCGGTAGCTCGTTGCTATAGACGATCGCCTGGTTGGTGATCAGGGTGCCACTCGGCACTCCGGCGTTAACCTGCAGATCGAACT
>Ga0255052_10003790_pt1 | contig 10369 bp, 8 predicted proteins | sample JV7_2_21_MG_FD_188632 | JGI IMG/M metagenome (GOLD analysis project Ga0255052, IMG submission 188632) | Seawater microbial communities from Jervis Inlet, British Columbia, Canada - JV7_2_21 | ecosystem: Environmental > Aquatic > Marine > Inlet | place: Canada: British Columbia | collected...
GGCCGTGTCGATATCGATCGCACCGGCACCCAGCTTCCCACGTTCGTAAATGCCGACGATGACGCAGTCAACGGCCCGGCGCGAGGCTTTGCTCGTAGTCGTGAAATATTCCATAGATTGTCTGTTCTTGTTGCGGGCCACAGCCTGAATGCATTGTGACGCAAGGGCTGTCCCGAGCAAAATAAAAGCGGTAGTCTAACTGATTCCGCCCAAAGAAATAACAGACTTCGATGCGCCGCATACTCGATCGCTACATTTTTCGCGAGATAGCCTCGACCTGGCTAGGCGTGACGATGGTATTGCTGCTGATTCTGCTGACGAACCAGTTCGCTAGAGTTCTCGGGGATGTTGCCAAAGGCAGGCTACCCAAGGGCGCGGCGATGGACGTTATCGCTCTTTCCGGAGCCCAGTACCTGACGATTGTCGTACCAATCGGGCTGTTTCTTTCGATCATGTTGGCGCTCGGGCGTTTGTACCGGGATAGTGAATTACCGGCGATGATGGCATGCCGCGTCGGGCCAACCGACATCTATCGACCTTTAATGTGGTTACTGATACCTCTCGCGGTCGGTGTTGCCTGGCTGTCCCTCGACCTCGCTCCAAGAACTCTGCTGGCAGTAGATCGTATCGGTGCCGAAGCACGTCGTGAAGCCGATCTCGCCAGTATTGAGCCTGGTCGATTCACAGAAGTTGGGCCGGACAACGCTGTTGTCTATGGCGAACGCATCATGCCTGACGGATCGATGGAAAACGTGTTTCTGCAACGACGTGCAAGGGATGGAGTCGTCGAGGTTGTTGTAGCTAAACGTGGCGAGCAGGTCGAGTCCGATGACCCGGATGTGCGGTTTCTCGTCCTGACGGAAGGGCGTCGCTATGAGGGTGTGCCCGGGACTTCGCAATTTCGCGTCGTCGAATTCGCGGAGCACGGTATTCCTTACCATCTTCCGAGCCTGGAGCCACCCGATCCGACACCACGTGCGATGCCACTTGTCCGGCTGATCCAAGCCGGAGAACTCGAGCATGTTGCCGAATTGCACTGGCGCATCGGCATTCCTCTGGCGACGATTATTCTGGGCATACTTGCGGTGCCGCTTAGCAAGACTCAACCGCGTGCCGGGCGTTACGGCAGGATAGCAATTGGATTGCTTGTCTTTATCATCTATCTGAATATGCTCAGCGCCGCGAAGGCGTGGGTAGAGCAGGGCAGCCTGTCTCCGATGCTGGGCCTTTGGTGGGTACACGGCGCAATGCTGCTCCTCACACTCGGTTTGCTTGGTGTGCAAAATTCCGTTCACAAGAGATTGCTGCCGTGAACGGGATACTGAGTCAATATATGATGCGTGCGATCATCGCTTCAAGCGCGTTGGTGCTGGTAGTGCTGCTCGCTCTCGCCGGACTGTTCGAATTCATCGCCGAGCTTGATGACATGCAAGGCGACTACCAAACGCCTCGGGTCATCCTGTACACAGCACTGCGATTGCCGCAATTAGCTTTTGAAATGCTGCCGGTGGCCGCGTTGCTCGGTTCGCTGCTGGGGCTGGGTGCGCTGGCGGCAAATAGCGAAATCATCGTTATGCGGTCGGCCGGACTGTCAATTAAGAAACTATCCGCCATGGTTGCAGTGACTGGTTTTGTTTTGTTCGTGTTCACAGGCCTGCTTGGTGAATTTATCGGGCCGCCGCTCGATTACTACGCACGCAATATGAGAATGGAAGCGCGGTATCAGCAGGACGATGATCGTCTCGGCAACGCCACCTGGGTTCGCGACGGACCGTTTGTCCTGCACCTGGAGCGTGTCAGTTCTGAGTTCGAGTTTGGCAGCATCTACATGTTTCGGTTTAACGACAACAGTAAGCTTGCATCAATCGCCAGAGCCGAAAATTCCGGTATTGACAAAGACGACAGGTGGGTGCTCGAAAATTACCGCGAGACCCGCTTCGAAGATGATGGAGTTCAGGTCGTCGAATCTTCGCTTGCCGTGGAGTCGTTCGGTATTGATGCCGAAGTGCTCGGTATTTCACTGGTCAAGCCGCAAAGCCTGTCGGGTCGTGGGCTGTTCAGTTATATCGCCTATCTCAAACGAAATAGCCTGGACTCGCGTCGCTACGCGACGGAATTATGGTACCGCGTAGCGCGCTCGGCGACAGTCATCATCATGCCTGTTCTGGCGCTGGCCTTTGTATTTGGCTCGCTGCGGACGGGCGGAGCCGGCGGTCGCCTGATGATTGGTGTAGTGATTGGGCTTGCGTATTACCTGGCGAGTGAGATGCTCGCCAACTCCGGTCAGGTATTTAATTTCGATCCTGCTGTGATCGCGTGGGCGCCATCGCTCGTTCTCGCGATTGTCACGGTCATCGCGCTCAAACGAATACGCTAGCAGACCGCTAGCCGCGACTTTACTCTGGTTTGGAATAGTGCCTGAGCCGTGTGCCGCTCAAGCGGTCATGCCACGTCAACCCTTCCTTGTCCCAAAGCTGCCAAAGGAAACCGAGTCCGAACACCGCCCATGACAAGATCGAAGTGACGAAACGGATGCTGGCGGCCTTGAATGTTGGAATCTGTCCGTCCGGAGTCTCGACGCGCAGGCCCCAGGACTGCATACCCAGCGTACAGCCCGAGCGGCTCCAGAAGCCGACAAAGAAAAGAAATACAACGAGCCCTGTACATAGCTGATACAGCAGGTTGTCATCGGCCTCAACAGGTTCGCCACCGCGTACCGCGATAAAAGGGATCGTTACAAGAAAAAGTAACGCCAGTACGAGCAGCGAGTCGTACAAGATGGCGCCGAAGCGCCGCAACAGACTGGAGTTCTGCATCGTTACACAGACTGCATGATATGAATGTCGGTATCGCGCAGCACCTGACGTCGATTCCAGTGACCACGCCTCATGTCACTCCGCTCTCTTTCAGCCGTTTTGCTTGGCTGCGATAGTCTCTGCCCAGCCAGATTGCGATGGCCCCCCAGATGGCGGCAAATGGCAGCATCAGGACGGAGATGGCCGGGATAGACAGTCCTGCGAGCACGAATCCTTTAATCGACCATGTGCCGATCAGATCCCCTGAACGGTACACGGCCGTGTCGATGAAGTTCTTGGTTTTGTACTTTTCCTCGGGCGTAACGACCGAATACAGCATATCTGTGGTTGGTTTGCTGAACCCGAAACCGAGCGCACGTCTCAATACCGTGATGAGCGCGACGATCGCCAGTGTCGGCTCGATGGCGAGCAGAATGAAACCTGCGACAGAGGCGACGGGCAATAATGACATCGATACGCCGACGCCAAACCGATGCACGACATGTTTGACGACCAGTAACTGTCCCAACAGGGCTATTGCATTGGTTGCATTATTGATATTTGAGAAGAACCGCGTCTGTTCGTCGACATCGGGAATGGCCTGTGCGACCAATTGCGCCATGAACATGTAAAGAGCGGTTCCCAGCAGGCTTGCGATAATCGAGGAAATCGCGATGCCCGTGAAATATCTTGACGAAAATACATGTGTGATGCCACTGAAGGGGTTGCCGCCTAACGGTTTCTTGCTGGCAGCGGTTTCCAACACATCATCCGCATGGCTTTGTTCGACCCATTGCCGAAGGCGCGTGATGCAGAAAATTGCGATCAGCAGGAGCGTCGCCGCAAAGGGAAACAGATTCTGAAAACCTATCGTTACAACCAGAATACTAGTGGCGCCGCCGCCGATGAGGGCGCCGATGCTGCCGCCAGCCGTAATTACGCCAAACAATCGACGACCTTGCTCACGTGTGTAAATATCCGCCATGAAACTCCAGAACACGGAGACGACAAACAGATTGAAGACGCTGAGCCAGACGAAGAACACACGACCGAGCCACACATGATCCGAGTCGCTGTCGATCGCGATGGAAAAAACGACCCAAAAGATTAAGATATTGGTAATGAAGAACAGGTAGACCCACGGGAGAAACTGACGACGTGCGTAGCGCGAAGCGACCCAGCCAAAGACGGGTGTCGCGATCAGCATTGTCACAAAGGTGCCGAAGAACAACCACGGAATCGTGTTCGGTCCGCTGCCGACAGCCATGGATTCGCGCACCGGCCGAAGGATGTAATACGAAGACAGAACACAAAAAAAGTAAGCAAACGACCAGGCAACCGGAACGTATTCATGTTTCTCCAGGCCGAATACTCGGTCGAACAGACTGGGTTGCACTGTGTCAGAGGATGTGTCAGGCATGGTATCGGCCATCTTAATGACCGGCGAACGAATGTCACCGACTAATCGGATATAACAAGCAGAAGAGGGGAAATATGATGGATATGATCGCAATCGTCACGGTGTTGGCGTTACTTCAATTCGTGTGGTTTGGCATTCAGGTTGGGTCGATGCGCGCCCGACACGAGGTCAATGCACCCGCGATGTCGGGTGCTCCCGAATTTGAGCGTATGTTTCGCGTGCACTACAACACGATGGAACAACTGATCGTGTTCTTGCCTGCGCTCTGGCTTTATGCGCACATGGTCAATCCAATGTGGGGAAGTGGATTAGGTGTCGTCTACTTGATCGGGCGGTTTATCTATCGAGCTGCCTACCTGAAAGATCCGGCCAGCCGTTCAACAGGATTTTCACTGACCTTCTTGCCGGTTGCCGTCATGCTGGTTTGGGTCCTGGTCGTTGCAGTGATGACGCTTCTGTAACAAGTAGTCTTTCCCTGGTCTATCGGGCTACTTCAAAAAGGCGCGATAATGCGCCTGGAGGTGCGAAATGAGATCAAGAAGACAGCGAGCGGCAGGAGGCGAGCAATGCGCGGCTTGAAGGGCAAGAACGTGCTGGTGACCGGTGGAGCGAGTGGCATTGGTCAGGCCACCGCCTCGCGCTTTCTGGAAGAAGGCTGTGCCGTTTGCGTCCTGGATCGCAGTGAGGAGGCCCGGATTCGGGTTGCCGAAGAGCTGCCGGGATTGACCGGCGTGATCGACGCCGACGTATCCAATCTCGAGCAAGTACAGGCGGCATTTGCCGAGGCTCTTGATCACCTGGGGTCAGTCGACGTACTAATCAACAATGCTGGCATCAGCATCCGCCACGACTTTCTCGATATCACGCCTGAAGCGTGGGACAAGGTGGTCGGCGTAAACCTCAAAGGGGCCTTCTACGTCGCGCAAACCGCAGCGCGGCACATGGTTGAAAAGGGTGGCGGCGTGATTCTCAATACCGCATCCACCGCAGGTACCACCGGGTACCCGCACTACGCTGACTACAGCGCCAGCAAGGGAGGCGTGATCGCACTAACGTACGCCATGGCGCTGGAGCTGGCCCCCCACGTCCGCGTAAACGCGATCTCGCCCGGGTACGTTCTCACCCCGATGCAGCGCGCCGAGTACACGGACGAGATGCTGGACGCGGTGAACCGCAAGATTCCGATGGGACGACACGCGAAGCCCGAGGAAATAGCGGCGTTGTTCGCTTTCCTGGCGTCCGAAGATGCCGCGTTTGCCACTGGTCGCGTCTATGTGATGGACGGCGCAGAAACCACCGGGGGTCTTTGCAGCCAGTGGACCCACGAGTAGCTTGCAGGACGTGGGTCGCGGTACTCTGATCGCCAATAATTAGATCAAAAGGGTAAGGACATGAGACTGGAAGGAAAAGTAGCCCTGATAACCGGAGGGACCTCCGGGATCGGCAGTGCCAATGACCGACCACTTGGGCGCATCGGCACCGTCGAGGAAATCGCTGATGCGGTGTTGTTTCTGGCCTCCGACGAGTCCTCTTTTGTGACGGGCGAGGCGTTAGTCGTAGACGGTGGGGGCGTCGCCGGTTGAGCGACCCAGAAATGCGCGAGTGGATCTCCGGAATAGTCAGGCGGTTCTAATCGCTGCCGGCGACTTTTCGGGAGGGATTGCTGGTGGCCTCAGGCTAACTGCATCCTGACAATTGCTGACTCATCTTGCTGCGGGATGACATATTGATTACGCGATCAATAGACTTGTTTTGTGGCGAACTGCTTTTCAGATGGTCGGCGAAATCATCCGGTGAAAGAGGCCGGCTGAGCAGGAATCCCTGCACCACGTCACATGCCTCTCGTTTCAGAAATTCCAGCTGCCATTTGGTCTCAACGCCTTCGCCCACGACCTTCAATCCGAGCCTCTGAGCCAGGGCGATGACCGCTGTACAGATGGCGCGACTGTCCGTATTTCTTTCCACATCATGTACAAAAGAAGAATCGATCTTGAGTACATCGACGGGAAGCCTTTGGAGATAGCGAAGAGACGAATACCCGGTTCCGAAATCGTCCACCGCCACTCTAAACCCTTCCTCCCGAAGCGCGTGCAGCGCACGCATAACGGATCGGATGTCACTCATGAGAACGGTCTCCGTAATTTCAAGTTCCAACGCTGACGCTGAGATCGCGGCCTCTTTAACCGCCTCAGTCAAGGTTGTGACCGGAGCACCAATGCCAAATTCCTGACCGGAGATATTAATAGCGATCGGACCCGCCGACAGGCCGAAATATTCCCACGAGGAAATCTGCTGGCACACAGTTCTCGCAACCCAGTGTCCCAGGTCAATGATGAGCCCCGATTTCTCCGCAACCGGAATGAACGTGGCTGGCGAAATTTCTCCCCGCTCCGGGTGAAACCAACGCAGTAATGCCTCCGCACCATCGGGTTCAAGTGTCTGGGCACAAAATTTGGGCTGGTAAAACATCGCCAGCTCGTCGTTTTCAAGTGCACGACGGAGTTCGTTTTCCAGATTGAGACGCTCCGTAACGCCTGAGTCCATTGAACTTTGGTAGAGTTTTTGGGTATTGCTTCCCAGCCGCTTCGCTTCATCGCGGGCTGACTCGGCGTTCTGCAACAGTGCCTCGACTGTTGATCCATGTTCGGAGCTTGTAGCCATTCCGACGCTCGCGGTCACGACAAACTCGTGACCGTTGAGCAACAACGGATTTGCGATCACATTACGAAGCTGGTCAGCAATTGTCGAGAAATCGAACGAATCCGTGAGACCGCCAAGCACAAGAGCAAACTCATCGCCACCGAATCGCGCGAGACAATAATCCGGTTTGCACACTATGGCAGACTGGGCCTGAAGCAGGGCTTGTACGTGCTTCGACAATCGCGTTGCCATCCGTACAAGTACTGCGTCACCTGTCGACGAATCGAGCGCATCGTTAATTCGCTTGAACCGGTTCAGGTCAATATTGAATATGGCAAGAGTAGTGCCGGTCGACTTCGCATTCTCCAGTATTTTCTGAAATTGCTCCTTGAACAGGGACCGATTGGGTAGCCCGGTCAGCGAGTCGTAGTAGGCTAGCCTGTGAATTTTTCTCTCGGTCTTTTTTCGATCGGATATGTTGCGGATGATGGCCAGACATTTTTCGGCGCCGTGCTGAACAAATCGACATTCATACCAGGCCGACTCGCCACCCATCCGGTTGGCTCGATACTCGATTGCCGCATTTTCTCCGGTCGATAACACCGATGCTATGCTCTGATCAACGTCTTTGTGCAAGTCGGCCGGCAGAACACTGGCTATTTTTTCACCCGAGCATACCGTACCGATGTTTTCGCCGGATGAACCCTTCGCGTTCATGTAATTCAAAATTACACCATCGCCATTGACGATGAATATGCGGTCCGGAATTGCCGCGATCAATGCGCGATTCTCCACTTCGCTGATCACGAGCGCCTGAAAATCCCTGGCGCCGCGAAGAATGTACCGAAGCCGATGGCCGATCAATGACCAATTGATCGGCTTCGAAATAAAATCTGTCGCACCAACTTCGTAGGCACGATTAATTGATTCTGAATCGTCGTGTCCTGTCACCATGACAACTGGAAGATCGGCACCTCCCTCCAACTGACGTATGGCAGAACAAGCCTGATACCCATCCATTTCGGGCATCTCGACATCCAGTAGAATGACGTCCGGGCGTGATTGCTTGACCGTGTCAACTGCTTCCAGGCCGTTGCTTGCCTCGAGAACCGTAAACCCGTCATGAGTCAGGGTTCTCGCCACCACGTAACGCGTCGCCGCATCATCGTCTGCAACAACGACGATTGGCTTCGAATCACAGCCAGCTAGCATACAGCTACCTGTTCGATCGCTTTCTTGAGAGCGACTACAGTTTTCGGGTAAAGATTGTCCAACTCACTGCTGTACTTTTCGGCATCCACCAGCTTACCGTTACGCCCCATTTCTTCCATCCTCTGGGCAAGCGTCGCCAGTTCACAGGCGCCAACGGTCAGGCTGCTGGATTTTAGCGCGTGCGCAACCTGGCGAACGGCCTCCGCATCATCTTGCGATAATCGCGCACGCAAATCTTCCACCAACTCTAGCGAACTCGACAAATACAGATCGACTACCTGCCTGATCATCTTGTCTCCACCGACGCCCTGCAATTTGCCAATATTTTTCAGAGATGCAGTATCGATCGAGTCCGGAACATCAAGCGCGATATCGTCTTGTCCGGCTCCATGGAGCCATTTCCGAAGCGTCCCGTGCAGCTTCTCCGGCGAAATAGGCTTACTAATGTAATCCTGCATCCCGGCGGCGATGCAACGCTCCCGATCGCCGTTGATCGCGTTGGCCGTCACCGCGATGATTGGTACTTTCGACGCATCTTTGGCTCGATCTCGAATTACCGCAGTTGCCACGAAGCCATCCATCACGGGCATTTCGCAATCCATCAGAACGATATCGAAATCTTCGCTCGCGCATCGATCGACCGCTTCCTGACCGTTGACCGCAACAACTGTCTCGCATCCGATTTCTTCAAGCATGCCCAGCGCAACGGCCTGGTTTACCGGATTGTCCTCGACCAGCAGAACACGCCCCGTCAGTGGTTCAAACTGGGTCACATTCTGTTCTCGCGGGATCTTCAGGGCGGGAAATGAACCGGTCGAAGCTGTCAGCATGAGCAGACACTCGTACAACATCGACTGTCGAATTGGTTTCGGCAGACATTCGTCAACCCCGGCGCCGCGCCACTGCTCGTCATCGAGATCTGCAGCTGTAGAATTCAGCAACACAATCTTGATTCTTTGATTCTTGTAGTTCGCTCTGATTTCCTGCGCCGTCGCCAGTCCGCTCATATCACCAACATCGGCGTCGAGCATTATCAGATCGAATGAGGGAGTAGAGCCGGCCGACTCCAGACGCTTGATGGCATCGCGTCCCGATGCTACCGAAACCACCTGAATCCCCAACGCCGATAAATAGCCGGCGACGATACCTGAGCTAGTCCCATTATTATCGACCGCCAGCACTTTCAAATTAGCGAGGCGTTGCGACACGACCCTGGAGAGCCAGGCGGGACCAGCCTTTCTCAGGGTCACGGTAAACCAGAAGCAAGAGCCCTGCCCAGGCTCGCTGCTTACGCCAATCTCACCACCCATCATCTCGGTGAGCTGTCTGCAAATCGCAAGCCCAAGGCCGGTGCCGCCAAAACGCCGTGATGTCGATCCATCCTCCTGAGAAAACGAGTCGAATACTTGTGACAGATTTTCCTGTTGAATTCCGACGCCGGTATCGGTCACTTCAAATCGCAAATGCAGCTTGTCCGAGTCGTCGTCGACAAACGTGTACCGCAATACCACTTCGCCATCCCGCGTAAACTTGACCGCGTTGCCGAGCAAATTGACGAGAATCTGCCTGAGGCGCATGGGATCACCAATCGCGGCAATCCTTTTGCCGGGCGGCGTTGAGCACATGAGTTCCAGGCCGTTTTCCGCGGCTGAACCTGAAAACAGCTCAACCGTTTCGTCAACCAGGTCGCTGACATCAAATTCCACTTCGTCCAATTCCAGACGACCTGCTTCTATTTTCGAAAAGTCGAGAATGTCATTGATGATATTAAGCAATGACTCAGCAGACCGTTTGACGGTTTGGACAAATCGATACTGTTTGTCGTCAAGGTCCGTACCTTCCAGAAGGTGGGTCATTCCCAGCATACCGTTCATCGGCGTACGAATTTCGTGGCTCATTCGTGCAAGAAAGTCGCTCTTCGCACTGCTGGCAACCTTCAACTCTTGATTACGTTCCTCGAGTTGCTCGGTCCGCGAGGCAACATCCTGTTCCAACCGGCGGCTGTATTCGGCTTCACGCTGAAACTTGCGTCGCTGTAATTGCCATACAAACCACAGCAAAATCAGTGCTGTACTGCCATAAAGCAAGTAGGCCCATACCGTCTCCCAAGGGGCCGGCTTGACGTTAACCGGAATAGATAAGCCATTATTCGCTGGAACGCCGTCGCTGGTCAGCGCGCTCACCTTGAGCAGGTAATTTCCGGCCGCAAGGTCCGTATAGGTAACGTGGCGCAAATTGCCCAGATCGATCCACCTCTCATCGAATCCCTCCAGCATGTATGAATACGTGTTCTGCAGCGGCT
>Ga0255052_10003791_pt1 | contig 10367 bp, 10 predicted proteins | sample JV7_2_21_MG_FD_188632 | JGI IMG/M metagenome (GOLD analysis project Ga0255052, IMG submission 188632) | Seawater microbial communities from Jervis Inlet, British Columbia, Canada - JV7_2_21 | ecosystem: Environmental > Aquatic > Marine > Inlet | place: Canada: British Columbia | collected...
GACCAGTGGGGCCACTTGCCCATGGACCAGCGTTGGCGTGCCGTCCGGTGCATGACGCGGATAGCCGTCAGCATAACCGGCTGCAACCGTAGCGATGGTCGACGGCCGCCGAGCCGTCCAGCGCGCGCCATAACCGACCGACTCGTCTGCCGAAACCTCGCGAATGGCGATAATTTCCGAACGCAAAGTCATTGCGGACCTTAGACCACTGGCCGATTCGATATCTGTCGTCATCGGCGTGCAGCCGTATAACATGTAACCCGGCCGGTTCCAGTCGGCATGACTCTCTGGCCATGCAAGAATTCCGGCCGAATTGCTGATGCTGAGCGGCAAACCCTGCCCGGAGGCACATGCGAGAAATATCTCGATCTGCTCGCTGGTGGCATCGCTCGCCAAATCATCGGCACAGGCCAGGTGTGTAAAGAGGACCGATACTTCCCGATCGCCGGCGTGCAGGCGATCGAGCACGGGTTTGAGATCGTCGGGCGACAAACCAAGCCGATGCATGCCGGTATCGACTTTGAGCCAGACAGGGACAGGCGCGGTCAGGTGTGCCTGCAGCAAAGCGGAGACCTGCTCATGACTGTGCACGACCAGCCAAAGATCGTTCGCTGCAGCCGTCTCACAAGCCTCGACGCTGTTTACGCCTTCCAGCACAAGCAGGGGTTTCGAAATCCCCGCGTCGCGCAGTTCGAGCGCCTCGTCGAGGATGGCGACGGCAAATGCCGGCACCACACTCTGCAGTGCCTCGGCAACGCGCAGCATTCCGTGCCCGTAGGCGTCCGCCTTGATGACGGCGATGTTCCTGGACTGCGGCGCAAGCTTGCAGGCCAACGCGTAATTGTCGCGAATCGCGTCGAGATCGACGAGTGCCTCGGTCTTGCGAAACGTCTCACGGTCCATGCCCTACTCTCCCTTAACCCGACGCAGGTCGAGATCAGTGAAATCCCGGTCGCATCGATACATCGGGTCACAACAATGCGACGCCCACAGCAACATACATCACAAGCGCGATCACGCCGCCGACCAGCGCATATGGCAGCTGGGTCCTGACATGTTCGAGCAAGTTACAGCCGGAGGCAATAGCAGACACGGCCGTTGTATCAGAAATTGGCGAGCAGTGGTCACCGAATACACCACCGCCAAGGATCGCACCGAGCAACAATGAGGGCGGGAGACCCAGCGAAGTCGCGAGTGGCATGCCGAGCGGGATCAGTATCGCGAATGTGCCCCACGATGTGCCGGTTGAGAACGAGATCAATGCACCTGCCAGGAACAGCATCGCCGGAATCAGAAACTCCGGCAGATTGCCGGCGACGAGCTGGGCTATGTATGCACCGGTTCCCAGGGCGCTCAAGCTGCCGCCAAGGGCAAGTGCCAGCAACACGATTGCGACAAGCGGCAGCAGTTCGCTCATGCCATCAAAGCCGATTTTAACGAGCTTTATATGATCAAATCGATCACCCAGGAGCATCTGCAGGTAAGCAACCAGCGTCGCGATCGTGGTCGCGTACAGCACAGACTTCGTACCGTTACCCTCGGCAAGATCGCCGTCGCCGGTCCAGTACATGAACGCCAGCATGCCGACGATCATCACGCTCAATGGCACGACCATGTATCGCGCCTTGGACGCGACTATCTCTTCGGAATCATCGACATCGTCTTTTTTGACCGTCTTGCTGTGTGCGAGCGGCCCGTAATAACGTCCGGTCATTGCAGTCAGGAACACGATGATCAGCGTTACAATCGGATAGAAATTCAGATGCACCGTGCCCCACAGCACCGTGGCAGCCGAAACGTTGAAGTTATAATTGTTCAACAGCACGAGAATGAACGCGCCCCAGCTGTTGAGCAATATCAGAATGCAGACGGGCGCCGATGTACTGTCAATGATGTAGGCGAGCTTGGCCCTGCTCAGTCCAAACTTGTCGAAGAGGCCCCGCGACAATATTCCCGCTGTCAGCACGCTCAGATTCGACTCGACGAAAATGACGCCACCGACGGCACTCGTCAACAATGCCGCCTGATTACCGTTCTTCGCAACTCCTCTGTTGACGAGGCTCGCAACCATTGCCGCGACGCCCCCCGAATGGCGGATGAAAGCGAGCAGCGCTCCAACCATCAGACTGAACAACAGCAAGCGGGCATTATCGGGACTGTTGAATACGCCGACGATGCGTTCGATGCTATTGAGAACTGCGAGACCCGGTGTCTGCCAGCTTAGCGACAACTGCAGGAGTTCGGCCGAGAAAACCGCGAGCAATAACGCAACTATCACTTCCTTGCGCCACAGGACGACGACAATCGCGACAATGGGTGGGATTATTGACAGCCAGTCCATGGATTAGTGGTTCCTGATTGAGGCAGACGTCAAGTTAATCATTTATTCCCACCCCGTCCTGGTCACGGATGAAATTTCCAAGCAGCCGGAATTCCTCTGCGCGGGCACTGCCCTTTCTCCAGGCAAGTCCGATCGTACGATAACTCTTCTTGCCCAGCGCTTGCAGCTTCACGCGCGTATTGCGCAACAGGCTGGAGCCTTGCGCCATTTCGGGCAGGAAGGTGATACCCAAATCAGCGTCGACCATCTCAACCAGTGTAAGCAGGCCACTCGCAGCGAAGCGGCTGGTTTTTTCCGTGCCACGAATCCGGCACGCTGCAAGCGCGTGGTCTCTCAAACAGTGGCCGTCCTCTAGCAGGAGGACGCTGTCCGAGTCGAGCCGGCTGAAGCGGTAATTTTCCGGATCTACGCGCTCGGTATTCTTGCGGTAGGCAAGGCAGAATCTGTCTTTGAACAGCGGCATGGTCACGACGCTGCGCAACTCGTACGGCAGTGCCAGCAATAACACGTCCAACTCCCCCGCGAGCAATCTCTCATGAATACGTTGCGTCTGATCCTCAATCAGATATAGCTGCAAATCGGGATACGTCCGCCGCAGTTTCGGCAGCATTTTCGGCAACATGAAAGGTGCTATCGTCGGAATAACACCGAGCCGCAGCTCGCCTGACAATGGCACTCGCGTTTGTCCCGCAATGTCCGCTATCGCCTCGATGTCACGCAGACACAACCTGGCCTGCGTGGCCACCTCTTGTCCGGTAGCCGTGATTGTTACCTGCCGGTTGGTACGATCCACGAGTTGTGTTTGGAGCAACGCCTCCAGCTCCTGGATCGCAGTGCTAAATGCCGATTGCGAAACGAAGCAAGCTGTCGCAGCACGGCCAAAGTGGCCTGTCTCACTGAGGGCGACGAAGTATCGAAGTTGTTTGACTGTGGGATATCTCATGATCTGAATAATAGATCATTATCTTCGTATTAATCCATTTTATTTACCAATCAACTGACCCTATGATGGCGACAGACTTACTCAACGACAATACACGACAAGGAAATTATTATGTTAGAGAATCGAGAAGGACAACGAGTACCGGCCGTCACATTTCAGACCAGGGGAGATCATGCCTGGGTTGACCGCCGTTCGGAGGAGATATTTGCGGGTAAGACCGTCGTTGTATTTTCCCTGCCCGGCGCGTTTACACCAACCTGCTCTTCGTCACATGTACCTCGTTACAACCAGCTGGCAGCAGATTTCGGCGATCACGGTGTCGATGAAATCGTCTGCATTTCGGTTAACGATGCATTTGTCATGAACGAGTGGCAGGAAACCCAAAAAGCAGAAAACATCACCTTCATCCCGGATGGCAACGGCAAGTTTACGGAGGGCATGGGCATGCTGGTCGGCAAGGAAGATCTTGGATTTGGCAAGCGTTCCTGGCGCTATTCAATGCTGGTTCGCGATGGCGTCATCGAAAAGATGTTCGTTGAACAGGAAGTGCCCGGCGATCCTTACGACGTTTCCGATGCCGATACGATGCTCAGGTACATTGCACCCGATGCGCCAAAGCCAATGGATGTTACGGTTTTCTCACGTCGTGGCTGTCCGTCCTGCGCCAAGGCGAAAGGTCTCCTGAACGATGCTGGCATTGCTTTCGACAGTCTCGAACTCAACCGTGATTTCTCGGACAGAACTCTGCGTGCTGTCGCTGCAGCCACGAGCCTTCCACAGGTGTTCATCAACGGCGAACGAGTCGGCGGCGCGGAAGCACTTGAAGCGTGGCTCGCCGACCCCGATGGGCAGGTTTGCTCTGCCGCCTAGCAAGATGTGAAACGTGGGCGATTTACATGCTGCGCCACCACAGGCCGAATAATGTGCTGTAGCCCAGGTCGCGGTGAATGATCTGTTGCTCGTTGTCGATAACGTAGTACGTTGGAAACGCATAAATATTCCAATCGTTGGCAACTTCAGGGCCACCTAGAAGTATCGGACCGTCTAATTCATGGCGGTCCGCATACTCCTGCACTTCGGCACGCGTTTTCCAGTCCAGCGCCACCATCAATATCTGCAAGTCATCATCACTGCGTAGCTTTCTGAGATGGCCGATATTGTTCGAACTCGCGGCGCAAATGTGGCACCACGGCGCAAAGAAATAAACAAGAGTTACCGGGGCATCATGCTCTCGAAGATCGAAAGCCAAATCACTGAGTGTCGGCGCGATCAACGCTGGCGAACGTTGCACGTCGGTTGGCAGCAAGTGCCGCGACTGGAATGCATAAACACCGAACACAATCAGTACAATCCCAAACGCTTCAATTCCGCGCTTTAGCAGAGTTCTGACTCTCGGCTTCATTTTGGTTTCATTTCCGTTCATGCGTTCAGGGGCCGGTTGGCGGTCGATGTTACGATGCATTTGTGGGTTGGTTACAATACCAGACCCGGCCAATTGCGAGGGTGCAGCCTTGACCGATAAACACGTTCTTTACGCCGCCGAGTTCTCGCTGTACAGCGGCAAGGCGCGCAGCTACCTGCGATACAAGCGCATCCCGTTCGACGAAGTACTTTCGTCATTGCATGTCTATCGGGACACCATTATCCCGATGACTGGCGTTCGCTTCATTCCCGTCGTCAAGACACCCGACGACCGCTATCTGCAAGATACTTCCCACATCATCGATACCCTGGAGACGGAGTTTTCACATCGTTCTGTCATGCCCGGCAGTCCGTGTCAGCAGCTAGCCTCGCTATTGCTTGAATTGTATGGCGACGATTGGCTATTGATGCCGGCAATGCACTATCGCTGGAACCACGACAATTTCCCGTTCATTTTTGATGAATTCGGCCGCACCCTGTTTCCCCGCTGGCCAGGGTTTGTGCGGCGGATCCTGGGAAAACGCATCGGCTCACGATTTCGCGGCTTTCTGCCGGCCCTTGGCATCACACCCGCCAACCACCACGCGATCGAGGACTGGTTCGAAAAAGACTTTCTCCCTGCACTGAACCGTCACTTCGCAGAGCACGACTTCCTGTTCGGTGGCCGTCCTTCAATTGGCGACTTCGGTTTGATCGGCCCCTTGTATGCGCACTTGTATCGCGACCCCTACCCCGGCACCCTGATGCGACGGGATGCCCCGGCGGTCGCGGCATGGGTCGAGCGCATGAAGCAACCCGCTGATCATTACGGCGAATGGCTGGCGGATGATGAGATAGCGAATACCTTGACGCCGATCTTCAAACACATGTTTGCCGAACACTGGCCGGTGTTAACTTCAACCGCAATGAGACTGGAGGAGTGGGCGCAGGAACATGAAGGGCCGGCGGTGCCACGCAGAATTGGCGAGCATCAATTTTCGATCAATGGTGTCGAGGAAACTCGTGCGGTGTTGCCGTACAGCATCTGGAAGATGCAGCGGCCATTGGATTACTACCGCTCCCTGACCGGTGAGCCAAGGCAACAGGCCGATGCTTTCTTGCAGCGTGTCGGCGGTTTACCGGCATTGCAGTACCAGTTGCCGGTACGCGTCACTCGCGTGCACAACAAGCTTAGCCTGGAGGCTGGAGCCACGGGGCCAAGCTAAGCCAGTCACGCCGATCCGATCATTGAACGATCAGACCATCCCGGGACAGATGCGTAACGATCGCCTCTGCCTCATCCACATAGACCGAATACCTCAACATTTCATCAAAGCCCACTTCGATCCTGGTCTTTGACTCTATTGCCCACACAGCCTCTTTGTTAAGCACCGAGTAGAGTTGTGTCGTCAGCACGAACGTATGCTCGAAATCGGCGGCCTGCGGTTCGACGTACTCCTCCAAGTCGACACTCCACACATTGTAGTAATACGTCGGCCTGAAGTTGTACGTCGCCTCAGGATTCATATCCACCATGGTCCCCAATGATTGCAGGCTCACCAAGCTCGTAACCAGCACCGCGTCGGCATCATGTTCCGCCACCATCGCCAGAAAGGTTGTTCGCGTCACCGGTGTTTTGGTATTCATGTGCGATGTACTCGCGACGGCTTTGGTGCCCAATGCGGCCAGTTGCTTAACCACCTCATCTTCGAGATACCGCCGCGAATCAAACGACGATAACAGTGCGATGACCAGGACCTTTTCGTAGGGTGCATCCGCAGACTCCGACAGTTCCTGGGTCCGAGTAATTTGTGGGCCCATGGAACACGTCGCCAACGCAACGGCAAGGCAAACGAATAGCAGTCCCTTTTGACAGAAAGACATAAACATCCCCACGAAACCCTTGAGTGAAATTAGATGCTGCATGATGCGCATAGCTGATCTGAAATGATAGGGTGGGATTACGGCTTCATCAGAATCCTGGCGATTCTCATCCGTATGCTCGGTCATGGCAACCGACAACTATTGTCAATATTGTTATGATTTTGCAATATTCGTGTCAATTCACTTATCTAATAGACCACTTCTGAACACAAAATCGGCAGAAAATGCGCATACTGTCGAAAAGTTGTGTTGCTCGGGAGCTTGCACATGTCTGACGTAATTGACAATCCAATGGGTCTGGACGGATTTGAATTTGTTGAGTTCGCCTCACCTGAGCCCGGAGTGCTGGAACCGGTCTTTCATCTGCTCGGCTTTGAAGCCGTCGCACGCCATCGCTCCAAGAATGTGACGCTGTATCGCCAGGGCGACATTAACTTCATTTTGAATGAAGAGCCCAATAGCCGCGCCGCCTTCTTCGCACAGGAACATGGTCCGAGTGCTTGCGGCATGGCGTTTCGTGTCAAGGACGCGCACGTCGCCTATGACAGGGCGATCGAACTCGGCGCGCAACCCGTCGACATTCCTACAGGCCCGATGGAACTGCGTTTGCCAGCCATCAGGGGCATCGGCGGTGCACCGCTGTACCTGATCGACCGCTACTCCAAAGGCAATACGATTTACGACATTGATTTCGAATTCTTCGATGGCGTCAAACGGCATCCCGAAGGCTGCGGTTTTATGGAAATCGATCACCTGACTCACAATGTCTATCGAGGCCGCATGGGCTACTGGGCCGACTTCTATGAAAAGCTGTTCAACTTTCGTGAGTATCGCTATTTCGACATCAAGGGCGAGTACACCGGTTTGCTCTCGAAAGCCATGGCTGCGCCGGACGATCGGATTCGTATCCCCCTGAATGAGGAAGCATCACAGGGCACAGGACAGATCGAAGAATTCCTGATGGCCTTCAACGGTGAGGGGATTCAACACATTGCCCTGAGCTGCGACGACTTGTATGCATGCTGGGATCGGCTAAAGGAGCGCGGCCTGACCTTCATGACGGCACCCCCTGATGCCTACTACGACATGCTTGAAGACCGGCTTCCAGAACACGGCGAACCCCTGGATGAATTGAGGTCACGCGGTATTTTGCTTGACGGTTCGACTGCTGACGGTGACCCTCGCCTTCTGCTGCAGATCTTTTCCGACACGATGCTCGGCCCGGTGTTCTTTGAGTTCATCCAGCGCAAGAGAGACGACGGCTTCGGCGAAGGTAATTTCAAAGCGCTGTTCGAGTCTATTGAGCGCGATCAGATAGCGCGTGGCATCGTTGGCGAGCAGAAGGAGGCGCAATGAAACTCAAACGGATTCACCATGTTGCCTATCGCTGCAAGGATGCGAAGGAGACGGTCGAGTTTTACGAACGTGCGCTGAACATGGATTTCATGCTCGCCTTCGCCGAGGATCAGGTCCCGTCGACGAAGGAACCCGACCCGTACATGCATGTGTTTCTCGATGCCGGCATGGGCAATGTGCTCGCGTTCTTCGAACTGCCGACGCAACCCGATATGGATCGCGATCACAACACGCCGGAGTGGGTGCAGCACCTGGCGTTCGAGCTCGAAGATTACGACGCATTACTCGCTGCGAAAGAACACATCGAATCTGAGGGAGTTGACGTCCTTGGACCAGTCAATCACGGCATCTTTCAGTCGATCTACTTCTTCGACCCGAGTGGCCACCGGCTCGAGCTCGTTGCCAATACGCAGACACAGGAGCAGATCGACGAGCTCAAGCGCGTCGCACCGGATATGCTTGAAGAATGGAGCCGCACCAAGAAGGCACCGCGCCACGCAGCCTGGCTGCACGAACTCGAATTTCGGGGCACTGAATAATGAAACTTGCAACACTAAAGGGCGGCCGCGATGGCCGCCTCGTCGTCGTATCGCGTGATCTGACCCGCTGTCTGGACGCATCAGGCATCGCTGCAACGCTGCAGGCAGCACTCGACGACTGGGCCGACGCTCGCCCGCGGCTCGAGGCACTCGCAACAGAGCTTGAGACCGGAAGTAGCGGCGAGGCTTTCGATCAATCTGGCTGCGCATCCCCTCTTCCACGTGCCTATCAATGGGCTGACGGCTCTGCGTACGTCAACCACGTCGAGCTCGTTCGCAAGGCACGTGGCGCCGAAATGCCGGACAGTTTCTGGACGGACCCACTTATGTACCAGGGCGGTTCCGACTCGTTCCTCGCACCAAGAGATGACATCCCGATGGCCGACGAGGCCTGGGGAATCGACTTCGAGGCCGAAGTTGCTGTCATCACCGATGATGTACCGATGGGCGTCGACGCCCAAGCAGCAGGTAGCCACATCCAGCTGATCATGCTCGTCAACGATGTTTCGCTACGGGGACTGATTCCGGGCGAGTTGGGCAAGGGCTTCGGTTTTTTTCAGTCCAAACCATCCAGCGCGTTCGCACCGGTTGCCGTAACGACTGACGAACTCGGCGACGCATGGCGCGACAACAAGGTGCACCTGCCATTGTTGTCGACATTCAATGACGAATTGTTCGGCAAGCCCGAGGCTGGAGTAGACATGACCTTCGACTTCGGACAACTTGTTGCGCATGCGGCGAAATCACGGCCGCTGGGTGCTGGCACGATAATCGGCTCGGGCACGGTCTCGAACAAGCTTGACGGCGGCCCGGGTAAGCCCATCGAAGAAGGTGGCGTCGGCTATTCGTGCATTGCCGAACAGCGAACCATCGAAACGATTCAGAACGGCAGCCCGACGACGTCGTTCATGCAATTCGGCGATCGCATACGCATCGAAATGCGCAACGCCGATGACGAGTCGATATTCGGCACTATCGATCAGACTGTCGTGCAATACACCGGTTAGAATGCCCGGGTGACGATCAAGCTCTACAGCTACTGGCGTTCTTCGGCAGCCTACCGCATACGCATTGCGCTCAACCTCAAAGGTCTCGATCACGAGATCGTCCCGGTTTCATTGTTGCCCGGTGAGGCAGAGCATCGCCAGGATGCGTACCGTGCACGCAACCCACAGATGCTCGTGCCGTTTCTCGAAGACGGCGAATTCAGCACCGGTCAGTCACAGGCCATTCTCGAATACCTCGAGGAAACGTATCCGGAACCTTCGCTATTACCTGATGATGAGCAGCTACGCGCTGCAATACGCTCATTCTGTAATTCGATCTGTTGCGACATTCACCCGCTCAACAACCTGCGCGTAATGCAATACCTGAAGGGCAAATTGAGCGTGTCTGAAGAACAATACAGTGACTGGTATGCGCACTGGATCAGTGAAGTCTTCAAGGCTGCGGAAATAACTGCGGCCACATTCGCCGATGACGGCCCGTTCGTTTTCGGCGAGTCAGCGTCGTTTGCAGATACCTGCCTGATACCGCAGGTTTACAACGCACGCCGCTTCAAGGTGCCCCTCGATAGATTTCCAAGACTCATCGCAGTCACCGACGCCTGCAACGAACTCGAAGCTTTCATTCGAGCCGCACCCGAGCAGGTACTGACAAATTAACTTTTCGTCTCGTGCGATTTTCCTCGTATGCATGACTTATGTGGCTGCCACACATTTCCAAGTCGCAAAGGCGCGTTGTCGGAAAAATCGATAGTGTTTGGCCGATATCAAATGCCGCCCCAGATTGAATAGATTGTAGACAGTAGCGTGCGTGCTCAGAAACCGTTGGGCCTGATGCGTGGATTCGAATCGCCGCTTACCTCGCTCTTTGACCCTGGTTGGTTGATGCGAAAGCTCGA
>Ga0255052_10003792_pt1 | contig 10366 bp, 9 predicted proteins | sample JV7_2_21_MG_FD_188632 | JGI IMG/M metagenome (GOLD analysis project Ga0255052, IMG submission 188632) | Seawater microbial communities from Jervis Inlet, British Columbia, Canada - JV7_2_21 | ecosystem: Environmental > Aquatic > Marine > Inlet | place: Canada: British Columbia | collected...
GATGTCCAGGCTCAAGGCACTTGAAGTCTTTCTCGATCAACAGGGAAAGAGCGCCTGACCCTGAGAGCTTTTGCTCCGCGAACAAGGACACTTTATCGGTGCTGGCCCAATCCAGCACTTTTGATTTTGGCAAGCTGACGACGAGGCCGCCGTTGCCAAAGGTCGCCGCGATACTTCCGTTCTCGGAAACGTCCAGACGACATGTCAGAACCGTACCCGGAAAGTGAGTTTGCTCCACGATGCTGGTCCCTGCCGCAAGTTGATCGACTTCCCCGCGTTTCAGGCGCAAGCGGATGCTATCACCACGAATTCGAAGCTTCATGAGCGAATCTCATATACAAAAACCGGCCATATTTTAGCAGACTACGCTTTTGCGATTTCCCACGGTATTTACGTACAGTCATGCGTTGCCACGGTTAAGAGCCGGCAACACACTTCAATATGTGTGTCGTTATTCGATCCGAATCGAACCTGAGCCCGTTTCAATACGCAGCAGGTCTCCGCCGCCACGAACTTGACCCCGCAGGTGCCGTTTGGAAATCTTGCCCTGCACGGTTAGCGGATGGTCAATGTCTATGCCGCCCGACCCGGATTCTGCATCCAGTTCGAACGCAGCGTCTTCAGGCAAATTGATCCGCACGGAGCCTGATCCTGTATCAAGATTCCAGACCCCTTCCTGTTGACCATCAACTACGATACGACCGCTGCCAGCCCGAACCCGCAACGCGCCAACTACACCGTGCAACTCACTGCTCCCAGAACCAGTGGTTACGACAACATCTCCTGGCGCTTCCTGGGTCATGCGAACGCTTCCGCTGCCCGTGTGGGCCTCAAATGAACCAGCTATTCCTTCCGCTTTGATAGCGCCGCTGCCAGTACGGGCGGCAACTGCGCCGCCAATATCAGTAAGTGTCAGTTGTCCTGATCCCGTGCCCGCCTCAACGGGCCCGGACATGCCTGAGATCTCCTGCGCTCCGGATCCTGTGTGCGATTTCACCTCTGTATCGACAGGAACGACAATCTCATAGTTGATCGTGACGTTGCGTTGAAACGCTTTGTCCTTTATGTGTCCAACCTGCAATCGCCCATCGGCGAGTACCACGGGAGGTTCGCTTTCGAATCGATCAACCAGTTCCTGCATTTCATCGCTGCTTCTCTCGAACAGACCAAAGAACGTGCCGCGTCTGACCGTAATATTTCCAGAGACTTCAACCTGCCCGGAACTACCAGCTCGAATATTGATAGTGCCGCTGCCGGTTGAAACGTCCAGGAGAATGGGCTCATCGATTGAAAACGACTGTTCAAATGAGCCAGTGGCAGCCTGCGCCGCTCCAGCCCACAAGGCGACCAGCAATGCTCCGCAGAACAGGGATGTTTTAAAATTCAATGGCAGTCTCATTTTCTTTCCTCCAGGGCTCGCAAGGCCCAATTTGGCCAGGCCACGCAATTTAGATGCACCCAATGCATGATTGGATGCACGATATTTGCGAACCGTTTACCTGTCACTCGCCCGGAACTGCGGCGAATGCGTCAGGAAACACGCGTATATTCTATCCATCGCTCTTCAAGCACAATTCGGGCGATTCGGAGGGGCATGTGAAGATCAGTTATTCAGCTTGGAAATCCTACGCCAGCGCCAGTCGTGTACTGGCCTTGCTGCTTGGTCTATCCATGCCGTTGTCATCTGCGCAAGCGGATGAATGGCACTTCTCGGGTGTCGATCGAATAGTCGCGGTCAGCGACATTCATGGTGCATACAGCGCCCTGGTAACGACGCTTCAGGAAGCGGATGTCATTGATGACGATCTTGCCTGGAGTGGCGGCAAAACTCATTTTGTAATTACAGGTGATTTGCTCGATCGAGGCCCGGACTCACGGCGCGTGATGGACCTCATCATACGACTGGAGTATGAGGCGCCTCTCGCCGGTGGTCGCGTGCATCAATTACTTGGCAACCACGAGGTAATGAACCTCATTGGCGATCTTCGCTATGTCTCCGACGAGGAATACGCTGCTTTCCTGGACATCGAATCAGCCGAAGAGCGTGAACTGTGGTACCAGCGATTTCGCCGTAACAAACCGGAGGACGTCGACGAGTCGGCCGTGAGGTCGGAGTTTGACGAGAAGACGCCACCGGGATACTTCGGGCATCGGCGAGCCTTCCGGCATGATGGCATCTACGGACAGTGGCTTCTGAAGAAGCCAATAATGATAGTGATCAACGACACCGTGTTCGTGCATGGCGGCGTGCCGCCTTACGTTGCTGAACATGGCCTTGAAGGCGTCAACGGTGCGCTCAAGAAAGACCTGTTTGAATACATGACCACATCGGCAGCGCTTGTGGATACGGATGTTCTGAGCCCGATAGACAGATTCAAAGAAAGCCCGGCGATACTCACCGAGAAAATCGAGACCGGACAACTTGAGGCCGAGCCCATGATTGCGGCGCAGCACCTTGTTGATCTCAGCGATTCTCCCCTGCACGGGCCGGTCGGTCCGACGTGGTATCGGGGTACAGCGACTTGCAACAGGCTCATAGAGGGAGATGCCCTGAATGTAGCGTTGAGCGCGATCGGAGCAACACGTGCTGTAATCGGACACACGACGACCACCACACGTCGTGTGCAGCAACGCATGAACGGGCGCATTGTCGAGATTGATACTGGCATGCTGAAAGCGAACTACGAGGGCAGCGGCAACGCGCTGATCATCGATGGCGGCGAGCTGAGTGTGGTCAATCAGGATGGCACGAATGATTTGCTGCCGATAACGCACCCGATGCGAGTGGGCCATGAATCCATGGCGATCGATGACGATGCGCTGGCGCTTATTCTTGCAAATGGCACTATCGTTGATTCAAGCATCGATGGAACGGCGTGGAAGTTGGTGCAAGTCACGTCTGACGACAAAACTGTTTTTGCCTACTTCAGCGAGTTACCGAAAGAAGAGAACTTTGTGCCCGAGCTTGCAGCGTACAAGCTTGATCGCATGTTGCGCCTCGGCATGGTCCCTGTAACAGTGCGACGTGAAATCGCTGGACAACAAGGCACGTTACAGTTCGTCCCGGCGGCAACTCTGACCGAGCGTGAGCGTATGGCCGATGGAGAAGGATGGCGTGCGTCGTGTTCCCTGGAACGACAAATGGGCGCGATGTTTGTATTCGATACGCTCATTCACAACACTGCGAGGACGCCTTCGTCCATGGTGTACAGCCCGGACGACTGGTTGTTGATGCTAGTGGACCACGAGAACTCTTTTGGCGCACAAGAAGGTCGACCGACGTACCTGGAGAACATCGAGCTTACCGTCGGCGATCAATGGCGAACTGCACTGCTCGAACTTGATGACGAAGCACTTCGCGCAGAGCTGGGTGACGTACTGGACGAGGGCCGCCTGACGGCGCTTGCCAGACGTCGGGATGCGCTGGTTGGAGAATCAATCCACCGATGAAAATGATCACCGTTGTTGCGGCGACTTTGAGTGTGTTTCCGCTGGTCGCGAGCGCCAGTACGTATGAACCCATGCAACACCGCACGTTCGAACATGACGGTGTTGAGCGGGAGTACTTTGTCCACGTGCCGGACGGAGCGAGCGGCAAGTTACCGGTCGTGCTGGCAATTCACGGTTACACGAGCACTGCAACAGGCTTCGCCGTTTTTCACGATCTGAATTCTCACGCGAATGAGAACGGCTATATCGTCGTTTATCCGCAGAGCAGTCATTTCGTGGTCGACGATTCAGACCGCCCTTACCGGGCAACGTCCTGGAACTTCTTTGTTGGCGACGCACTCGATCCGGATGGCGGCCCACAATGCAGCGTCGACGCCGATCAGTACCCGTGCCCGCCCGAGTGCGGAGCCTGCGATCGCTGCGATTGGGCATCGTGTTACGACGACATGGGCTATTTCGAAAGGCTGCTTGACGCTGTTGAGTCCGAATACGATACAGATACGAGTCGCTACTACGCGCTTGGCATGAGCAACGGCGGCATGATGACGCTGCGATTAGGGTGCGATATGTCCAGTCGCTTCGCTGCCATCGCACCGATCGCTGCTCAGTTGCCGGTCGGCTTCAATTGCGGCCCCACGACCGACCTGCCAATGATCCATTTGGCTGGAGGCAAGGACAACACGGTGCGATTCGATGGCGGGCGGAATGGGGACGGGTTTTTTTACGTATCAACGGCTGATACGGCGGCGACATGGGCGGACGCCTTGCAGTGCAGAAACGGGCCCAGCGCATGGGAGACTGAGCTTTCGAGCAACGCAGAACTATCGTGCACGGCATACACATCATGCAATGTTGATGGGCATGAAATTGTCAGCTGCCTGGACGCGGAAGAAACCCACAACTGGCCGGCCAGACGCCCGGGTGGTGCCTGGCCTACCTGCGTAACCCATCAGCAATACGACACGATGCCGGAGCAACGACATTGCGAACCGCGCACCGAATACGGCCCCCACATCGGCATGGATATCATCTGGGCGTTCTTTGAAACCGCGTCCAATTGAAAACGGCGGTTTCCGTGGTTGTGTTGTGATCACGCCGACCAGCGGTGACTGATAGCCGATTACTGGCGAAAATCCGACGAACGGTCGAATCTGCCCGACGGGCGACTGAATGTTTGTCACTGCGATGGTTCAAAATAGATACGAACAATCGTTGTCACAGGGACAGATCATGAATTCGCATAATATCAAGACGGATAAGGTCGTACGCGATGAGCCAGTCCGCATTGTGACTGATCATAAAGGCGTGCGTGTAATCAAATCAGAACTCGTCGATGCGAGCGAGCTTTCTATTGCGGATGATTTCGATACCGGCGGCGACCCATACAACAATACCGGCCAGCACGTTGTCATTGAGTCTAAAATTAATACAGAAGACTAGGCGCCCAAGTATTGCGAATGGGTATTACACTCATTTTCGTACGGGAGTAGACTAAGGCCGAGGACAAATAGCCGAAGTGTGCCGTTTCGCGACCGATTTATCGGTGCCAGGTGTCTAATAGGTTGGTCGTGTATTTAAGCACCGATGTGCCGGGGAGTTGACCGCATGAACGCCAATCGAATCGCTCAAGAAATGATCATATTTCTCACGCTGGTTTTGGCCGCAGGGATAGGTCAGGCGGACGAATCCAAATACGAACTAGGGTTACGCGGCAACGTTCTGCTGGGTGACAGTGTGCCAGCCAACGACATTCTGGGTGCCGGCGTCATAGCTCGTTACAGTTTGAATAATGGCTGGTTCATAGGCGCCGGATTCGATGCGTATGAATATGATTTCGAACGACCGTGGAAAGTCATGGGCCTTCGCCAGGATCCGAATGTCGACGTGATTGATGCGTCGGCGGACAATTCGGTCCTAAGTGGTTCATTCGGACGCCTGTACAACAAGACCGATCGCGGTTTTGACTGGTTCTGGACTTTAGGCGTCGGCTTCGCGTCGCCTGGTGTGGACGACGTAGCTGGTCTGACGGATACCGGCGAATCGTTCGATCTTATGTTCGATGTAGGCGACGAAATTCACCTGATGGCGAGCCTTGGAACCTCATACAACTTTTCGGCAAGCTGGTCTGCGAGCTTTACGGCAAGGGTCGAGCATCACTTTATGGACGTGCTGGTTACCGATCGCATAAGTGGCAACACGGCCAAAATTGATTCTCAGTCGCCAATTGGGGCATCCATCAGCCTGAACTTCCGTTTCTAAAGGCACAGGCTCGCGCGCGCCGCAAGTGCGGCAGCCGAGGCATCTACGCCGAAGCCATCGGCTCCGATATCGTCGCGTACAATCAGCGTTCAATGGATTCCGGCATCAACAAACCCTGGATTGACCAGCTGCGGCGCGCTGAACGGCTTCCAGCAAGCTACACCGGGATGGCGCTTGAGTATGTCGCGCCGCTGGCCGAGCGCGTACAGGCATTACGCAGGTATTTGGATAGGCCAGTAGTCGTCGGAGTTAACGGCGCACAGGGATCCGGCAAATCGACACTCGCTCTGTTCCTGGCGAACTGGCTCGAGCGTGAGCAGGGACTATCGACGGCCAGCCTGTCGCTCGATGACCTGTATCTCGACAAGCCGGCTCGGGAGCACCTCGCAAGTCGGCACCATCCATTGTTGCGGACGCGAGGAGTACCGGGCACACATGATGTTGCGTTGGGCATCAAGATTCTCGATGAACTGACTGAACAAGGCCCGGGCCGCGTCGTCAGGCTACCGGTTTTCGACAAAGCGACTGACGATCTTCTTAAACAAGCGGAATGGCGACGGTTTGATGGACCCGTCGATGTTGTCTTGTTTGAGGGCTGGTGTATTGCAGCGCAACCGCAGTCCAACGAGTTTCTCGACAGTCCCGTGAATTCACTTGAAGCAAACGACGATCCTGACAGAGTTTGGCGTACCTTCGTAAATGAGAAATTGAATAGTGACTACGCAGAATTATTCAAATGGATTGATGCACTCATCATGCTGCGCATTCCGTCGTTCGACAATGTCTTCGCATGGCGAGAGCTCCAGGAACGAAAACAGCGCGCGGATTCGGGCATCAGCGCGGACGAGTTGCGGCACTTCATCATGCATTTCGAGCGGCTGACGCGGCACATGCTGGAGTACATGCCTGACTACGCGAATACCGTAATCGACATTGATGATACTCACAATATGGTGGGCATGACCCACAGTAATTGGCCGTGCGGGGGCGCTTTCTCGTGACTCGCGCACTTGACGCGTAGGTACTGTTGCTAATAGCCTCGCTATTACGATTAAGCGAGACTCCGGAAATCGTTGAGGAGACAAGCACTTGAGTTACCTGGCCAACATCAGACAAAAGCAGCATTCGCGGGGCCTTCGGGCGCTGGGCTTGTTTGTGGCTGTCTGGTTGAATCTGGCCCTGCAGCCCTGCGCGATGGCGTTTGAGGCTGACGACGACCACGATTGTCCGCATTGCCCACCAGCACAGACGCAAGAGCATGGTGGCATGCACGGCAACATGGACAACAAGATGCCGTGCGCTGACGGCTTGTCCGATTGCGCGATTGTCGAAGATCTGAATGTTGACGGGCGCGGCGGGCAATTCAAGCTCAAAGACGCACCTGTCGACACATTCCTTGCGATTGCTCCGCAAGAGCTTGCGCAACCATTTCACCAACTGACGAGCGCAACGCTGCATCGTCGTCATACGTCAGTTCACGCTGGCGCATCTCCACCTTTTTACGTTCTTAACTGCGTCTATCTGAAATAGCGATCCCTTCGTCGTAAACCGTTTTTAGCCGGTTCCAAACGAAGGAGATTGTTCGATGACGTTTTTCCGTGGGCGACTGCCCTCAACCATTTTTGTTGTAGCGCTGGCGCTGTCATATGCAGCGCAAGCACAACACAATATACCGCTAACACTTGCCGAGGCCGAAGATCTGGCTCTCAATCAGGAGCCTGGTCATGCGGCATTGCTTGCACACGCCGCGGCCCTCGATGATCGTGCTGTTGCCGCCGGTCAGTTACCGGATCCGACAATGCGAGTGGGCCTCGCTAACTACCCGATCAGTTCGGGCAGTTTCTCGACTGAAGGCATGACGCAGGCGCAACTCGCGTTCCGTCAAAGTTTTCCGTCAGGCAAGTCGCGTTCGTTCAGCACGCAGCAGTTCGAGTCACTGTCACTTGAGATGACGGCCAGCGCTGATGCGCGGGCGCGCGATGTGCTGACGAACGTACGCAGTGCCTGGCTCGAGACCTACTATTGGCAGCACGCGAAGAACATCGTGACTGAATCGCGTCCGTTTTTTTCGGATCTCGTTACGGTTACCCGGTCGCTTTATGCTGTCGGCCGCAAGACCCAGCATGACGTACTTCGAGCCGAACTCGAACTGAGCCGGCTGGATGATCGCCTGATCGAGATCAACCGGCGACACATGGAGGCAAAAGCAGCACTGTCTGAGTGGTTGGGCTCGGACGCGAACCGTCCCATCGCATCGAAGCTGCCGACGTGGGAGCAAGTACCGCCAATCGAGTTGCTGCAAACAAGTCTGTCATCGCACCCGGTCATTCATGCTGCCGACGCAAAAATTGATGCGCGGCGTGCTGGTGTTGATCTCGCGGAAGAACGTAAGAAGCCCGGCTGGGCGCTAGATCTCGGCTACGGCTATCGCGAGGGATACCTCGCAAGCGGTGAACCGCGATCCGACTTTGTCAGCCTATCAGTGACAATGGACATGCCGTTTTTCAAAACGAATCGACAGGATCGATCACTCGCAGCCGCATTGAGTGAAAGGTCAGCAGCCGAATTTGAAAAGAGCGAATTGCTGAGGCGGCTCTCGAGTCAGCTCGATGCGGAATACGCACACTGGCAGGACCTGACGCGAAGGGTCGCATTATACGAATCCCGTATTCTGGCCTTGTCCGAGAGCCAGGCAGAGGCGGCGCTGCTTGCCTATCAAAGTGAAGCCGGCGATTTTGCCGACGTCATGCGCGGCTATATCGATGATCTCAATACACGTCTTGATCACGTCCGTTTACAAATTGAGCGCGGGCAAAGTTTCACCGTGCTTGCAAACCTCGGAGGGTTACCCCAATGAGAAAAGAAATCACTATTTCGGTCGCCCTTCTTGCGGCGGTAGTTGTGGGCATCGCGATCGGCCGCTGGTCAGCGCCGGAGGATGAGTTGAACACGGGTGCCACCGACGAAAAGGTGCACACAGTACTGTATTGGGTCGCACCGATGGATCCGAACTTTCGGCGTGACGAGCCAGGCAAGTCCCCAATGGGTATGGATCTTGTCGCAGTATATGCCGACGAGGTCGATGCGGTACCAGGGACGGTGAAAATAGATCCTACGATCGTCAACAACCTTGGTGTGCGTACGGCACCGGTCGAGCGCAGTGCGTTATCCCGGCGCGTCGAGACTGTCGGTTATGTCGGCTACGACGAGGACACGCTACAGCACATTCATACTCGAGTTGATGGTTGGATCGAGACGCTCGCCATCAAGGCGACGGGCGATCCGATCAAGCGAGGCCAGCTACTTTTCGAAATCTATTCGCCCACGCTCGTGAATGCGCAAGAGGAGTATCTGGTGGCACGAAACAGTGGCAATGCCGTCTTGCTAAGAGCATCACGGCAACGATTGGCCGCACTCGGTGTAACCGCAGGTGATATATCACGCCTGGATAGAGAACGTACCGTCGAACAATTGGTCAGCGTAATCGCGAACACCGATGGGTACGCGGCACAACTCGGCGTGCGGGAGGGAATCTACGTTACGCCGGCCACCGAAATCATGTCCATCGCCGAGCTGGATCAGGTATGGGTCCTGGCAGAAGTTTTCGAGCGACAGGCCGCGTGGATCGAGGTGGGTCAGCAGGCAGAGGTCGAACTGGACTATTTGCCGGGCCAGAGCTGGCAGGGCACCGTCGACTATGTTTACCCCGAACTCGATTCGCAGACGCGCACACTGAAGGTTCGGCTGCGCTTCGACAACGAAGGGCAAGTCATGCGACCGAACATGTTTGCTCGAATTACCATTTTCGGCTCCGCGACCACACCCGTTGTGCACGTGCCTCGCGAGGCATTGATACGCGGAGGCGCCGTAAATCGTGTGGTACTGGCACTTGGAGACGGTCGGTTCCGCGCCCAGCCGGTCGACGTTGGAATTGAGTCGGGTGATCATGTTGAGATTCGGTCCGGGATCAGCGAGGGTGATCTTGTCGTGACCTCCGGCCAGTTCCTGATCGATTCCGAGTCTAATATTGAGTCGGCAATGGCCCGCATGGACAAAGACGCAGGGGACCGCCGCCTGCCGGATCGTGTCCAGATCGGCGCGGTCATCAAGGGCACCGATGCGGCCGACTCCAAGGTAACGCTGCAGCATGATCCTGTGCCCGAATGGTCTTGGCCATCCATGACCATGGCCTTTGACGTGGTCGATCTGTCATTGCTCCAAGGACTTCAGGAAGGTCAACCGGTGGATGTGGTCATCGAGAGACAGTCCGATGGCCGGCATCGCATCGTCGACATTCTACGTACGCCGGTACCGCCGAACGAACCTGATGATGCGGAAGCGCCAGAGATGGAACATAGCGGTCACGATATGGAGACGATGCAATGATTACCGGGCTGATTCGCTGGTCGATCAGGAATCGCTTCCTTGTTTTGTTGGCGACCGGGTTCCTGGTCGCCTGGGGCGTGTACTCGCTAAGGCAAACCCCGGTTGATGCGCTTCCCGATTTGTCGGATGTGCAGGTGATCATCAAGACCTCGTTTCCCGGCCAGGCCCCGCAGGTAGTTGAGGATCAGGTGACCTATCCCTTGACGACGGCCATGCTGTCGGTGCCGAAGGCGGTCACCGTACGCGGCTACTCGTTTTTCGGTGATTCCTA
>Ga0255052_10003795_pt1 | contig 10362 bp, 6 predicted proteins | sample JV7_2_21_MG_FD_188632 | JGI IMG/M metagenome (GOLD analysis project Ga0255052, IMG submission 188632) | Seawater microbial communities from Jervis Inlet, British Columbia, Canada - JV7_2_21 | ecosystem: Environmental > Aquatic > Marine > Inlet | place: Canada: British Columbia | collected...
AAGCTGAAGCGAACTCGTCAATCGGCGTGGGCGTCGCTTCTGGCAACCGAGGCATCGAAGCAGGCGCTCGAGCACGCAGTCGTTGCCAGTGTAGTGAGGAGCCGAATTGCCGTTGCCAACCTCGAGCGGGCGGTAGTGATCAGTGAGCAGATCCGGGAAAGCTGGGCGCAGACCCTCCAGACCGTCGAGCGCCGCTATCAGGGCGGCCTGGTTGCAGCAGTCGACCTCTATCTCGCCCGTGAGAATCTGTCAGCAACACAGGCGGCCGATGTACAGCTTCGTGGCCAGCTTGCGCAAACCCGGCACGCGTTGGATGTTCTGGTCGGGCGTCGTCCTGGTACCGGCCCACTCCCGGCAGCGACGCTGCCGGAGCTTCCAGATCCGGAGCCTTTACCTCTCGGGATGCCGGTCGACTTGCTCGAGCGACGTCCTGACCTGCGGCAAGCGGAAATGTCGCTGTCCGCAGCAACGTTCGGTATCGGAATCGCGCTGGCGGATCTCTTTCCGTCGTTGACGCTGTCTGCCTCGGCCGGAACTGTGGCCGACAGTCTGAGCAATCTGACGTCGTCGGATGGTCTGGTCTACAGCGCGGTGGCCAATCTCGTGGCACCGATCTTCAATGGCGGTCAGCGGCGTGCGGAGGTGGACGCGGCTCGCGCGCGTGTCGAGCAAGCATCTGCGCAGTATGCCGGCACGGTATTGACGGCGCTGAGGGAGGTGGAGGATGCCCTGGTGGCGGAGTCGTCTGCCTGGCAGAGACTGGAGTTCACGGAGCGCCGGCTCGGAGAAGCGCGTGCCGCCGACCGTGTGGCCAGGGAGCGTTATCAACGTGGCGTCGAGAGCCTGCTCAAGGTCCTCGAGACGGAGCGTCGTCTGCGCTCGGCCGAGGAGGCGCTGATCGCGACACGTGGCGATCTATGGAACGCGCGAGTGGACCTGCATCTGGCCCTGGGAGGAGATTGGACGTTGGGAGAGGGCCGGGATGGTCTCGGACAGACTGAGGGTCTCGTTTCGAGCAAAGGACCGAATGAAAATCCTAATCACAACGACGAGCTGATTGATGTGAGCTCAGAGGTGTCGAGATGAGTCGCAAAAGCAAGTCCAAAGTACTGATTCCGATCGCCATTCTGGTCGTCGGCCTGTTCGGGGCAGTGATGATGGCCACGTCGAGGAAGGCGCCGCCGCGCCAGGAGCGCATTGATCCGGGCCCGCTGGTGGAGGTCCTGTCGGTCACTCAGGAGTCGGTCACGGTATCAGTCTCCGGGCACGGCGAGGTGGTTCCAAAGGTTGCCGTAGACGTCGTCCCGCAGGTAGCGGGACAAGTTGTCAGAGTGCATCCGTCGCTGGTGGCGGGTGGCTTCTTCAAGGCCGGCGCGGCGCTGGTGGTCATCGAAGCGCGCGACTACGAGCTGGCGGTCGAGAGGGCCCAGGCATCAGTGGCGCGGGCCGACGTTGCACTGGAAACCCAGCAAGCGGAAGCCGAGATCGCTCGCCAGGAGTGGGAAGCAATCCATCCCGGCGAAGATCCACCTTCCGGCCTGGTGGTACGCGAGCCACAGGTGCGCCAGGCCGAGGCGGAGCTGGCCGCAGCGCAGGCGGATCTGGATGTGGCGCGGCTCAGCCTAGAGCGCACTCGGGTGACAGTTCCTTTCGACGGAGTTGTGGTGAGCAAGACCGTCGATGCGGGGCAGTTCGTAGCCACCGGGCAGAAGGTCGCGCGTGTTTACGGCACGCAGGTTGTGGAGGTGCGGGTGCCGCTCCAAGAAGAGGAGCTGGCGTGGTTCGAGGTTCCGGGTGGTGGTAGTGAGGACCGTGGTTCCGAAGCACTGGTGCGAGGGACCTCCGGGCGGGGTGAACAGCTATGGACCGGCCACGTCGTGCGCCAAGAGGCGGAGGTCGATCACGCGTCGCGCATGGTCCACGTTGTCGTTGAGGTCCTTCGCCCCTACGACGTCAGCAAAGGCCGTACAGCCCTTCGACCTGGCAGCTTCGTCGAGGTCGAGATCGACGGAACGACACTGACGGGTGTCGTTGCAGTTCCTCGCCATGTCGTGCACGAAGGCGACACGGTGTGGGTCGTGAATGAGGGAAGGCTCAGTATTCGGAATGTTGTCGTGGCTCGCTCAGACCGGGATCAAACACTGGTCAGCTCTGGACTCGAGCCCGGTGATCTCGTGATCTCGAGCTCCCTCGATGCGGTAACCGACGGCATGCTGGTGCGAGTCGCGGGGGATCGTCCCGACGGTAGCGCGTCCGACGGAGGTGCCGGATGAGCGAGAGTCGCAAGGGACCGCTGGCATGGTTCGCCGGCAACCACGTTGCCACCAACCTGTTGATGTTTTTCCTGCTCGGCGCCGGAGCGCTGTCCCTGCTGACAGTCACCATCGAGGTATTTCCCGAGATCGACACCGATACGGTCACAGTCACGGTGCCGTACAGGGGAGCTACGCCCGCGGAGGCGGAGGAAGGCGTGTGTGTGCGAGTCGAGGAAGCGATTGCCTCGATCGAGGGGATCGAGCGGATTCGTTCCATCGCCCAGGAAGGGGCGGGAGTCGTCATCGCCGAGCTCGAGGAGAACGCCGACGATCAAAAGGTCCTCGATGACATCAAGGCGGCGGTCGATCGGATCGAGACTTTCCCGGCCGAGACCGAGAAACCGATCGTCTCCGAGAGTGACAACAAACGCGAAGTGCTGACAGTGGTCATTCACGGCCAGGCCTCGGAGCGTACGCTCAAGGCACTTGCTGAACAGGCGCGAGATGATCTGATGGCGCTCAGCGAGATCTCGCAGGTCGACGTGGCCGGGGTGCGCAACTACGAGATCTCGATCGAAGTATCCGAGGCTTCTCTGCGCCGCTATGGATTGAGCTTCTCGCAGGTCGCAGACGCCGTCAGGCGCTCGTCGCTTGATTTGCCTGCAGGCGGAGTCAAGACGGAAGGGGGAGAGATTCTGCTGCGCACCAAGGGGCAGCTGTATCGGGGCCGGGAGTTCGAAGAGATCGTTGTCCTCACCCATCCGGACGGCACCCGATTGCGCCTGGCTGAAGTCGCCCGGGTTGTCGACGGCTTCGAAGACACTGAAACTTCGTCGACCTTCGATGGTAGTCCCGCCGCGCTGGTGAAGGTCTACCGAGTCGGGGAGGAGGGTGCCCTCGAAGTGGCGCGAGTGGTCAAGGAGTATGTGGGCCAGCTTTCAGCTCGCCTGCCGGAGGGAGTATCGGCGGACACCTGGGACGACAATTCGATCGTTCTGAAGCAACGCATGAGCCTTCTGCTCCGCAACGCTCGCCTTGGCCTGATCCTGGTCTTCGCTTGTCTGACACTTTTTCTCAATCTGCGTCTCGCCTTTTGGACGACGATGGGCATCCCGATTTCGTTCCTTGGCGGCTTGTGGCTGGTGCCGCAGTTCGATGTAACGATCAACATGGTCTCGCTCTTCGCCTTCATCGTTGTTCTCGGTGTCGTGGTTGACGATGCGATCGTCGTCGGCGAGAACATCTACGAGCTTCTGCAACAAGGGATGAAGCCGATGGATGCCGCGATCCGCGGTGTCCGCGAGATGGCAATGCCGGTGACCTTCGCCATCGTCACGACGATTGCCGCATTTGCACCACTCCTGTTTGTCGAGGGCAACATGGGCAAGATCATGCGCCAGATCCCGATCGTGGTGATTGCGGTGCTGGTGATGTCTCTGGTCGAGGCTTTGCTCATTCTGCCCGCCCATCTGGCCGGAGAGAACTCGTTCTTCGAACGCTTCGTGCGGCCGTTCACAATCCGGCTCGAGGCTGTACAGAAACGGGTTCAGGACGGACTGGAGCGACTCATTCAGGGGCCGTACCGGAACACGCTGGAGCTGGCGCTGGAATGGCGGTACGCAACAGTTGCCGTTGCCCTCTCGGCGTTGCTTCTTATGGGGGGGCTGGTCGCCGGCGGTTTCATCAAGTTCAGTTTCATGCCGAAAGTGGATGCGGACACCATGACCGCTTTCCTGACCATGCCCCAGGGCACGCCGGCGGCGCGGACGAAGGCGGTGCTGGCGGAGATCGAGGAAGCGGCGTTCGAGGTTGGCCGGGAGTACGACGCGGGCACGGCAGAGGAAGATCCGTCGATTATCCGACACGTTTCCTCGACGGTGGGTGAGCAGCCAACGCAGGGTGGTCACGGGCCGCTAGCTCAGCAAGGGCCGGGCGGCGACAATGCGCATCTGGGCGAGGTCAATATCGAGCTGCTCGGCGGTGACGAGCGCGACGCTTCCTCGGCTGCGATGCTCAACCGATGGCGGGAGATTGTCGGCGAGGTGCCGGGTGCGGTATCACTCTCCTTTCGGTCGAACCTGTTTGCGATCGGAGATGCGATCAGCGTTCAACTCGCGCACCGAGACTTTGACACTCTGCTTGCCGCAGTGAGTCGACTGCAGGAGATCCTGGCTGAGTATCCGGGAGTCAAGGACCTCAGGGATTCGTTTCTTCCGGGCAAGAAAGAGCTCAATGTCCAGCTGACGCCGCAAGGGCGGGCTCTCGGCCTGACGCTTTCTGATCTTGCGCGGCAAGTGCGTGCGGGGTTTTACGGCGAGGAGGTGCAGCGGATTCAGCGCGGACGCGATGACATCCGGGTGATGGTTCGCTACCCTGAGGAAGAACGTGGATCACTTGGTGATATCGACGACATGCGAGTGCGACTGGCTGGCGGCGTCGAAGTGCCGTTCACGACTCTGGCCGAGGTCGACGAGGGGCGTGGATACTCGGTGATCGATCGCACCGACCGGCAACGTGTGGTAACCGTGACTGGCGACATCGACGAAGCGGTCGCTAATGCGAATGAGATCAACCAGGATCTGCGGCAAGATGTACTGCCGCGGCTGGCGCGCGACTTTCCGGGCCTGACCTTCGATTTCGAGGGTGAGCAGCGTGAGCAGGGCGAGTCGATGAGGAGCCTGGGGGTCAATTTCCTGGTGGCGCAGTTCGCGATTTTCGCTCTTTTGGCGATTCCGTTTCGCTCCTACTCGCAGCCGCTCATCATCATGTCGGCGATTCCCTTCGGCCTTATCGGCGCAATACTTGGACACGTCATCATGGGGATCAATCTGACGATCCTGTCGATGTTTGGCATGGTCGCCCTGACCGGGGTCGTAGTCAACGATTCGCTGATCATGATCGATATGGTGAATCGCCGGCGGGCAGAGGGGGTGACGGTCGATCAGGCAATCCGCGAGTCGGGCATGCGCCGCTTTCGACCGATCATGCTGACAACGGCGACTACCTTTCTGGGTCTGTCGCCGATGATCCTGGAAACCAGCATGCAGGCGAAGTTCCTGGTGCCGATGGCTGTCAGCCTTGGGTTCGGCATCGTATTCGCCACGGCGATCACCCTGATCCTGATTCCCACCTTGTACAGGATTCTGGAGGACTTGAAGGAGCGGATGGGTGTGGGAGCCGACAAGGAAAGCCTGTCGAACGACCCGAAGACAACGCCCCAAGAGGGGTAGTGGACAGAGCTCCGCGGTGTCTTGCCAGTCTCGGGTAGGATCTGCCCATCATGAGCTACAGCGAGACACCCGAGCCTCCGTACCTCGCGGTCATCTTCGGTTTTCGGTTGCGCACGACGGATACTGCTGAGTATCTGGCGACTGCCGACCGGTTGATGGAGATCGCCCGCCAGCTCGACGGCTTCTACGGCGAGGAGGCGGCGCGCGTGGAAGGCGGCCTTTGCCTGACGGTGTCGTACTGGCGCGACGAAGACGCGATCCGCGTCTGGCGAGAGAACCTCGAGCACACAGCTGCGCGCCAGCGCGGTAAACGCGAGTGGTATGAGAGCTTTAGAGTGCGCGTGGCACGGGTGGAGCGTGACTACGGGTTTCAGGCCGCCACATCCGAGTAGATCTCCGCAGGCAGCTTCGAACCGGTGACGTCCATCACACTCTCCTTCGGCGAGCTGCTGACATTCGGTCTCTTGACCCTGGCCCTCGCGGTGCCTTGGTTTCCGTTAGGGAAGCGAGACCGCCGGGATGGAGGGTGGAGTAGGGCTGGCCGGCCGTGGGTGATCGCTCTGGCGGCCGCCATCGGTAGCGGCCTTTATTTCCAGTTCCTGGACTGGCGAGGGGTGTTGGCGATCGCCGCCTTGGGAGTTGTCAGCTGGGGTGTCTATCGACGGGAAGTGCCCGTCGGCGTTTGCCTACTGTCTGTCGTCGGAGTCGTCGTGCTTGCCGCCGGGTTGTCGATCCATGTCATTCCTGGATTCAACAACCCGAAGATCCTCTCGGGAGTCGTGCTGAGCCCGGACGCTGAGCCGTATTCGAAATACCTGAACTTCGACAAGGCAGTCATTGGACTGTTCCTTCTCGCCTTCGGGCAGCAGCTGATCTCGAGAAGGCACGAGTGGGCGGAGATGCTGCGGCGAACGGCTCCGGTGACGGCGGGAACCGCCGGTATCGTGCTGGTTCTGTCGTTTGCCCTGGGCTATGTCCGCTTCGAGCCGGCGTTGCCGCCGTTCCTCCTCTTTTGGTCGTGGACAAATCTGTTTTTCACCTGTGTGGCGGAGGAGGCGATCTTTCGTGGCTTCATCCAGCGCGGGCTCGAGCGAGGGCTTACCGGCTACCGGTTCGGAGCGCTGACCGCTCTTCTCATCGCCTCTGTTCTTTTCGGTTTGGCGCACTGGGCCGGGGGACCCAAGTACATTTTCCTGGCGACGGTTGCCGGTATCGGCTATGGCCTGGCCATGCGCAGGAGCGGTCATATCGAGGGCAGCATCGCGACGCATTTCCTCCTCAACTTCCTGCACTACACATTCTTCACATACCCGGCGCTAGCCTGACCTTCTCACCAGAGTCCGTTTGCCCCAGCAGACAGAGTGATCTGGTATAGATTGTGGGAGGCAAGCAACAGGAGAGGAGGCGTCCATGTCGATTCGCCCGATCAAGCGACTGATCAAGGCCAAGCCGACGATCGAGGGAGCGGGTGTCCACCTGCGCCGCGCTTTCGGCTTCGGCAACACTTCGGATTTCGATCCGTTTCTTCTTTTCGATGATTTTCGCAACGAGAAGCCGGAAGACTTCGAGGCCGGTTTCCCGTGGCACCCCCATCGCGGTATCGAGACCATTACCTATGTGCTGTCCGGCGAAGTCGACCATGGCGACAGCCTGGGCAATGTCGGTGTTCTCGGAGCGGGCGATGTGCAGTGGATGACGGCCGGCAGCGGCATCATCCACCAGGAGATGCCGCGTGGCGACGGAAGCGGCCGAATGCACGGCTTTCAACTGTGGGCCAACCTGCCGTCGTCTCTCAAGATGACTGCTCCGCGCTATCAGGACGTCTCGTCGGGCGACATCCCGGAGGTCATTGAAGACGACGGCACCAAGGCCCGTGTCATCTGCGGCAGCTTGTGGGGTGAGACTGGTCCCGTCGATGGCATAGCCGCGGAACCGAGCTATGTCGACGTCTCGGTACCGCCGAGGACTCGCCGAAGCATCCCGGTCGAGACGACGCGGCATGCCTTTGCGTACGTGTTTGCCGGGTCGGGCAGGTTTTGCAACGCCTCTGAGCCGTTGGCGGTTCCCACCGAGGGTGTCGGCTGGGCGGACACGTCGCTGTCAGAGGAGGCGGACAATCGCTCGCTCGTGCTTTTTGATCGCGGCGACGAGGTCACCGTCGAAGCCGGAGAGGACGGGATCCGCTTCCTATTGGTCTCGGGCAAGCCACTCGAGGAGCCGGTCGCCTGGTACGGACCGATCGTGATGAACACCCAGGAGCAGCTGCGCCAGGCCTTCGCCGAGTATCAGGCGGGGACGTTTCTGAAACACGGTTGAGATCTCAGTCCGCCGGACGAGATAGACATGCCGACAATTGAGCGACCGAACGCGACCGTAGCCTACGACGTGGTTGGATCGGGGGCGCCGGTGATTCTCGGGCACAGTCTCTTCTGCACTCGCAGCATGTGGCGGGGCATCGTGTCCCGGCTGCAGGACGACTACCTTTTGATCAACGTCGAGCTGAGGGGGCATGGCGAGTCCACTGCCGAGGGCCCGTTCACGCTGGCCGATCTGGTCGACGACTGGTTGGCGATCATGGATCAGGAAGGAATTGACAAGGCGGTTCTTTGTGGACTCTCCACCGGCGGCATGACCGCCATGAGGCTAGCCGTGCGCGAACCTGACCGCGTAGCGGGGCTGGCATTGCTGGATACCAACGCCGCGCCCGAGTCGCCGCTGAATAGGATCAAGTACGGCGTGATGGGCTGGGGATACACCCGTTTCGGCCTGCTGCCGAAGAGGACGCTGCTGCGATCGATGTATTCGCCGGCAACCCTGGCTGGGCAACCTGATCTAGTGACCGAGTTTCTCGACCAGGTCCGGGGATTTGATCGGCGCCGACTCGGGCACACCATGGGCGCAGTCTTCGGACGCGGGACTGTCGACATCAGTGGGCTCGAGCATCCGACGCTTGTTGTGGTTGGTGAGCATGACACCGCGACGCCTCCCGTTTGTGCTCACAGAATCGCCGAGGCGATCGATGGCGCCTCTCTGGAGGTTGTTCCCGCCGCCGGTCACCTGACCGCAGAGGAGCAGCCCGGGGCTGTCGCAGAGTTGCTCCGTCCGCTCCTGGATCGGTGCTTCTCCCGTACTTGACGCCTCGCGGGAGTCGGATCGCCTGGCAACAGGCGTCTCGAAGGCACTGCACCGTTCTTACCTCGGGACCTCGGGCCCCCAAGACCTCGGGACCTTCGCCGTTACTGTGGCGCGAAGACTATTCGGACTTCGGTCCACATCCGACCAGCCACTCCGTCCTTGGATGCCGGTTGGAATCTGGCCTGCTTGGCGGCTTCGGCGGCGGCGTGTCGGAGACGGCGCTTGAAAGCCGGGCCGCTCTCTACCTGCGCCGTGATCACCTTGCCGAACTCGTCGACAAAGACGCGGACCGAGTAGACGACCTCTTGTTTCGGGGCCTTGGCGCCGGGAGGGATCTGCGGATCCGGCAGCTCCAGAAGCACTGGCGCTACGACGCCGACCCCAGGCGGGAAGGTCTCGGCTTCGCCTGAGGTGGGCGGTGCAGGAACGGTTCTCGTCTGCGTTGCTGCAACTTGCGCCGGTGGGGGCTCGACGGCTACAGGCTCCTCCTGGACGACCTCCTCAACGACCGGCCGTGGTGGCCCAATCTCGTCGCGCACCGCACTGGCGATCGGTTCGTCGGTCGAGTCGTCCTCGAACGGGGGCGGCTCGGCGATCGCAAAGACATCGGTCTCGAAGGTCGGGGCCGCCGCCTCGTTGGCACTCCACCTCTCGGTTGGCACGAACAGCACCGGTGGAGACTCGGAGGGGACATCCGCTATCTGATCCGTCGCTTCGACATCCGGAGCTTCACTTCGCGAGGAGATGCTCCAAAGCACGATCGCAGTAGCGACCAACGCCAAGACGGCGACCGCAGAGGCAATGCGAATGGGTGTCAGCGCCCGGCCCTTGTGAGCAACGGCGGACGGAGCCGTCTTCGCCTTCTCGAGTTGTTCCCGCAGGTTGGCCAAGAGCGCAATCTGACCGTGCTCATCGACTGCCCTGACGAGAAACTTCTCGGCGTTGGCCAGCTTGCCGGCGGCGAGCAGCTTTTCAATATTGGCGACTGCTCGCTTGGCGTTCTCAGCTACCGGCTGGGCAGCGGTGATCTGCGAGTCGGTCAGAAGGCGCGGCGCGGTGGTCTCCTCGAGTCCGAACTCGCGATCCAAGCGCCCTTGGGTGGAACCAGGCTTCGAGTACTCTCCCGCCTTTGGCAGTGCTGAACCTGTGACTTGGACAGTGCGATCGAACTCCTCCGTGAGGAGGACGTCCGGAGCACGGAATGCGGCGAGCTCTTCGGAGAACTCCGCTGCCGTCGCAAATCTCTGGTCGCGCTCCTTCTCCAAAGCCGTGAGCACGATATCTCGCACGCCTTGCGGGATTCTGCTGTCTGGGTCGGTTTCGACAAACGCCTTCGGTGGCTGGAAGAGGTGGCTCCCCGCCAGCTCGGCGAAGCTCTCGCCGTAGAACGGGTAGACGCCGGTGAGCAGCTCGTACAGCAGGACTCCGAACGAGTAGATGTCGCTTCCCCGATCCAGTTCCTGCTCCTCGCCCTGTTTGCCCGAGAACTGCTCCGGCGAGCAGTAGCGCACCTTCCCGAGGAAGACGCCGGTCTGGGTCAACGGGACTTCGGCGTCGAGGTTCTTCGCGATCCCGAGGTCGATGAGCTTGATCAGCGGGTTGCCATCGAAGTTGCTGGTCAGCATCAGATTGTCGGGCGAAACGTCACGGTGCACGAACTGGTGCTCGTGCAGGTAATGGAGAGCCGCCAAGGTTTGAGTCGATAGCTCGAGTGCGAGGTCGACGCTGGGGGATCGGAGGTC
>Ga0255052_10003796_pt1 | contig 10361 bp, 9 predicted proteins | sample JV7_2_21_MG_FD_188632 | JGI IMG/M metagenome (GOLD analysis project Ga0255052, IMG submission 188632) | Seawater microbial communities from Jervis Inlet, British Columbia, Canada - JV7_2_21 | ecosystem: Environmental > Aquatic > Marine > Inlet | place: Canada: British Columbia | collected...
CACGGGGTTCAGGTCGCGCTCGTCGTGCAGCCAGTCCTGAATTCGCTCGCGACCTTCGTCGCTCGTCATTACATAAAACTCGGTGCGGTTGCAGGTCGACAGCAGGACGGCTTCGGCGACGCCGTCTATTTCAGCCAGGCGCACGACAGCCCGGCCAACCTCGTCACCCGCGAAAACAACTTGCTCGCGAATTTCTACAGGTGCCGTGTTATGGTTCAGCCCGAGTATTTGCAGCCGCATAGCCGATAATTGTATGCGAACTGACGGCTCAGTTCCTTGTCTGTGATACTTATCAAACGCAAAAATACAGAGAAGTAATGCACCACATTCGTAAATACACAGCCGCTTGCGCGATGTTCGCGGCACTAGTACTGGCGACTAGCGCCTATTCTCAGGGTAAAGAAGAGGGTCCGGAGACAGCCTCCGACCATCTGTTGCAGGCAGAAATTGCGCTGCATGGCGATGAATACCTCAAAGCAGCTACCGAATATCGCAAAGCCGCCCAGCTCAGCGACAGCATCGAAATTGCCCGCCAGGCAACCCGTTTGGCCTTTGATTTCGGCTTCAACGATGAAGCCCGGCTCGCTGCACAACGTTGGCATGAGCTGGCCCCGGACGGTGACGAGGCGCTGATTTTCCTCGGCCAGATCCAGTTGCGCCGTGGCGATGTCCGCGATGCGCGCCGCCATTTCAAACTTCTGATCGAGCGTGGGGATGAGGCCCCGGAGGAACGACTCGTTTCGCTTATGGGCTTTTTTGATCAGGTGGATCCACAGCTCACCGATGAATTGATTCGTGGTCTGGCCAAGCCTTACGCGGATACAGCGTTGGGTAACTACGCGATGGCAACTGCGGCCCTGCAGGCAGATGACCTGGAATTCGCCAGGGAGCGTGCCAAGCTTGCTATTGCTATTGATCCCGAGTGGCTAAAGGCCAAGCTGCTGTATGCCCGCATTCTGCTGCTCAACGGCGAGGGCGACGAAGCGATCGACTATACGGCGCGAATCATCGGCGACGACCCGGATCCTGATCCGGACGCACGCATGGAGCTGGCATTGATGTACATAACCGCTGGCCGCGACGATGATGCGCTTAGTCAGGTCAATCAGGTCTTGCTTGAGCGTGCTTCGCGTACCGATGCACTGCGGATGATGGCGATCATCAATTTCCGTCAGAACAACCTCGATGCAGCCTGGGACGACTTTGAGGACTTGCTCGCCAGCGGCGACTATACGGCAGACGCTTTGTACTACCTCGCACGCATCGCGGATTATCGCGGCCAGCACGACCGGGCGATCAGATTGTATTCCCAGGTCGTAGCGGGCAAGAACGCCGTCGCATCGCAGCGCCGGGCAAGTGCGTTAATGGCGTTTGAAAAAGACGACGTAGACGCGGCGCTGGAGCGTCTAGATGAGTTCGCCGACAGCCGGCCGCGCTATGCCATCGACATGTTGATCGCTGAGGCCCAACTGATGGCCTCTCTGGGGCGCAATACCGAGGCACTGGACACCTACAGCAAGGCGGTCGAGTATCGACCCGAAGATGAGCCGATTGCGCTCGGCCGGGCTGAGCTGTTGTTGCGTATGGATCGACTCGACGATGCGGTCCGCGCTTACCGTGAGGCAGCGAAGCGCTGGCCTGATAGTGCGATGACTCTGAATGCGCTCGGTTACACCCTAGCGGATCGCACTGATGAGTATCGCGATGCGGAGAAATTCATCCGCAAAGCGCTGAAGCTGGACCCCGAAAGTCCTGCGATCATCGACAGCCTGGGCTGGGTACTCCACAAACGCGGCAAGCATGCAGAGGCGCTCGTGCACCTGGAAATAGCGTACGAGCAATTCCCGGATCAAGAAGTCGCTGCCCATATCGTTGAAGTACTGGCTGCGCTCGAACGCGAGGATGATGCACTTGAACTCCTGGCGACGGCTGAGGCCAAGGATCCGGAGAGTGATCTCCTCAAAGACGTTCGTGAGCGACTGTTTCCCGAATCGCCCTGATTGCCTGAGGCTGGTCGCCGCTACGGCCGCGACCGTGGTTCTCGTTGCCGGCTGCGCTGCTCCGCGCAGCGCCATGCTCCCGGAGATCGATACCTGGGACGCGCGCAGTCACGTTCTTGCCGCGCTCGACGAGTGGGAATTCAACGGTCGCATTGCGGTCAAAACAGATGCCGACGGATTTAACGGGCGGTTACGCTGGGTCCAGAAAGGTGATGACTTCACTGCGACGGTCAGTGGACCGTTGGGTATCGGCACGATACGTCTCGAGGGCGACGAGCGTAGCGTCGTTATGACTGACAAAGACGGCGTTCGTACCGAACTCGAAGATGCCGAACTCGAGCTGCACTATCGCTATGGCTGGACGATACCGGTTGCCAGGTTGCGCTACTGGGCACTCGGCATCCCGGATCCAACTGCTACTGCCGAAACCGAATTCAATGACCAGGGGCAGCTTGATAGCCTGGTGCAGCGCGATTGGTCGGTGAGCATCTCCCGCTATGGCGATGGCGGTGGCCAACTGATGCCGAAATTGCTGACAGCCGAAAATTCGGACACAAGAGTAAGACTTGTGATCGACCACTGGATTTTCTTCGAGTAGCGCCGCACAATTGCGCCGCACATGCAGTGTATTGGGGCGTAGCCAAGAGGTAAGGCATCGGGTTTTGATCCCGTGTACCGCAGGTTCGAATCCTGCCGCCCCAGCCATTTTAATCAACAGGGGAATTCGTGGATCCGGCAACCATGGCAGTTTTTTCGGGTAACGCGCACCCGAAACTTGCCCACGATATCGCGCGTTATCTGCACATGCCGCTGGCTCGTGCACTCGTAGGACGATTCAGCGACGGCGAAATCAACGTCGAAATACTCGAGAACATCCGTGGTCGCGAGACATTTATCGTCCAGCCGACCTGTCCACCGACGGCGGAAAATCTCATGGAACTCCTCGTCATGGTCGATGCGGTCAAACGTGCGTCTGCCGCGCGAGTTACCGCGGTCATTCCCTATTTCTGCTTTGCGCGCCAGGATCGGCGGCCACGTTCTTCGCGCGTACCGATTACGGCGAAGCTGGTGGCCAAAATGATCGCTGTGGCCGGCGTCGATCGCGTTCTCACGGTCGACCTGCATGCCGATCAGATTCAGGGCTTTTTTGATATTGCGGTTGATAATGTCTATGCGTCACCGCTGCTCCTAGGCGACGTCTGGAAACAAAAATTCGACAACATGGTCGTTGTGTCACCGGACGTGGGTGGCGTTGTTCGTGCCCGAGCCCTGGCAAAACGACTCGACGATGCCGATCTTGTCATCATCGACAAACGCCGGCAGAAAGCGAACCAGTCCGAAGTCATGAACATCATTGGTGAAGTCGAGGGCAGGAGCTGCATCATGATGGATGATATGGTCGACACCGCCGGCACGCTTTGCCACGCGGCCAGTGCCCTCAAGGAGAATGGCGCGGCAAGCGTACATGCCTACATTACACATGCAGTGCTGTCCGGGCCGGCGGTTGAACGCATCCGGGATTCCGCCCTCGACCAGGTTGTTGTGACGGATACGATCCCGCTCAATGAAGAGGCTGAGACCTGCAGAAATATCCGCCAGTTATCAACGGCGGAGTTGCTGGGCGAGACGATGCGACGCATTGCGGACGACGAATCCGTCAGCTCACTGTACGTGGATTAATTCGCGTCCTGTAGGAGCCCGCCGTGCGGGCGATTGAAATAGGGGTCAGACCCCTTTTCCTGCGTGGATTAATTCGCGTCCTGTAGGAGCCCGCCGTGCGGGCGATTTACTTTAGCGACCTCACGGTCGCAGCTATCGCTCGCGGGCATGGCCCGCTCCTACAAAATAGGTTAAGATGCGCGCCCCTGACCGAAGCGGTCGCAGTTTCGGTGCGGGCCTTACTCAGCATTTCCTGAGTAAATTCAATCAGATAAGGAATTCAGTCATGGCTGAGAAATTCGATCTGATTGCGGATTATCGTGAAGACACAGGGAAAGGTGCGAGCCGCCGCCTGCGTCACCAGAATAAGGTACCCGCAATCATCTATGGCGCCGGCCGCCCGTCGCGCTCACTGACATTTGACCATGACAAGGTCTTGCACGAACTCGCGAATGAGTCGTTCTACTCGAGTGTCCTGAATATCAAGGTTGGCGAAAACAGCCAGGCCGCGATCGTCAAGGACGTGCAACGCCATCCGTCAAAGCCCCGCATCATGCACCTCGATTTTCAGCGTATTGTTGAAGACCAGGTGATTCGCATGAATGTGCCGATTCACCTTGTTGGTGCCGATGTTGCCCCGGGTGTCACGGAAGGCGGTGGTGCCGTTTCGCAGATGCGCAATGATGTTGAGGTTGTTTGTCTGCCGAAGGACCTGCCCGAGTACCTCGACCTCGACATTTCCGAGCTGGAACTTGATGGACTGATGTACATGGCGGATATTCCATTGCCAGAAGGCGTCGAAATTCCCGAATTGGCTCAGGAAGTCGAGCAGGTGCAGCCGATCGTATCGATCCACATCATCAAGGAAATCGTCATCGAAGACGAGGAAGAGCTCGAGGAGATCGAAGGCGAAGAGATCGAAGGCGAAGAGGGTGAACCTACTGAGGAAGGCGAGGCTCCGGCCGAATCATCCGACGAAGGCGAGTCGAAAGAAGACTGATCGCAACCGAGCGGCAAGCAGAAAGACCGCCTTCTGGCGGTCTTTTTGTTTAAGATTCGAATCCCATGACGCACCTGAGCATCATCACCGGTCTCGGCAATCCCGACGACAAGTACGAACGTACGCTGCATAACGCGGGCTTCAGGTTCGTGGATGCACTTGCGCGCAAGTATGGTGGAGATTTCCGCTACGAGAAAAAATTCGACGCCGAGTGCTGCAAGGTCAGTATCAACGGTAGTGACATCTGGCTCGTCAAACCGCAAAGCTATATGAACCTGAGTGGTGGGCCTGTTCGATCGGTGCTCGATTACTATCGGTTAAAGGCAAAGCACTTGCTCGTGGCGCACGACGAGATTGATCTGCCGCCCGGCACGGTGCGCCTGAAGCAGGGTGGCGGTCATGGTGGCCACAATGGACTTCGCGATGTCATGCAGCACTGTGGGCCGGGTTTCATGCGGCTGCGCGTTGGCGTCGGTCATCCTGGCGAAAAGACCCAGGTCACGGGCTACGTGCTCAAGCGGGCCTCATCAGATGTTGAGGCTGCCGTGGTGAAGAACGTCGATGAGGCAATTTCTGTCATGCCCTTGCTGATCGACGACGGCCTGAACGCTGCGATGAAAGCGCTGCATACCAAACCACCTTCCGAGGAGAAATAGTTGGCAATCAAGTGTGGCATCGTTGGGTTGCCCAACGTTGGTAAATCGACGTTGTTCAACGCCCTGACGGCGGCCGAGATTCCGGCAGAGAATTATCCATTTTGTACGATCGAGCCGAATGTCGGTGTGGTCCCTGTGCCTGACCCGCGTCTCAATGTGCTGTCAGTCATCGTCAAGCCGCAGAAGACAATTCCGACGACAATGGAGTTCGTCGACATCGCGGGCCTTGTTGCAGGCGCGTCAACCGGAGAGGGTCTGGGCAATAAATTCCTGGCGAATATCCGCGAAACGCATGCTATTGCACACGTGGTGCGTTGTTTCGAAGATGACGATGTTACGCATGTGTCCGGCAAGATTAATCCGCTCGATGATATCGAGACGATTAACACGGAACTTGCTCTCGCTGACCTGGAGTCCGTCGAAAAGCAATTATTCAAAGCGGAGAAAAACGCCAAGACGGCGCAAAAAGACGATATCTACATCCGCGACACGATGAAGAAGGTCAAAGCGCATCTCGACGAGGGTTCGCCCGTCCGCTCGCTGGCTCTCGACGACAATGAAAAAAATATTCTGCGCGAGCTACACCTGGTAACGGCCAAGCCAGTCATGTACGTCGCGAATGTCGACGAAGGCGGCTTTATCGACAACCCGCAGCTGAAGGCGGTCGAGGAATATGCGAGGCAAGACGGTGCCGAGGTAGTCGCGATCTGTGCGTCGATCGAGGCCGAGATCGCTGTGCTCGACGAGGAAGACAAGGCCGTGTTCCTGGCCGACTTCGGCGCCAAGGAACCCGGTCTCAATCGCGTAGTCCGTCACGGATACGCTCTACTGGGATTGCAGACCTTTTTTACGACGGGTCCCAAGGAAGTCAGGGCGTGGACGAGCAAAGTCGGCGCAACGGCTCCACAGGCAGCCGGGGAGATTCATACGGATTTCGAAAAGGGCTTCATCCGCGCCGAGACCATAAGCTACGAGGATTTTGTGGCTGGTAACGGTGAGTCCGGTGCCAGAGAGGCCGGTCGGCTGCGTCTGGAAGGTAAGGAGTACATCGTCAACGAAGGCGATGTCATGCATTTTCGCTTCAACGTGTAGGAGCCCGGCTGTAGGAGCCCGGCTGTAGGAGCCCGCCCCAGCGGGCGACCCGAACGTGTAGGAGCCCGCCTGTAGGAGCCCGCCCCAGCGGGCGATCAATCGCGCTCCAAGGAGCGCTCCAACAAGCTCGAGGCGCGATACGCTAGTGGCTGACTGTTGGAGCGCCTCTCGACGTGCGATACGCTAGTGGCTGACCGTTGGAGCGCCTCTCGAGGCGCGATACGCTAGTGGCTGACTGTTGGAGCGCCTCTCGAGGCGCGATACGCTAGTGGCTGATTGTTGGAGCGCCTCTTGAGGCGCGATACGCTAGTGGCTGATTGTTGGAGCGCCTCTTGAGGCGCGATACGCTAGTGGCTGATTGTTGGAGCGCCTCTTGAGGCGCGATCAATGCCAGGCTTTGTCGCTAGATTCCACCTTGTACAAGATATAGTCGCGCAACTGCATTGCGGTTGCATGATCTATGTAAGGAACCCGAACACTTCCCGAGGCCATGTACATACGCAAACTGGCGAGATTCTTACGCCGCTGATAACGAGATTGGGTAACGCTCACACGCTGGATCTTCCGAAATAACAGGCCGACTGTTCGGTAGCCCAGAAATCCCGAACGCCTGACGATTTCATTATCGTCATGCAGGTATCCTGCACGGCGCCAATTTCGATACGCGAGCGCCGCCAACAGCGGTATCCACAGCAGGAATAACAGGCTAATGACGCCGAGCCCCGACCAAAACAAGGTCGTGGCGATCAACGCCGGGACAAGACCAAGAAACAGAATGCGCGATCTCATGTAGTACGGCGAAACCGACGTGAACTGGCCACTTCTCGGGTCCTGGGTCAACGCGCCACTCTCAGGCCCGAGCAGCTGCGTTCGAAGTTGATCCGCCAATGTCGCTGTGACAACAGGGATGTCGAACAGCTTCTGTTTTCTCTGTCGGCCACCGCTCACAGCCTGACGTGCTGTCATACGGAAACGTCCGAGCCAGCATTGCACAATGCCTTGTTGCAGCCGCAGTGTTTGAATCTTGCCTAATTCCATCGAGTGCTCATGACGAGTCAACAGGCCACCGTTGGAACGCAAGGTTCGACCACCAAGAAATAGCTGGAAATCGTGGAAACGCAGAAAGGCTGCGGCTATGGAGAGCAGCACCAGAAGCACGACCAGAATCGACACTGCGGAGATGCCAAGCCAGACAACGTTGCTGGTGTCGATGTCCAGGCCGTACCCGGCAGCCATCGCAATAGTTCCGGCGACCGCCTGTTCCGCATCGTCAGCAAGGCGCTCGAACAGTGGCCCGGCAAATGCGACCACAAGCAGAGCGCGTCGGTCGGCGAGCCCGATACGAATCATGTCGCGCCAGTCGAGATGTACGAGAGCATCGCCAGGCAGGTCCGTGGCTGTGTCGGCCGACTCTCCGCGGTCCTGATTGCCGCTGATTTGCGCACGCAGGGACTCGGCAAATGCACGGGTTACAGCGGGCAGGTTGCCTTCGCTCCCTGCGGACCCTGCCGTATCAAATGTTACGGTCACCAGCCCAAGGTAACGATAAACAATATTTTGTTGCGTGTTGATGCCCTGAATGCGTTCGAACTTGATGTCCAGCTGCTTCTTCTTGATGACGCCCTGGCGAATCAGAATCGAATCGTTGAGCAATTGGAAACGGAAAAACCAGTAACTAAGAACCGATGCCACAGTGACGACGATCGCGAATGCAGAGCCGCCCAGAATCAACTTGCTGACGAGATCTCCCTGATAGGCCACCAACAAAGCAAATAGCGGTGCCAGAGACTGCCAGGCATTCTTCGCGATGAGTCGCAGTATCCTGCCGATGAAGAACAGGATCGCGAACGGCGATGTGCGGTGCCAAATGCCGGCCTCAGGTGTTTTCAACAAACGTCCCGACTTTCTTCAGAATGTACGCCCGCAATTGCTCTGCTACGTCCTTGCCGAGCCCATCGATTTTCAAATCGCCACTCGAGCCACCGGCGGTGAATAACTGCAGGGTCGCAAGATCGAATTTTCGATCCAGCGGGTCGCTGCTCGTTTCGACATGTTGAATGCGATTGAATGGAATTGCGGTCACGGAACGCCACAGGACGCCGGACCGAAACACGATATCCTTGTCACGCACGACGTAGCCGCGTCGCGGTACCGCGACAGCCGGCCACACCATCAGCGCGGCAGTCACGATTGCGAGCGAGGACCAGAGCGAGGCGATCACCAACGCGGGAACGCCCGGGACAAATAACGGTATCGCAAAGGCGACGGCCACAATCAATACGACGATCGTGATGTGCGCCCTGAGTCGACGTTTGAACGCCGGATGCAGGTCTTGCCAATCTAATCGGTCAACTCCTGGCAGTGTGGCCAGGTCGACTTCGGGATTCTGGAACATCATTGCTCCGCTTTGGACGATGGCGCATTATACGGCAGCCATGAGATGCCTATTCCTGCTATTTCTCGCGTGTAATCTGTTCGCGCCTGTTGTCGCCAGCGCCGAATTAATGCCATCGGCGATAACCCAGGTTGTACTGCTTGGCACGGGCACGCCCAACGTTGATCCGGAACGATCCGGCCCCGCTGTCGCGATTGTAGTGAATGGCAGTCCCTATCTGGTTGACTTCGGTCCCGGCGTGGTGCGCCGGGCGGCGGAGATGTCGCCGTCATGGGGCGGCACGATGGAAGCGCTGGAAACCACTAACCTAAAACACGCGTTCCTGACACATCTGCATTCCGACCATTCAGCCGGATTGTCTGACTTGATTCTGTCGCCATGGGTCATGGGGCGCGACGAACCACTCGAGCTATATGGACCAACTGGCACGGCCGATATGGCGAGTCATGTCCTGAAGGCGTACGAAGCCGACATCCGCTACCGTGTCGATGGCCTTGAGCCCGCCAATGATCAGGGCTGGAGAGTCAACGTCCATGAGATCGATGACGGTGTGATTTACACGGACGACAACGTCAAAGTCGAAGCATTACGGGTTCGGCATGGCACCTGGACAAACGCCTTTGCTTACAAATTCACGACGCCCGACCGGGTCATTGCTGTTTCAGGGGACGTGGCACCGGATAAGTCGCTGGAGGAGTTCGTGAAAGGAGCAGACATCCTGATTCACGAGGTCTACTCGGTCGAAGGGTTTCAGCGCCGCAATGAATTCTGGCAGAAGTACCATAGCAACAACCACACCTCTAGCCACGAATTGGGGGAGATGGCCGAGAGGGTCGGACCCGGGTTACTGGTGCTGTATCACATTCTGTTTTGGGGTGCCTCGGAGGAGACTGTGCTCAAAGAGGTCGGAGAGAAATACTCAGGCGAGGTGGTGCTGGGCAACGATCTCGACGTTTTTTAATTGTTGGAGCACTCCTTGGAGCCTCAAACCTGACGTATTGATTTGTTGGAGCGCCTCTTGAGGCGCGAGCGACGATAATCGCGCCTCAAGAGGCGCTCCAACGGCTGGTTCGCTTGACAGCGGAGTACCTCACCCGGACAATTTGCGCCCCTCGCGGTCAGTATGATCGCTATATATAAGGTGATGTAGCTCAGATGGTTAGAGCGGCGGACTCATAACCCGCAGGTCGGTGGTTCAATTCCACCCATCACCACCAATCAAGCGTCCAGAGCCGTCCAGAGAAATCCAGGACGGCTCTTTTTTTGCCTTCAAAACAGTTGCTTACAGCTAAAGCACGTCCGGTGGTGTTCGGGTTAATCCGTTGACAGCCAGACTTTCGCGGGGGCAACATCAAGGGCAACTTTGCTCACTTGATTGGAGTTGCCCCCAATTCGCCTCACTGCGCTACAGGTCAAAAACGTCAAACCTGCCAACAAAACTCAGCGGTTGTTTGACGGCGGTGGGTTGTATCTGGAGGTGTCTCCGAAAGGTGGCAAATGGTGGCGACTCAAGTACCGCTACGCCGGCAAAGAGAAAAGAATCTCACTCGGTGTCTATC
>Ga0255052_10003797_pt1 | contig 10361 bp, 8 predicted proteins | sample JV7_2_21_MG_FD_188632 | JGI IMG/M metagenome (GOLD analysis project Ga0255052, IMG submission 188632) | Seawater microbial communities from Jervis Inlet, British Columbia, Canada - JV7_2_21 | ecosystem: Environmental > Aquatic > Marine > Inlet | place: Canada: British Columbia | collected...
ATGTCTCACCAGCCTTCCCCGTGAAAGTCTAGGCATTTATCCTGAGGAACACTCTTCAATCTATGGCGAGGTCAAGATGCGATACACAGTATCTGGATATGAAGGAAAAGAGATTGATCTCACTGTGAGTCCCGATGGTCTGCCTATTGGACCAGCGTTAATGACAGCAGAACCCATTGACTCTGAAGCAAAGATAGTTCTAGCTGTAGAGTCTGGTGGTATGTTCTCAAGATTGATTGAAACGAGAGCATGGGACCGATTTAGTGCTGTTTTGGTTCAACTTGGAGGCCAACCTCCCAGAGCGACACGACGTCTGATGAGGAACCTTCACACTTCGCTTGAACTGCCTGTATACATCTTTACAGATGGTGATCCTTGGGGGATGCACATTGCTAAGGTCGTCACTAGTGGAAGTGCGAATGCTGCACACATCAAGGATCTCACTATACCCTCTGCCGAGTGGATAGGTGTCACTCCTGAGGATATCACAAAGTATGCACTACCAACGGAATCTATGAACAATGCTGACTTGAAACGTCTTGATGAACTCTCTCGGGATGTGAGATACAATGACCCTGTATGGCAGAGTCATATTCATGAGTTCAAACAGATGCGTTCTAAGGCTGAACAGCAGGCCTTTAGCAGACATGGAATGGACTATGTGGTTGACACATATCTATCCGATAAACTACTCTAGAACAATGTCAGTTCAAACGGTAATCCAAATAGAAGAAGCGTTATTGCTCCAAATGCTATCACTGCTTGTAGTAAAATAAGCAAGAGTACATTCCGTTTTTCGGTTATTCTCTTTGATAGATACGGTAAAATCCAATACATAGTGAATGGTCCTACCACCTCTAAAGTCCCATCTTCTCTTGGAGATGCGAATTTGACGTAGTCAATGTTCTTCCGCTTGACATAGATACGGTATGCCAAATAGAGAAGGAAGTTGATCAAGAATGGCGTGTACATTATGATAGCTAACCTATCCATGTTACCTAGGATTAATGCTGCTGCCAATGTAGCTCCAATTGGAAGTCTTCCAACATCACCAGGCAATACCTTTGCGGGATATCTATTGAAAAATAGAAATGCTATTGAGGCCCCAAGAAGTGAGGCTGCAACAGTCCCCGAATCAATAAGCGCGGTCGTCATCTCTTGACCGCTGATTATTGGACTGATTATGACATACAGAACAATGGCTGAAGCATTAATCATACCGAGACCAGCTTCGAGACCATTCATTCCTCCGTACATATTGGTTGAGTCCACAATGAAGGTCATCATGAGTGGAACAATCAATAGAGCATAAAAAACACCAAAATTGATAGTTCCAATGAAAGGGATTGTCATTGTTGGTGTTCCGACACTGACGACAATCATTGGGATTGAAGCAATCAAGGGTAGAGCCACCTTTGTTCTATTCTTGAAGTCAAAAGTGTCGTCGAGTAGCCCTATCATCCCCGCCATGAGTATTGATACCAAGGCTGCAAGTAATCCTTCTCGGATATCCGCTTGAGCTTGAAAGGTCGTTATTCCCATAGCAACTAACAACCCTGATACAATTGCAAACAAGACTATGAAGCCGCCGCCTTTGGGAACTTCCGGCCTATCCGGTTTATGGACATCAATACCGATCATTCCTTTCTCCCGAAGCATTCTGATTGCTCCGGGCATGAACAATATCACAATCAGAAATGAAATCAGTATTGCAATTAGGATAGTAATCAAAAACGTGTCACTTCCTATGATTTCTGAATCCATTTCAGTTTTGACCTTTTCGGATAATCCAAAGTTTGTGCAAGATTTCAACATCCGAAATCTATAATAACAAACCAGAAGCTCGAGCGGACAATTCAACGTCTAGTGGAATCTAAAACCACTCGACGGAACCCCAAAATAATATTACGGTGATTCGTATTGAGCCTGTTGAATAGAAAGATAGGAACCATTCTATTACTTTCCCTGTTCGTGACGAGCAGCTTCATGGCAGTCAGTCCTATCTCAGAAACTTTGGAACCGGAATATTTGGCTCAGAGCGAGGACTTTGGGTCATCTTTAGCCGAGTCGGGGGTGAATCTATCCATACCTTATGTTGATAATCACTACGGCTCAGCAGATGGGATAATCGATCCCCGAGAATATGCGTACAGCTATACGGATCCAGTAACAAGGATTACTGCTTATCTAGAACACAACGGTACTGTGATGTACATTGGTCTAGAGTCCAATACACCCGGATGGATTGGTTTTGCTTGGCAGAACTACACAGACAACTTCTCTAGTGCAGGTCTGAACAATAGTGACGTGATTATTGGTTATGTTCCTGGGGTAACACATTCACCAGATTACTGGAGAGTCCTACCAACTGACGCAGTCACAGTTCACTACGTCCTGAGTCTTAGAGATGGCTCTGTAATTCAAGAGAGTGACTTTCCAGACATCGCATCAACTGAACCGGTTCAAGACTTGCCTGCGCTTCAGATGTACAAGGATGCGCTCATCGGAATGCGAATTGGCGAAATTCGCCACTTTGTCATTCCTGCTGAAGAAGCTTACACCCAACCAGCCCACGAACTCTATGGTAAAGACCTCATCTACGAAATCACACTCACAAGAATTTTCAGAGAGGGTGTTGACAGAGTTATCAATCCCGCAGATCAAGGTGATATCGTCTATAGTGATGAGTACGGTACTAGTACATTCCAACATCTTCCTGACTTGAATCAATCAAGGATACTTCAGGCTGATGGTTCAGACAACGGCACTTACACACAACTTGAGTATGCAATCTTCTTGAATAGTACTGATGTCAATGATATTTCACTCTTCAATAGCACTGACTTCCAATTTCCATTTGTCTTCATGTTCGGCATAAATGAGGAACTGAATGGACTACCAGTCCAACATACATACTGGACTGAACCAGCAATGGTAAATCTTGTCCCGAACTCTCCCCCTACAATGATTGTCGAGAGTCCTGAGCAAGACGAGGTGATTGAGTGGGTTGCCATACTGAAACTCAATGCTACTGATGACTTTGTTCAGACTGCAATCTACAAGGTAGACGATGATGATATTTGGGGCAATCTAACATATAATTTCCAGTCGCAATTGTGGGAAGCAAATGTGGATATGTCCATCTACGATGTAGGTCCACATACAATCACATTCAACGCAACTGATTCATCAGGTGTTTTTGCAGTGACCACGGTTGACATAGAGGTCAATCCTCCATATGTGCCTCTCCTAGGAATGAGGGTAGATGTCGCAAGAACATTTGTCACATCCGAACACTTTGGTTCCCGAATAGTCGATACATATACAGTCGTCAATAACGGCTCTGGACTGATAAACTCCATTGACATATTCTTGCCTGGTAGGTATTCAGGGAATTTCCTGTCAATGGATGCAATCGAAGCAGATGGAAATGAGGTACGTATTACACGAATGGAAGACTCAAACGAAATGTCGCACTGGAAGTTATACTTCCATGAACCAGTTGGATTCCAGGAGTCATACACTTTTGAAACAACAATGTACATGACCTCGCTCTTCTGGTTGACAAACCCCCAGGAGTGGGAGTATCGTCTAGAGTTCTTGAAGTATCCACTCCTATCGTATGTAATTCGCAGTGCAGCATTCACACTTAATTTCGAGGAAGGTGGATCTCTCATCCCCAATGAAGTGCCACCTGACTCGGAAGAGAATAATATTGTCCCCTTCACAGAGGTTGAATTCAGCGTACTCTTACGACTCTTTAGCAATAACGTTGTTGGCGATCGGAAGACATCAGTTATTGTCGATGCGTGGGGTTGGTTGAGCTACAAGGAAACGATTTCACTTGACAACACAGGTGCAGGAGCTTTAAGCAACGTCCTATTCACTATTCCTGCATATGCCACTGCCGTCACTATCTACGATGAGGTGGGTGTTCTTGCAATGTCTCAACGGACAATTGGAACCGGACAATTTAACGAAACCACTGTGATCGGGATAAATCTGATTGCAGATAGGTTCAGTCAAGGTCTCGAGTCCTTGTTCAAATACACCTTCCAAATCGAGTTCGTTGTGCAAGCTTCTAGTTTTCAAGAAGCAGCAGCAAATGGAAATAAACTAACTATACCTATGGCTGTACTGACTGATGTGCTTATCCGTGAACACACCATAGATGTGGTAATGCCTGTTTCAGTTTCATTTATTGAGGCATCAGATGATTATCGTTCCATCTACGGTATTTTCGATACTACACTCAGGTATATTTCATCCAACACAACACAAAGAAATCCTGTTTCAATCGAGGTTGTCTATCAGGTCACAATGGGAGCTGCAGCCAGACCAGCAATCTTCGCTCTGATGGTTGGTTTTATCGGTCTCATCTATGTTACACGTAGAAAGGTTGAATTCCCTGAGGAACTCACTGGTCCAAAAGACGATGAGGAATTCGACGACCCACAGCTGCGACAGGTTGGAGCTCCTTCGGATCTTCTCTCTGAGTTTGCAAACCTCTATTCAAGGAAGACAGCTCTCAATATGGACTTGGAGAAGCTTGAAGCCGCTCGAAGGAGAGGCAAGGTCAAGAAGCGCGAGTTTATGATTCGAGAGCGAGACCTAAAGAAACAGATCGAAGAGATTGATTCCACCTTACCAAGTCTGAGAGATGATATGATTAGTTATGGTCCAAAATACCGTGATCTTGTGGCACAGCTTGAGCTCCAAGATGAACGTATTGAGGGTGCAAAAGCTGGTCTTCGTCAACTCCTTCTCAGAAAGAAAAAACAGAGGATTAGTCGGGCAGCATTCGAGAAGTCACGTCAGGATTATCTGAAAACAATCCAGAAAGCGACTACTGCTACGGACCGAATCCTGTTATCAATACAGGAAGAGGCTGGGGAACTCTAGACAAGCAACTTGCTTTTCTAGGCCCTTCCCCACCACTTTGTTGAAGAAGTATGTCTAGTTAGTAACTTTTATCAAATATTAAGTGGTCCGATACTGCCCCCATGAGTGTGGTCTGAATGAACACCGAAGTATTTCAACGTGAGAATATTCGCGCACGAGATTTACTAGCTAGCGAATCACGCGCCCTCGAGATGTATCAATACCTTACTGGGTCTCCCAAGGTTCAATCTTACCTCCGCTCTGCTAATCGTATGGCGGTTTCGAGGTTGGGTTATACGGATCATGGTTCAGTCCATGCGGAAGTGGCTACTTGGAACGCATTGAAAGTTTTTGATATCCTCGATGAGACATTCAGACCTAATGTGGTCGCAGAAGAAATTGGCGATACTGATGATGCCCGTTTAGTAGTTCTTGCATCGACCTACCTTCATGATATCGGAATGGTAGTTCATAGAAATGAACACTATCAGGCTTCAATCAACTTGGCAAGTCCTATTCTCGAGTCCAAGCTAATGGATATCTACAGAGATTCCGGAAAAGCTACCGACATTCTTTCATTCATTCTTCATGGAATCTATGCTCACGATGATGATACACAATGTCTGACCCTTGAAGCTGGAATTACCAAACTCGGTGATGGATGCGACTTGACAAAAGGTCGAACAAAGGTGCCATTCCAGAAAGGTAAGGTTGACATCCACTCAGTCAGCGCTCTTGCAATCAACAATGTCAATCTTGAACGCGGTGATGACAAACCTTTGAGAATAACAGTCGCCATGGATAATCCTGCAGGAGTGTTTCAGGTCCAAGCAGTCTTAGAGAAGAAGATATCAACCTCTGGACTTCAAGACAATGTTGAGGTTGATGTGCTTGTGAACGGAGAACGACTGGTCCTCTCACATGTTAAACGACTTTTCAGAGTACAAATGGCTAATAGCGGAGAGGGTCTCTCTCCTGAAGAGAAATAATGGTAGCCCCGGGAGGATTCGAACCTCCGTCAGCGAGACCAAAACCCGCAATGCTTGGCCACTACACCACAGGGCTAGTTTTACTTCTTAGACTCATTTCTAGGATGCCAGGCCGAATGGAACACCACTCTCTTTAATCTCAGGAGCAATCCGTTCTTTCCAACGTTCAAGAAATGCAGTTTCTTCTTTTCTTTGTTTACCATCCATCCTGAGGTCGTCAGGAAGCATGCAGGCAATCCCGTCAATGACTGGATACCATCTTCCACATTTTGGACACGTGATTAACGCATCATCGATTTCTTCGACATCATCACCTTCGGCGTCTACCTGGTGTGATGTGTAGACCTCCAATTGAAGTTCGCTTCTACAATTACTCACAGGACATGCGAGGATATCCATTAACCAGCGTTTCATATTGGTCACTCCTATGGCTGGAGTCGGTTAATCTATTATCGTTAAAAAGTCTAACCCATAGTTACACTGGGATGTTTGACCCGAAAGGATATTTGGGATACTAGCTGCGGCTCAACCATCCCGTTGTCCGGAGGAGTTCGCAATGGAATACAAACATCCATGGATACCGATGACAAAAGCAACTGAAAAAGAGATGCTGAAGTCCATTGGTAAAAAGAACCTTGACGAGCTGTTCTCAAATATACCTGAGAAATTTATGTTGAAACAAGATCTGAACGTTCCAAGTTCTCATAGCGAGATTGAGGTTACTAGAAGAATTCAGGAATTGGCTGGGAAGAACAAACCAGCTAATAATGGTCGCACATTTCTAGGAGCTGGAATTGGCATGCACTATATTCCTGCAATTGTGCCTGCATTAGCCAGCAGATCCGAATTCTTGACATCTTACACAAGTTATCAGGCTGAAGTCAGTCAAGGTATGCTTCAGACACTCTTTGAGTACCAGAGCCTTTTGGCTGAGATTCTTGAGATTGACATTGTCAACTCCTCAATGTATGATATGGCCACCGCAGTTGCAGAAGCGGCACGAATGACAGTTCGAGTAAAGAAGAAGCGGTCAAAGTTCATTGTTCCTGGTACAATCAATCCTGAACATTACAAGGTACTTTACACCTACACCGAACCTGCGGATATTGAAGTTGAGAGAATCGAATATGATATGAAGACTGGACAAATGTCTCTACCAGATCTGAAGTCCAAGCTTGATGACACAGTAGCAGGAGTCTACATTGAAAATCCAAGCTACCTAGGTTTCATCGAAACACAAGTTGATGAAATTAGCAGACTAGTTCATGCCAATGACTCACTCCTCGTTACAGGTGTTGACATTCTATCTTTGGGACTAATTCGGCCTCCGGGTGATTATGACACTGACATCGTAGTTGCTGAAGGACAACATCTTGGTTCTCCGATGTCATTTGGAGGTCCCCTATTAGGTGTCTTTGGGTGCATTAATGACAGAAAGCTCATCTACCAAATGCCTGGTCGATTAGTTGGCATGACAAGAACTAAAGAAGAGCCCTACGAGAATGGGTTTGTTCTGACATTGAGTCCCCGCGAACAACACATCCGAAGAGAGAAAGCCACTAGTAACATCTGTTCAAACCAAGCACTCGCTGCAGTCACCGCAGCTATTTACATGTCTACTCTAGGCCCAACCGGATTAAAACAACTAGGGGAGACAATCGGATACAACGCAAACTATGCGGCAAGGAAGCTTAATCGTATTTCGGGAGTTCAAGCCCCAGCAATAGGGCAATCCATTTGGAAAGAATTCGTTGTTCGGTTCGAGAATGGAGTTACTGTAAAACAGGTTCATGAGGGTCTCTTGGACAGCGATCTTCACGGAGGTAGGATTCTTACTGAGTTTCCATCTCTCGGTGAATCTATGCTCTTCAGTGTAACAGAGATGCATAGCAAAGAAACTATAGACGAGCTTGTTCAAACGGTTGAGGAAATTGTGACTAAGGGAGGTGCTAACTGATGAAGCACCGAAGTCTTGATGACATCAAAGTGCGACAAGCCAAATGGGACGAACCACTGTTATTTGAGAGATCTAATCCCGGGGTAGTTGGTCACTTGTTTCCATCAGCTGAGCCTGATGTAAAGAAAGTAGTTGGAAAGCTCAGTGAAGTCATCCCTAATTCCATGATTCGCAGAAAACAACCAAAGATACCAGAGGTTGCAGAACCTGGTATCGTACGACATTTCACACGACTCTCTCAGATGAACTTCGCTGTTAACCTTGGTACCTATCCTCTTGGGAGCTGTACAATGAAATACAACCCGGCTGAGAACGATTGGGCTGCTAATACTCCAGGATTTGCATGGCTTCATCCACTTCAAGACTCATCTTCAACACAAGGTGCTCTTGAGTTGATGTGGGAACTGGAGCAGTGGCTCAATGAAATCACAGGAATGGATGCCATTTCATTACAACCTGCAGCTGGAGCTCAAGGAGAATGGACTGGCGTAATGATGATGCGTGAGTATCATCGATGTACAACCAATGAGTGTGATCAACGAGATGAAATGCTAATCCCTGACGCTGCACATGGAACTAACCCAGCGTCTGCTGCAATGGCTGGATACAAAGTTGTGGAAATTCCTTCCAGCGATGATGGTCTGGTTAACCTTGATGCTCTCAAGACTGTTGCAGGTCCAAGAACAGCTGGATTGATGCTCACCAACCCAAATACAATAGGTGTTTTTGAAAAAGATATTGAAGAAATCACCGGAACTATACATGATGCAGGAGGGTTGGTCTACTATGATGGTGCTAATTTCAATGCTATCATGGGTAAGGTCAGACCTGGTGACATGGGCTTTGATGTAGTGCATCTGAATCTTCATAAGACATTTTCAACACCTCATGGAGGAGGAGGACCAGGAGCAGGACCGGTAGGTGTCATTGAGAAACTAAGAGAGTTTTTACCGGTCCCACGAGTAGTGAAGAAAGATGATGGAAACTTCATTCTTGATTACGACTATCCTCGGTCGATTGGGAAGGTGAAGGCTTTCTACGGTAATTTTGCTGTTCTTGTGAGAGCATATTCATACATCTACGCACTTGGCACTGAGGGTCTTGAGAGGGCTTCTGAAGTTTCTGTTCTAAACGCAAACTATGTAGCTCATCATGTCAGTAAGATTCCTGGATTTACATTACCTTTTTCCAAGAACGCACCACGAATGCACGAGTGTGTCATCTCAGCTAAAGAATTGAAGGACAAGACAGAAGTCACCGCAATGCACATTGCCAAAAGACTCCTTGATTTTGGGGTCCACGCGCCGACTGTCTACTTCCCCCTCATAGTCCCTGAAGCGCTGATGATAGAGCCTACTGAAACAGAATCACGTCAGGAACTTGATTTTTTCATATCAGTGCTGGAGAAGATATCAAAAGAGGCCCATGAAACCCCGGACAAGGTGAAGAACGCCCCGTATTCCACAGCAGTTCCACTACTTGACGAGTACAGAGCCGCACATCCTAGGACCCTAACTCTCTCATACAGGATGTATCTTGAAAGGCAGAAAGAGAATAAAGAGAAGTGATATCACCGAAAGGGTTACAGGTGAGTTCATCTTAATGATGAATGATGATATTTGAGAAGGAGGCAGGAAGTCATACCATTTTCTTGGATGTAAAGGAGATTGGTAATGACCTTCTAATTGCAATCTATGGTGGTGATACTCACCATATCGGTGGTGCCGCTGTTGCATATCCAACACAAAGCCATTACAGGGATGCCACTACAGTTAGTGTGAGTACAATGACCTTGCCTGGGCACAAAGACTATGTTGTAGCAAATACGGCCGCGGAGAAGATTAGCAAAGCTCTAGAAATTCCCACTATTGTGACCGTAGGTATCCATTATGATAATGCGTCCAAAAAAGATATTGACGAGATCATTTCTGTCGTCGAGGCCCTTGTTCAGGATGTTATTTCGCACTATCAAAAGGCTGAATAGTCTACTCACTGTGAGCTTCACAGGTTAGATTATTGAGAGTCCTGTTCAAGTCATTTGGGCCAATAAGAAGGCTACTTGGAAAGAAAGTCATTGAAGTGGAAGTTCCTGAAGGCTCTACAATACGCCACGTTGTAGACACAGTCGTCAAACAAAGTGGTGAAGACCTTGCAAAGCTGATAATGGACAAAGATAGAATCAGTGGAAATCTGATTGTCATACTGAACAGGAAAGATGTTGACACTCTCGGTGGGATAGATATCATTGTGAACGAGGGTGATGAGATTGCTATCCTTCCTCATGTTCAAGGTGGTTAGGTGGATAGAAAATGACCCACAGATTCTACCTCGAAACTTACGGTTGTTCTCTCAATACAGCTGACTCAGACATAATAGTGGGACGTCTTCAGGAGCTAAAAGCAGAACGGGTTCAAGAGATTGAAGATGCCGATCTGATAATACTGAACTCCTGTGGAGTGAAAGAACCCACAGAGGATAGGATAATCTACCGACTTGAAGAGTTGGCCCGAGAGAAAACCCCAGTTGTGGTTACA
>Ga0255052_10003798_pt1 | contig 10357 bp, 10 predicted proteins | sample JV7_2_21_MG_FD_188632 | JGI IMG/M metagenome (GOLD analysis project Ga0255052, IMG submission 188632) | Seawater microbial communities from Jervis Inlet, British Columbia, Canada - JV7_2_21 | ecosystem: Environmental > Aquatic > Marine > Inlet | place: Canada: British Columbia | collected...
GGCGCCTACCGCATCTCGTGCGGCATCATTGACCGGCCTCGCAATCACGGCATCCCGGCTCAGGCTGACCTCGAATCGGGCGCCATCCGCCATCGGCACATAAGTCGCCGAGCCGTAATGGGCGTCAATGCCCGGCGCCAGTACTGGAAACTGTCTGGCTATGGCCCAGACATCCAGTAAGGCTTCCGGCGACAAGGCGTGAACGGTTCGATCCTCGCTTCGCTCGCGGTCTATCTCCGAGAATCGGCCGCTCAGTCGCTCGAGTCGGTATATCGGATCCAGCCCCAAAATCGTTGCCGGTGGTTTCCAGCTGATGAGCCGCGTATCCAGTTGCCATTCGTTTCCGCGCAATCTGAAAAGGCGATCCTGCTCGCCCAAGATCATCAGCCGCGCCTCATACTCTTCTGTGGCCGTTTGTCTGAAATGGATGCTCGAGATGACTTGCTCAGCCGTCAGACGACCATAGCTGTAGTAGCTGAATGCCACGAGCATCGTAGCGCCGGCTACAGCAGCGGATACCACACAGCTGATACAGGATCCGCAGGCTTTAAGCATGCGTCCGCGACGCGTGCAACTGAATGTGCGAACCAGGAAGAAAAACGCCATCAGCGAGAAAACCAGGCTTATTCCGATCAATAGATTCATCAGGCATTCAATCGCTTGTACTTGATTCGATGAGGCCGTTCGGCATCGCTGCCCAGTCGGCGTTTCCTGTCCTCTTCGTAGTCCGAGTAGTTGCCGGCAAACCAGACGACCTGACTGTCGCCCTCGAATGCCAGTATATGCGTGGCTATGCGATCCAGGAACCAGCGGTCATGCGAAATGACGACAGCGGATCCGGGAAACTCCAGCAGGGCCTGTTCGAGTGCCCGCAGCGTTTCGACGTCCAGATCATTGGTCGGCTCGTCGAGCAACAGCAAGTTGCCGCCCGCCTTCAACATTTTGGCCAGATGAACGCGATTTCTTTCCCCACCCGACAACAGGCCGATCTTTTTCTGTTGCTCGGAGCCGCGGAAATTGAATCGGCCAACATAGGCTCGTGACGGCGTCTCGTAGTTTCCGACCTGTATCTGATCCTGCTTGTCCGAGACCTCCTCCCAGATCGTTTTGGCATCGTCGAGTCTGTCCCTCGACTGGTCCACGCTCGCCACGGCAACGCTGTCGCCCAGGCGTATCGATCCCGAGTCGGGCTGCTCGCTGTCGCAGATCATGCGGAACAAGGTTGTCTTGCCGGCGCCATTCGGCCCGATGATGCCGGCGATGCCGCCGGGGGGTAGAACGAAGCTCAGATCATCCAATAACAGCTTTTCGCCGAAACCTTTCCTGAGATTTTTCACTTCGATGACGAGATCGCCGAGCCGCGGTCCTGGCGGTATGTAGATCTCGTTGGTCTCGTTACGTTTTTGGTAGGCAGGTGATAAAAGTTCCTCGAATTGCTTGAGGCGTGCCTTCGACTTGGCCTGACGGCCCTTGGGATTGGCTCGAACCCAATCAAGCTCCGCCCTGATCGATTTCTGTCTTGCTTTTTCGGTGGCCTGTTCCTGGGTGAGTCGCTGTTCCTTTTGCTGCAGCCAGGACGAATAGTTGCCTTCCCAGGGGATGCCGTAGCCACGATCCAGCTCCAGAATCCAGCTGGCGACGTTATCGAGGAAGTAGCGATCATGCGTTACCGCAATGACTGTGCCGGGATACTCTTCCAGAAAACGTTCGAGCCAGGCGACCGACTCGGCATCCAGGTGATTTGTGGGTTCGTCCAGCAACAGCATGTCGGGTTCGGACAGCAGCAAACGACAGAGCGCGACGCGCCGGCGCTCGCCGCCGGACAATTTGCTGACTTGCGTTTCCCAGGGCGGCAAACGCAGCGCGTCTGCCGCGACGTCGAGCTTGCGATCCAGCTCCCAGGCACCGGCAGATTCAATAGCGTCCTGCAAATGCCCCTGTTCCTCGAGCAAATCGCTCATCGCGTCATCGTCCATCGGTTCAGCAAACCTCATGCTGATCTCGTTGAAGCGATCGAGGAGTGCCTTGGTGGCGGCGATGCCTTCCTCGACGTTCTCCCTGACGTTTTTCGATTCGTCGAGTTCCGGCTCCTGCGGAAGATAGCCGATGTTGATGCCCGGTTGCGGGCGGGCCTCGCCGTCGAACTCCGTATCCAGCCCGGCCATGATTCGCAGCAGTGACGACTTACCCGAACCATTCAGTCCCAGCACGCCGATTTTCGCGCCAGGAAAAAAACTTAAGGAAATGTCTCTGAGGATGAACCGCCTGGGCGGAACGATCTTCGCAACCCGATTCATCGTGTAAATATATTGCGCCATGCGGACCTGTCGCCGGAAAAACGAATCGCGCATTATCCGGTATGCTGCGACAATAGAAAACAGCACGCTTTGCGAGGAAAGCCGTGTCGGACAATCCGATGTACGTATACAGAGGAGATGCCCTTGCCAACTATGGATTTGGCGATGAGCACCCGTTCGGCATCGATCGGCATGATGCTTTTCAGACAGAACTCGCAGGCGCAGAGCTCGGAACCGCCATTCAATATGCCGAGCCGCGGCGCGCCAGCGTCGACGAACTCGCCCTTTTTCATACGCCTGAATACATTGATCTGGTGTCGAAGCGATCCCAGGATGGCATCGGCTTTCTCGATGACGGCGATACGCCGGCATACCCGGGAATTTTCGATACGGCTTCCGATGTCGTCGGGACCACGCTGGCGGCCGTCGATGCGATTATGGCCGGAGAGTCGAAGCGCGCGTTTGTGCCAATAGCCGGACTGCATCATGCGGGGCGCGGGCACGCGGCAGGCTTTTGTGTATTCAACGATTGCGGCATCGCGGTCGAGCACCTGCGCAAGAATCATGGCCTTCAGCGCATCGCCTATGTCGATATCGATGCACATCATGGCGACGGCGTTTTTTACGGCTTCGAGGACGATCCGGTGCTGATCTTCGCAGACATACACGAAGACGGACGCTACCTCTATCCGGGTACCGGCCACGCGGACGAAATCGGCAAAGGCGAAGCCAAAGGCACGAAACTGAACATTCCGATGGCCCCGGGGGCAGGGGACCTCGAGTTCGACGAAGCGTGGGCGAGGGTCGTGGAGTTCGTCGATGAATCCCGACCGGAGTTCATCATTTTCCAGTGCGGTGCGGACAGCCTGGCGGGCGACCCGATAACGCATCTGCAATATTCAGAATCGGCTCACGGCGGCGCGGCGGCCGATCTGTGCGAACTGGCGGATCGCCACTGCAGTGGCCGCATCGTCGGCACGGGCGGCGGCGGCTACAACCGTCAAAACCTGGCCCGGGCATGGACTCGGGTCGTGGAGTCGTTCGCGGCATAGTTTGGGGTCGAACCGCTAAGATGTCTTAGCGGTTCGACCCCTTATTATTTAGAAACGCGGCTCATGAGTTTTATTGAGACAGGATCTGGGTACAATGCGCATCTTTCAACGCCCAGCCCGCCGGAGAAAACGACAAAATGTTCCTCGAGACCACGTCCATCGAAGAATTCGATTCGGAGCTTTTTCACGCGATTGCCGATGAAGCAAGGCGCCAGGAGGAGCATATCGAGCTGATCGCCTCCGAGAATTACGCGAGTCCGCGCGTGATGGAGGCTCAAGGCTCTGTATTGACCAATAAGTACGCCGAGGGCTATCCGGGCAAGCGTTATTACGGTGGTTGTGACTACGTCGATGTCGCCGAAAAGCTGGCAATCGAGCGTGCGATGGAATTATTCGACGCCGATTATGCCAATGTGCAACCGCACTCTGGTTCGCAGGCAAATGCAGCAGCGTATTTGGCATTGCTCGATGCCGGCGATGTCATCCTCGGCATGAGCCTGTCGGATGGTGGTCACCTCACGCATGGCTCTCCGGTCAACTTTTCCGGCAAGCTGTTCAAAGCGTATCAGTACGGCGTCGTCGCCGAGACCGGGCTGATCGATTACGACGAGGTGCAGAGTCTCGCCACCGAGCACAAACCGCGAATGATCGTTGCCGGCTTCTCCGCTTATTCGAGGGTGGTCGACTGGGAGCGTTTCCGACAGATCGCAGACAGCGTCGATGCATACCTGATGGTTGATATGGCCCATGTCGCGGGGCTGGTCGCTACCGGTCTTTACCCGAACCCGGTACCGCATGCCGATGTCGTGACAACGACGACGCATAAGACACTGCGTGGACCGCGCGGCGGCATGATCCTGGCGAGGAAGAACGATGAGATGACCAAGAAATTCAATTCACTGGTGTTTCCGGGAACACAGGGTGGCCCGCTGATGCACGTTATTGCCGCCAAAGCGGTCGCCTTGCTCGAAGCCCTGAGTCCGGATTTCAAGGAGTATCAGCAATGGGTCGTCGACAACGCGAGAGTCATGGCTGCGGTCATGATGGAGCGAGGCTTCGGTATCGTATCGGGCGGCACCGACAATCACCTCATGCTCGTCAGCCTGATCGATAAGGGAATCACCGGCAAGGATGCGGATGCGACGCTCGATCGCGCGAACATCACTGTCAACAAGAATACGGTTCCCAATGATCCGCGTTCGCCGTTCGTGACCAGTGGTCTGCGGGTGGGCACGCCTGCGATCACGACGCGTGGATTCGGCGTCGAGGAAACCGAGGGCCTGACTCACTGGATGTGCGATATTCTCGACGATATTGAAAACGAGGTCATGATCAAGCGCGTTCGGGGCCAGGTACTCGACCTGTGTAAGCGCTTTCCGGTCTACAGTTGACGCGTCTGCTAAGCTAAACCGTAAGAATTGATGATGGTCAGTCATGTATTGCCCGTTTTGCAGCCACGAAGAAACCAAGGTCATCGACTCCAGACTAGCCGCTGACGGCCGGCAGATCCGGCGCAGGCGCCAGTGCCTGCAGTGCAACGAGCGGTTCTCGACCTTCGAGAGTGCCGAACTCGTCATGCCGCGGCTCGTCAAGAACGACAACAGCCGGCAACCCTTCGATGAATCGAAAGTCCGGGACAGCATGCGTCGCGCCCTGGAGAAGAGGCCCGTGCCATCGGACGAATTCGAGGAGGCCGTCGGCCGCCTGGTCCATAAACTGCGCACGATGGGCGAGCGTGAAGTACCCTCCCGCCTCGTCGGCGAACTCGTCATGGAAGAATTGCGGGATCTCGACGAAGTGGCTTACGTGCGATTTGCCTCTGTCTATCGCAGCTTTCAGGATGTCACGGAGTTTCAGGAAGAAATCAGGCGTCTTCAGGAAATATCGGACGCGACCGCATCCCGTGAGCAAATGTCGCTCTTGCCGGAGCTGCACGACAAGAAGCGCTGATTCTTCATGAATGAATTTTCGAGAGAAGACTGCGAATTCATGGCGCGCGCGCTGCAATTGGCGCGCAAGGCGATGTATAGCGCTCATCCCAACCCCAGAGTCGGCTGCGTCCTGGTTGGCGAGGGCAGGATCGTCGGTGAGGGTTGGCACCAGAAGAGCGGTGAGGCACACGCGGAAGTCATCGCACTCGAGAATGCGGGTGCATCCGCGAAAGCTGCGACCGTCTACGTCACGTTGGAGCCATGTACACACCACGGAAAGACAGCGCCCTGCACTGAGGCGCTGATCAAGGCCGGTATTGCTGAAGTCGTCGTGGCGATGCAGGATCCATTTCATGAAGTCGACGGCGACGGGCTTGGCGCCTTGCAAAAAGCCGGTATCGCCGTGCGAGTCGGTTTGATGAACGATGAAGCCGCAAAACTCAATGAGGGCTTCGTTTCCCGGGTTACGCGAAAACGACCTTTCGTGCGTCTGAAAACGGCTTCCAGCCTGGACGGTTGCACTGCGATGGAAGACGGCGAGAGTCAGTGGATCACTGGTCCTGAAGCGAGGGCAGACGTGCAGCGACTCCGCGCATCATCGGGCGCCGTGATGACCGGCATAGGCACGGTCCTCGCAGACGATCCGTCTTTGACCGTAAGGGAGGAAGGCCTTGCGATCGAAGGCATGCAGCCGCTTCGGGTCATTCTGGATCAGCAGCTGCGCATGCCCCTGTCGGCACGCATGCTCACATTGCCGGGGGATACGGCAATATTCTGCACTGATGACAGCAACCGGGCAGCGCTCGAAAGCGCAGGTGCATCTGTCACTGTCGTGCCAGGAGCAAGCGATGGAGCAGATCTGGACGTGGTGCTTGCGAGGCTGGCGGAACTCGGTATCAACGACGTGCTGGTCGAGGCCGGTCATACGCTGGCGGGCAGTTTGCTCACCTCTGGACTGGTTGACGAGCTTGTCATTTATCAATCGCCGCATATCATGGGTAGCCTGACACAGGGTATGTTCAGTACGCCGGCCTGGCAGAACATGAGTCAGCGCATGCAGCTCGACATCATCGATGTTCGCCGCGTGGGCGCCGACACCCGCATAACCGCCCGGCCAACGGCTTAAAGGCAAAAATAAAGGGTCTTATGTTCACCGGAATCATCAAGGCAAAAGGCAGGGTGCGTTCGCTGAAGAAGCAGGGCGGCGACCTGTGCCTGTCCGTCGAGTCCGCGGGCATTGACTGGTCCGCATTTGAGATCGGCGAAAGCATCTCGGTCAACGGCGTTTGTCTGACCGCTACCGCGCTGCGCCCGGATGGCTTCGACGCTGACGTATCGATCGAAACGATGAGTGTTACCGCGCTTGGCGGGCTCACCCCGGGCAGCGCTGTAAACCTGGAACCCTCAGTCAGTCTCGGTGAACGGCTGGGCGGTCACCTTGTCAGCGGCCACGTCGACTGTGTCGGTACTGTGACTTCTCGCGACAAGGATGCCCGGTCGGTTAGACTGAAGATCGAGATACCGGAGGAATACAGCCGGTATATCGCCAAAAAAGGCGCCGTCTGTGTTGACGGTGTCAGTCTTACCATTAATGAAGTATCGGCCCGGGCGTTTGAAGTGAATATTATTCCGCACACTGCCGAGGAAACGATCATCGGTGACTACGTCGTCGGCACGGCCGTCAATATCGAGGTCGACCTCGTCGCCCGGTATATTGAACGCCTGCTGACGCGAAGCGAAGACTCTGATTCGGGGGTCTCGGTCGATTTACTAAAGGCACATGGCTATGCATGACAATCCGACGCCACATCCGCGAGCATCCGCATTCAGCAATACTGAAGAAATTATCGCTGACATCCGCGATGGCAAAATGGTCATCATGGTGGACGATGAGAGTCGCGAAAATGAAGGCGATCTCATCATGGCAGCGGCAAAGGTTCGCCCGGAAGACATCAATTACATGGCCCGATACGGTCGCGGCCTGATCTGCCTGACTCTGTCACGGGAGCGATGCTCGCAGCTTCGACTGCCGCTCATGGTTCACGAGACGGATGAGCATCACGCGACAAATTTCACGTTGTCGATCGAGGCGGCTGAGGGCATCACGACAGGCATCTCCGCTTACGACCGGGCCATGACGGTGCAGGCTGCTGTCGCTCCCGACGCCAGGCCGGAGGACATTCGTCAACCGGGACACGTGTTCCCGATCATGGCGCAGCCCGGCGGCGTGCTGACACGTGCCGGGCATACCGAAGCCGGCTGCGACCTGACACGACTTGCCGGGCTTGAGCCTGCTGCCGTGATTGTCGAGATACTCAACGAAGACGGCACCATGGCCCGACGACCGGACCTGGAGAAATACTCCCGTGAGCACGGCGTAAAGATTGGCACGATCGCCGACCTGATTCGATACCGGCTCGAAAAGGAACGATTTGTCGAGCGCATCGATGAGACGCCCGTGCAGACAGCACATGGCGCATTTACGCTGTACAGTTATGACGATCACGTGAATCAGACAGTTCATCTCGCATTGGTTAAAGGCGACATTTCTGCCGGAGCGGTTCCATTGGTTCGTGTGCACCGTCAGGACACGCTCGGCGACATTCTCGGTATCCAGAACCCGACGCTGGGCCGGCCTCTGGACGGTGCGATCGAAAGAATCTCGAAAGAAGATGTCGGTATCATCGTCGTTCTGCGCGATCAGGAATCAACCCGAGAACTGATGAATACCGTCAGCAGATTGTCCGAGATGCCGGATGAACTCGAAAGCAAACGTAGCGGCGACTTCGTTCTGAGGACTTATGGCGTGGGCGCACAGATTTTGAAGGACCTCGGCGTAAATCGTATGCGCGTGCTGTCGGCGCCATTGCAGATGCATGCAATTTCCGGATTTGATCTCGAAGTGACAGAGTACGTCTGACAACCACGGTCATGTCGGCAAAATAAATGGACAAAGTAAAAACAATTGAAGGCGATCTGGTTTCGAGGGATGCGCGTTTCACCATTGTCGCCTCGAGATTCAACGATTTCATCGTCGAATCCCTGATCAAAGGCGCGATTGGCTGCCTGTGCCGTCATGGCGCCAGCGAAACAGATATTGAGCTGGTACGTGTGCCAGGCGCCTATGAAATGCCGCTCGCCGTTGAAAAAGTGGCCTCACAACACCGCTGTGACGGCATCGTCGCTCTGAGTGCAGTAATTCGCGGTGCCACACCGCATTTCGATTACGTCGCCGGCGAATGCACCAGGGGCATTGCAGTAATCAGCCGACAGCACGGCATACCGATCGGTATCGGGGTATTGACGACCGATACGATCGAACAGGCTATCGAACGTGCCGGCACCAAGGCCGGCAACAAAGGCGAGGAAGCGGCGCTGGCGGTCATCGAAATGGTTAATCTGCTACGCAAGCTCGACTGACGATGAGCAAGGCTGCTTCTGCAGGTGCACGCAGCCGGGCTCGTGAGCTGATTCTGCAAGCTCTTTACCAGAAACAGATGACCGGTTACGACTCTGTCGAGCTGCTAAAGCAGTTCAAGGCCCGCGACGAGTATCGACGCGTCGACAAGGATTACTTCGACGAGACTCTGCCGGCCGTCTGCAATGATCAAGCCGAACTTGAATCGAAAATCGCCGAGCTGGCCGATCGGCCGCCCTCACAACTCGATCCCGTCGAATTTGCCATCCTGTTGCTTGGATTCTTTGAGCTTGGGAATAGGCAGGATGTGCCTTACCGGGTTGTCATAAACGAATCGATCAATCTCGCAAAGCGCTTCGGTGCGGTGGACGGGCACAAGTACATTAATGCCGTGCTCGACAAAGCGGCAGACAAGCTGCGACCGGCCGAAGCCTCGGGATCAGCCAAGTAGGAGAATCTACCGCGGTGGACGAGTTTGCATTGATTCGTCGTTACTTCGACCGGCCGATCAGGGACGACGCCGTGCGTCTCGGAATTGGCGATGACGGCGCACTCGTTGCGCCCGATCCCGGCCGCGACCTCGTCTGTGCCGTGGACACCATGATTGCGGGAACCCATTATCCTGACGATCTGCCGCCGTTCGATGTCGGTTATCGCGCCGTCGCCATCAATCTCTCCGACATTGCGGCAATGGGTGCAAGACCACGCTGGATGACACTGGCGCTTACCATTCCGAATTCTGACTCCGGCTGGCTGGCGCTTTTCGCAGAGGGACTTTTCACAGCCGCCGCCGGGGCGGAGGTGACACTTATCGGTGGAGACACGACGCGCGGTCCGACCACGGTTGTCAGTGTTCAGATTATGGGTGACGTCGATCCGAGCCTGGCGATCAGGCGATCGGGAGCCAGCGTGGGCGACAGCATTTTCGTGACTGGTACGCCGGGTGATGCGGCGGCCGGTCTTTCATTGCTTGAGGGCGGCTCCGACCAATCGGATGACAGCGAATACCTGATTGGTCGTTTCGTGCGCCCGACAGCACGCGTTGCGTTTGCAAGTTCGATCGCAAAACATGCAAGCGCTGCCATCGACCTGTCGGATGGCTTGTATGCAGATCTGCAAAAGCTCCTGGATGCGAGCAAAGTCGGCGCGAAAATAGAACTGACGTCGCTGCCGTATTCCTCGGCACTTCTTGCAAGGTTTGAATACGAAGATGCGCTCGGCTTCGCGCTCGGCGGCGGAGACGATTACGAACTTTGCTTCACGGCGTCGCAATCAAATGAAGATGAATTGCGAGCACTTGCCAAACAGCATCACTTGAAAATCACCAGAATCGGCAAGGTCGTATCGGGTGAGGGAATATCCTGCGTGAAAGATGGCGAGCCGTTCGATTACACAGATCCCGGATACCGGCACTTCTGAACGATGACGACTGACAGGGCGAAATTCAGGCGCAAAGTACTCGGTGATCCGGTCAATTTTCTGGCCTTCGGCCTCGGCACCGGCCTGTCGCCGGTCGCGCCGGGCACCGCAGGCTCTGTTATTGGGCTGGCGCTGGCTTGGGGCACATTGGAATTGCCGATCGCAGCGCGTGTATTGGTCGCCGCTGCCCTGATAGTGAGTGGTATCTGGATCTGCGGCGAGAGTGCCCGGCGCATAGCT
>Ga0255052_10003799_pt1 | contig 10354 bp, 8 predicted proteins | sample JV7_2_21_MG_FD_188632 | JGI IMG/M metagenome (GOLD analysis project Ga0255052, IMG submission 188632) | Seawater microbial communities from Jervis Inlet, British Columbia, Canada - JV7_2_21 | ecosystem: Environmental > Aquatic > Marine > Inlet | place: Canada: British Columbia | collected...
GGTCGAGATAGGACATCTGTTTGCGTTGGTCGACGTAGTAGATGCGGGTCAGGTTCACCTTTTCTACACCGCGAAACTGCTTGGTGATTTCGATGCCGGTAACGAGAGCCTCGAGGTCGCATTGTTTAGCGAAGATGAAGTTCCCTGGGACAATATAGCGTTCCAAAGCGGTCGCTATGCGTTACAGAAGTACTTCGAAGACAAGGGTGAGGATAACGGCCTGCACATTCACGAATTGCAGCGGTCGCGGTCCTAACAAGGATTATTATTCGGCGGCGTTTTGTTCCAGGGCTGCCGCCAGCTGGGCCGGCGCCATGTAACCGCCAATGAGAGAACCGTCATCCAATACGATGGCCGGTGTACCGCTCAGACCGACACCTCTGCCAATCACATAATGCTCCTGCACGGCCGAAGAATCGCACGCCACTGCTTCGATCTTGCGATCCAGCTTCGCCATCGTCAGTGCATCGGCACGATCGGCGGAACACCACACGTCTTCGGACGTATTCCAGGAACGCGATGCCGGTCCATTACGTGGATACAGCATGTAACGAACCTCAATTCCGAGAGCCATGTATTCATCGATCTGAGCATGCAGACGGCGGCAGTAGCTACACTCGACATCCGTAAAGACGGTCACCGAATATTTGACCTCGTCGGGCGAGAACATAATGGTCTGATCATCTTCAACTGACGCCATGAGATCGCGACGCGCTTCATTACGGCTGACTTCGCTGAGATTAACCTGACTATCGAGATCGATGATGTCGCCCTGAAGCAGGTAGCGGCCATCGCCTGACACGTATGCAATGATCGATCCTTTCTGAATCATATACCAGCCATCGACAGGGCTGGTTTTGATGTCCTCGGGATCAATCGTGTCGAACATCTCGCCAAGCTTCTGGCGTACTTGCTCCAGATCGGCGCCGTCGTCAGCGGCCAGCGCTGCGGCATCCGTAAACGCAATGGCGGCCAGTGCCACAAGTTGAATCAGGATATTTGAGGTCATACGGCTCATAGAATCTCTCAGGTAAATCAATACTGCCTGGATTGAATGGACCTCTTCAGCCCGCTCCGGTTCCCCGGCGCGGAGAGTGTAACAGAGAACTTATCTAGTGAATTCTCACCGGCCGCATCGCGGCCATGACGATTCGTCAGGTGGATTCTTTGCTAGCCGCGAGGATGGTGCTCGCCGTGCAGGTCCTTGAGCCGCTCACGAGCAACATGAGTATAGATCTGCGTTGTCGACAGATCACTGTGCCCGAGCAATAGCTGAACGACGCGTAAATCGGCGCCCCGGTTCAGCAGGTGTGTGGCAAAAGCATGGCGCAAGCTGTGCGGAGACAGTTTCTTGCGAACCCCGGCCTTCGCTGCATAACGCTTGATGATGTGCCAGAACGCCTGGCGCGTCATCCGATCGCCGCGGCGGGTCGGAAACAGGTAATCTGTCTGCCGCTCCAGCAGGATTTCCATGCGTGGCCCGTCGATGAAATCTCTGATCCAGCGCTGAGACTCTTCACCCAGAGGTATCAGCCGTTCGCGATCGCCCTTGCCGACAATGCGCAAAACGCCCTGATTGAAGTTGATTTGTGACTGCTTGAGGTTGATGAGCTCCGATACCCGTAGCCCCGTTGCATACAACAGCTCGAGCATTGCACGGTCGCGATGGCCTAGCGGCTCATCCGTATTGGGCGCGTTGAGAAGCGAATCGACCTCGTCCTCGCTGAGCGTCTTCGGCAACGAGCGACCAATGCGCGGCATCTCGATATCAGCGGTGGGATCAGAATCACGCAGTCCTTCGCGCATGATATAGCGGAAGAAGCGGCGGAAACTCGATAACTGGCGTGCGGTTGACCGGGGCTTGGCACCGCCTTCAACGCGACCCGCGATGAATGCGAGCAGATCTGCCTTTTCGGCCATTTCGATGGTCTTCTCGTGTTCAGCGAGTCCACGACCCAGGGTCATCAGATCGGCCCGATACGCACCGAGCGTATTCTGGGACAAGCCGCGTTCCATCCAGATTGCATCGAGAAAGCGGTCCACTATCTCTTCCGACTGTGCGACGGTCTTCGATTCCGGATTGTTCTGATCTTTACTGGCCATAACTTCCATCTATTCAGTCATGCAATCCTTTGCGGTAGCATACGCCCGATTTCAGACTGCAGCGCGGGCATAGACCCTACTGTCAAAATGACTCGTGACATCGCCAAGCGACGGATTTTTCAAGGTTTTGAGTATGATTAGGACGTCCGGTAACCGGCGTGACCGCTGTCACAGATTCCATAAGGCATTAACATAAAGTGACCTACGTCACATATCTGTACCGCACAATGTATGGCCTCTATGCGTGGCTGGTTTTCATTGTGTGCGTCCTTTTCGCATTCCTGGCGACACTGTTTGTGCCCACGGCGCCACTGCGCCACAAACTGGCCGCCGCTGCCTCCCGCGCCATATTCATACTCGCTGGCGTTCCGGCCGAGATTCGGGGCCTCGAGAACATTCCCGATGGCAACGCCGTCGTAGTAGCCAATCACGCCAGCTACGTCGACGGAATGCTGCTCAAGGGCTACCTGCCCTACCGGTTTTCGTTTGTGATCAAGGGTGAGATGAGGAACATTCCGATCGTCCATTTTGTGCTACGGCGTTCCGGATCGAATTTCGTCGAGCGCCACGAGACGACGGGTAGTACCAGAGACGCGCGGAAGATCGTCAAAGCGGCGCAAGGCGGGCAATCACTGGCGTTTTTTCCTGAAGGCACATTCGTCAAAGAGGCCGGCTTGGGCCGGTTTCGACCTGGTGCGTTTGTCTCTGCAATCAGAGGGGACATGCCGATTGTCCCAATTGCGATTTCCGGAACTCGAGAGATGTTGCCAGCCGGTCGGCTCTGGCCGTGGCCCGTGAGGCCGCGCTTCGAGGTGCTGCCACCGATCCTGCCCGGTAACCCTGCTTTCAATAGTCACAGGCAGTTGGCGGAAGAGGCCCGGCAACGAATTCTCGCCGTGCTCGGTGAGCCAGACCGGTGTAAAGTAGCCAGCGGAAATTTTAATCGGAGTTAAAAAAATGAGTTCGGATCCAATTGTGGTTGTCGCCGCCCGGCGAACGCCAATTGGCGGCTTCCAGGGCGTTCTGTCCGGAGCTACAGCACCGGATCTCGGTGCAGCCGCGATCAACGGCGCGATTGCCGATTCCGGCGTCGACGCCGCCGATGTAGACCAGGTTCTGATGGGCTGTGTGTTGCCGGCCGGCGTCGGCCAGGCGCCTGCGCGACAGGCGGCACTGAGTGCCGGAATTCCGGTCGGCACTGCCTGCACGACTGTCAACAAGATGTGCGGCTCGGCGATGATGACGATCATGCTGGGCCACGACCTGATCAAGGCTGAGAGCGCAACCGTGGTTGTCGCCGGTGGCCTGGAGTCAATGACCAACGCACCCTACCTGTTGCCGAAAGCCCGCCGTGGATACCGCATGGGCCACCAGGAAGTTATAGATCACATGTTTTACGACGGCCTGCAGGACCCGTGGGAAGGCCAGATGATGGGGCATTACGCCGAAAACACAGCTGAGAAATACGGTTTCTCACGCGAGGAGCAGGATAATTTTGCGATTGAATCCGTCACGCGCGCGCAGGCTGCTGTCGCCGACGGCACTTTTGCCGATGAAATCTCTCCGGTTACGATCAAGACACATAAGGGCGAGGTCACAATCGAGTCCGATGAAACTCCCGGCGCGGTCAGCATCGACAAAATTCCGACGTTGCGAGCGGCTTTCAAGAAAGATGGCACGGTAACGGCGGCAACATCGTCTTCTATTTCCGACGGCGCAGCCGCGACAATATTAATGACGGCTTCAGAAGCAGAACGCCGCGGTCTTGAACCGCTGGCGCGGTTGCTCGGGCATTCGAGTTTCGCGCAGGAGCCGGCGTGGTTCACGACGGCGCCCGTGTCCGCAATCAAGAAGCTGCACGAATCGCTCGGCTGGAACCCGGACGACGTCGATCTGTACGAAATCAACGAGGCATTTGCGGTTGTGACCATGGCTGCAATGCATGACCTTGGCCTTGATCACAGCAAGGTAAACGTCAACGGCGGCGCATGTGCGTTAGGTCACCCGATCGGCGCAACCGGTGCTCGTATTACGACGACACTTCTGCATGCGCTGAAGGCTCGAAATCTGAAACGTGGTGTGGCATCGCTATGTATAGGTGGCGGCGAAGCCGTCGCGATCGGCGTCGAGATTATCTAAAGGAACACACAATGGAACTGGCAAACGCAAAGGCCGTCATTTCAGGTGGCGCATCGGGACTTGGATTTGCAACCGCACAACGCATTATCGACGCTGGCGGACACGTCGTGTTATTGGACATCAATGACGATCAAGGCACTGCGAGCGCTGACAGCCTCGGTGACCGGGCGTCATTCATCAATACCGATGTCTCGACTGAAGACTCGGTCAAAGCGGCCATCAGCCAGGCGAATGAAACCATGGGAGGCATAACCCTGGCCGTCAACTGCGCGGGCATCGTGACCGCCGGGCGCACGCTCGGTCGCGAAGGGCCCTGGCCGAGCGAACTCTTTAACAAGGTTATTCAGGTAAACCTGATTGGCAGCTACAACGTCACGAAAGAAGCTGCTGCATTCATGCAACACAACGAAGCGACAGACGATGGCGAACGAGGTGTTGTGATCAGCACTGCATCGATCGCCGCGTTCGAGGGTCAAATCGGGCAGGCAGCCTACGCGGCATCAAAAGGCGGTATTGTCGGTATGATGCTGCCATTGGCGAGGGAATTCGCTCAGTTCGGCATTCGCGTCAACACAATCGCCCCAGGCGTTTTCCTGACGCCAATGGTTTCGGGCATGTCGGAAGAAGTGCAGGAGTCGCTCGGCAAACAGATCCCGTTTCCGCCGCGCCTGGGCAAGCCCGAAGAGTACGCCGATGCGGTTGAGTTCATCTACGGAACAACAATGGTGAATGGCGAGACCATCCGCATCGACGGCGCCATCCGTATGCAACCGAAATAACGATCCGCCCAAGAGGGCGAAACCACTACACGGCCAATGCGACCCTGGGGGCTTTCCCATCCTCATGGCTCCCTGCGGTCCGCTTTACTTCGGATGTGAAAGCCCCCAGGTCCGCAGGCCCTACGATGTGCGGGAGGGCCGCGGGTGGGATCTTTTTTTCCGGAAGTAAAGCGCAGCGAAGCGAGCCATTCCGGAAAAAAATGATGCCAGCTGCGAGCCCGTGCGTCGATATCGACCGCTTGGGCGGGTTCCTACATTCCGGAGTAATTCGGGCCGCCGCCACCTTCAGGTACGGTCCATACGATATTCTGTTTCGGGTCTTTTATATCGCATGTCTTACAGTGCACGCAGTTCGCTGCGCTGATCTGGAAGACCTTTTCGCCGCCCTCCTCGACAATTTCATAGACACCGGCCGGACAGTAGCGCTGCGCCGGCTCATCGTAGGTCGGTAAGTTAAAGTCGATCGGAATCGAGTCGTCCTTCAGCTGCAGGTGCGACGGCTGATCTTCTTCATGATTTGTACTCGACAGGAACACCGATGACAGGCGGTCGAAAGTGATAACGCCATCCGGTTTGGGGTAGTCAATGGCTTCAGCTTCACTCGCTTTCTTTAACGAGCCGTGGTCGGTCGCCGGATTCCGCAACGTGAACGGCATTTTGCCGAAGAAAATGTTCTGATCGATAAATGTGAAAGCGGAACCCCAGATCATGCCGAGCTTGACGAGCCCGGGCCCGAAGTTTCGGCCGCGGTGTAGCTCTTTGTAGACCCACGAGGATTTGACGCCGTCCTCATAGTCGACAAGCTCCGATTGGCCAGCGTCTCCCGAGGACAGTGCTCTGTGCACGCTCTCGGCGGCGAGCATCCCGGTCTTGATTGCCGTATGTACGCCCTTGATTTTCACACCGTTGAGGAACCCGGCGCCGCAACCGACGAGCATGCCGCCCGGGAAGGCAAGTTTGGGAAGCGACTGCAGGCCACCCTTATTAACGGCGCGCGCGCCATAGCCGACGCGTTTGCCACCATCGAGGTACTGGCGAATTTTCGGATGCAGCTTCCAGCGCTGAAATTCGTCGAATGGTGACAAATGCGGGTTCGAGTAATCCAGCGCAATAATTAATCCGAGAAACACCTGCTTATTCGCAGCGTGATAAAGAAACCCGCCACCTTCGGTGTGGTTGTCGAGCGGCCAGCCCGCTGTATGCACTACGAGACCTTCATCATGCTTATTCGGGTCGACTTCCCAAACCTCTTTGATGCCAATGCCGTAATGCTGCGGGTCTGCGTCTTCGCGTAAATCGAATCGGTCCATGAGCTGCTCGCCGAGATTTCCGCGCACGCCTTCGGCAAAAATCGTGTATTTGCCCAGCAGCTCGTAGCCCGCCTGGTAACCGGGCTTCTGTTGGCCGTCTTTCCCGATTCCAAGGTCACTGGTGGCAACGCCACTCACCCGACCCCGGTCGTCGTACAGGACCTCGGATGCTGCGAATCCGGGAAAAACGTTGACGCCCATTGCTTCGGCTTGCTCGCCCAACCATTGGCACAGACGTCCGAGGCTGATGATGTAGTTGCCCTTGTTGTGCATCGGTCGCGGCACGAACAGCCCCGGGGTTCGAATCCCCTTTTCGGCACTGGTCAGCAAGTAGACGTCTTCGCCTTTGACTGCGGTCTTGACGAGCGCGCCCATGTCCTTCCAGTCCGGAAACAACTCATTGAGGCTTGTCGGCTCAAGCACGGCACCGGATAGTATATGCGCGCCGATTTCCGATCCTTTCTCGACGACGACGACCGTGAGACTGTCATCCAGTTGCATCAGTCGGCAGGCGGCCGCGAGACCCGCGGGGCCTCCCCCTACGATTACCACGTCGAATTCCATCGATTCGCGTTCTGTTGTTTCTGTCATATTCACCAGACTCAAAGATAGAATAATAATTCTGCCCGGCGTCTGCTGCGCCGTAAAAAAAGGATAACCGGTATTTTGACTATTCGCGAGGCCTACGAGGAAAGCCTCCATCGTGAAGGCCATGAGCGGGATGTGGCGCAAGAGAATATCGTCACCCTGCTCGACGAGCTGCAACGGCGCCTGGAAGCACACAGGCCACGCCGTGGGCTACAGCGCCTGTTCAGTCACACAAGTCCGGCCGACAAGGCCGACAATCGGGGTCTCTATATCTGGGGCGGTGTAGGTCGCGGTAAGACGTTTTTGATGGACTTGTTTTTTGAGACGCTGGCGATCGAGCACAAAAAACGCATTCACTTCCACCGCATGATGCGCGAAGTGCACGAAAGCCTGAAGTCACTTGGCAATGTCGAAGACCCGCTCGACAAGGTTGCTGAGAGCATCGCAACGGATACCCGCGTCCTGTGTTTTGATGAGTTCTTCGTCAGCGATATCGCCGATGCGATGATTCTGGATCGATTGCTGGACGGTTTGTTTCGTCGCGGCGTTACGCTCGTCACAACATCCAATTCAGATGCCGACGATCTGTACCAGAACGGTCTGCAGCGGCAACGTTTTCTTCCGGCCATCGACATGCTAAAGACTTGCACGCGTGTCGTTCACATGGATGGCGAAGTTGACTATCGCTTGCGACTTTTGCAACAGGCAGGCACCTATTTGTCACCGGACGACAACAGTGCACGCGACAAGTTGCAGTATTTCTTTGACGAATCGGCGTCGAGCCAGATCAGCACAGACAACATTCTGGATATCAATGGGCGCAAAATCAGGTCGCTGCAGTGCGCAAAGGGCATCGCCTGGTTCGATTTTGCCGATATTTGTGACGGACCGCGCAGCCAGGTCGACTACATCGAAATCGCCCGTTGGTATCCTGCGGTGATCGTTTCCGGCGTCCCTCAACTCGACCGAGAACTGGAAAACCAGGCAAGACGGTTCATTGCGCTCGTCGACGAATTTTACGACCGCCGTGTGAAACTCGTTTTGTCAGCAGCAGCGGCCGTCGATGCTCTGTATTCCGGGGAGCGCCTGTCATTCGAGTTTGATCGGACCGCCAGCCGATTGATCGAAATGCAGTCAACTGACTACCTTGCCGCGCCTCACCTGGCGTAAACTGCGAACCCGTATGAAAACTATCGCAGCATGCGACAAGCACATGAAAGACGAACTGATTCTCGAGGACTTCCTGCCTTACCGGCTGTCCATCACGTCCCACACTGTCAGCACCAATATTGCCCGTGTATACGAAAAACAATTTGGCCTGTCGATTCCCGAGTGGCGCGTGATTGCGATACTCGGACGGTACCCGGGGCTATCCGCAGTCGAGGTTGCGGATCGTACTCTTATGGACAAGGTTGCGGTCAGCCGCGCCGTCACCAAAATGATAAAGAATGGCCGCATTGACCGTGAGTTTGCCGATGCTGACAGGCGCCGTTCAATTCTCAATCTGTCTGAAGAAGGGCGCCGCGTACACAATGAGATCGCACCGCTGGCGTTGCAATTTGAGCAGGAATTATTGCAAGACATAAGCGACGAAGACTTCGAGACTTTCAATACGATCCTCGAGCAACTGCTCGGCAAGGCGCGCCAGCTAGGCGGCTAGACAGCCCGGAGATTAACAAGTGACCCGAAAAGAACTGCGTCGAGGCAGCGATCGCAAGGACGGCATCGTTCAAGACATCCTTGCCGCTCGCGTGAGCTCCGCACATCTGTCCAATCGGCGACAGATTCGCTCATTTATCGAACAGTATATCGCTGACGTACCTGTCGAAGATCTCGAAGGCCGGTCAACACGCATCATGGCCGCGATAGCCGTAAGCCATCTTGAGTTTGGTGCTGCGCGCCGCAAAGGCCAGTCGCGCATCAGAATTTACAACCCGACCGAAGAAGAGCACGGATACACATCGTCTTTCACATTTGTGGAATTGGTTAACGACGACATGCCGTTCTTGGTCAACTCGGTGTCCGCAGCGATCAATCGTCACGAACTGTCAGTGCATATAACTGTGCATCCGATCATCCGCACAAAGCGCGACAGTGCCGGCAAACTCGACGCAGTTTGCAAGCCGGGAGATGACAGTGGCCGGCTTGAGTCTTATATACGGCTTGCCATCGATCGTGAGACTGACCCAAAGCTACTGAAGCAACTCGAGCGGGATATTCGTAACGTCTTGTCCGACATTCGGCTCGCGGTCCGCGATTGGAAGAAGATGAGCACGAAGATGATTGAGACGCGCGAATTGTTCAAGTTCGGGCCGAAACGTGCCGACGAGGAGTTGCGCGAGCATAGCCAGAACTTTCTGCAATGGCTGGCCGACGATCACTTTACGTTTCTGGGTTATCGCGAGTACAAGCTGACCAACCGCGGTAACAAGGCATTTCTCAGCCCGGTAAAAAATAGTGCCCTCGGCATTCTTTCGCGCAAGGATCGTAAGGGGCGACCTATCGAACTGAGCGCACAAATGCGCCGTTTGACGCGAACGAGAGATTGGCTCGTGCTGAGCAAAGCCAATTCCCGATCAACTGTGCACCGTAATGCGTACCTCGATTACGTCGGCGTAAAAGTCTATGACAAGAATGGTAAAGTTCGCGGTGAACGCCGCTTCATGGGCCTGTTCGCGTCGACTGCATACAGTGAAGCGCCACGCAACATTCCATTGCTTTCTTACAAGATTGACAGAGTTTTCGAACGCGCTCATGTCGAACCCGTCAGACACCGTGGCAAGGCACTGTTACACATCATCAACACCTACCCGCGAGACGAACTGTTTCACGCGTCAGTGCAGGACCTTGCCCGAACGACAGTAGGTATCCTGAACCTGCAAGACAGACAACGGGTCAGGTTGTTCCTGCGGCGAGACTTGTTTCGGCGATTTTTCTCCTGCCTCGTGTATGTGCCAAGAGAAAAATACACCACTTTCGTTCGACGACGAATTGAAGCAACACTGCAAGACGCGTTCGCCGGCACATCTGTTCACTCGAGCGTGCAGATCACGGATTCGGTATTGGCTCGCGTGCACATTGTCGTTCATACACAATCCGGAGACCGGCCACGTATCAGTATTCAGTCGATCGAGAAAAAAATCGCCGATGTCGTTGTTACATGGTCTGATCGATTGCGCGACGAGCTTGACGCCGAATGCGGGCTCGATGACGGGCCCAAGCTCTACCGCGACTACCACGACGTGTTTCCGCTTGGCTACCAGGAAGATGTCACACCACGCGAGGCTTGCAGCGATGTCAGTCGCATCGAAGAGATGCTCAATGACGGCGTGCCTCGCACTGTCGAACTGTATGAGCCCGACGGTTACGAGCCCGGCGACATGCACTTCCTGGTGTACGGGTTCGATGAACCATTGGTCTTATCAGAGGCGTTTC
>Ga0255052_10003801_pt1 | contig 10351 bp, 6 predicted proteins | sample JV7_2_21_MG_FD_188632 | JGI IMG/M metagenome (GOLD analysis project Ga0255052, IMG submission 188632) | Seawater microbial communities from Jervis Inlet, British Columbia, Canada - JV7_2_21 | ecosystem: Environmental > Aquatic > Marine > Inlet | place: Canada: British Columbia | collected...
TGAAAACTCCGTCGTCGGGCCATGATGCGGGAGCCCTTGATCACTGCTTCGCACGCGGCTATAGTCCTCTGCGGTCTGATTCGGGAATACTTGCGCGAGCGCGGGGCGTGCGGAAAAGCCCAAATTGACCTTTTCTCAAGACTATCCGCAATACGCTCTTTGTTCCCACCTCCCTGTTTGCCTGGCTCCCTGGTTTCCCTGGTTCTGGTTCTCCCTTTGACTTTCTTACCTCACCCTTGTTCTTGCCTTGTTCCTCCTGTCTCCTGTATTCTGCATTCTGTTTCTTACATTTGCCTGTTGGGAACAAGAGGCCACTGCCAGATGCCACTGCTCATTGCGGCTCCGTCCAGCGCCGTTGACAGGAAGGAAATAGTGGCGTAAACTTGGCTGGTCGTTATCTGACCGCAGGTCGAATTCCATCGAGAAGCGGGATAAATCCCAGTTTCTCTTGCTGAGTTGAACGGGATGACAGACGAAAAGACTGGGCAAGCAAGTACAGGGCTACGAGCACTGGATAGAATACTCCATGGCATCAGGCCAGGGGATAACATTGTATGGCAGGTGGATTCCATAGATGATTACGTCCCCTTTGTAGAACCACTCATAACAAACGCCAAGGCCAGAAAAGAAAAGCTCGTCTATTTTCGTTTTGCCAAACACAGGGAGCTTGTTCCTAAAGACTCGGGCGCACAAATATGCCAGCTTGATCCCAAAGCAGGATTTGAAACATTTATTGGCAAAATCCATGAGGTTATCAATCGGACTGGCCGAGGGGGATACTACGTCTTTGATTCTCTCTCGGAATTGGCCATGGAATGCTACAGCGAGCGCATGGTGGGAAACTTTTTCAGACTTACGTGTCCGCATCTCAGTGAACTCGAAACGGTTGCTTATTTTGCCGCGCTAAGAGATTACCATTCTTATCACGCTGCATTGCCAATCGCTGAGACGACGCAGCTTCTTCTTGATGTCTATCGACATGAAGGAAGGATATACATTCATCCTCTGAAAGTGCATCAGCGACATTCTTCCACGATGTTTATGCTCCATGTCTGGGACGACGATGATTTTCTTCCGGTCACAGAAAGCACTACCATAGCGAAAATACTGACATCGGCACCATGGCCCGGATTGCAATCTGCGTCCTATCGGATGGTAGGCATGTGGGATCGCAGGTTTATGCAAGCTGAGGAACTTCTGGAGTCCTATGATCGCGATGAATGTTCAAGAGAGACAATCGACACGGTGTTCCAGCGTCAACTGAGGCAGTTGATTTCTCGTGATGAGCGAATCCTCGCCCTGGCGGAGAAGTACTTATCTCTCTCAGACATCATCCATTTATGGAAGCGATTGATTGGCTCTGGATTAGTGGGAGGAAAGGCCGTCGGCATGCTCCTTGGCCGTGCTATTCTTGAGAAGAGCGATCCCCGGTGGGCTGAATTACTCGAGGCTCACGATTCCTTTTTCATCGGCTCAGACATCTTCTATTCCTTTCTGGTCGAGAATGATTGCTGGGGGATACGACAGAATCAAAAGAATCCTGCCACTTTGCTTGATGATGCCGAACAAGCCCGGGAGCGTATCCTTGCCGGGAACTTCCCTGATTATATTATCGCGCGATTTTCAGATATGCTGGACTACTTTGGTCAATCCCCAATTATCGTTCGATCCAGCAGCCTTTTGGAAGACAATTTCGGCAACAGTTTCTCCGGCAAATACGAAAGCGTTTTCTGCGCCAACCAGGGAACGAAGCAGAACCGTCTTGCAGAGTTTGTTAATGCAGTACGATTGATTTATGCCAGTAGTATGAGTGAAGAGGCACTTGTTTATCGCGCTGAGCGAAACGTTCTTGAACAAGACGAACAGATGGCTCTGCTGGTTCAGAGAGTATCAGGCAAGCCGTACAAGAATCTCTTCTTTCCTCAGCTTGCCGGTGTCGGTCTTTCCTATAATCCTTACGTTTGGGATGAGAGTATCGATCCTGAAGCGGGAATCTTGCGATTGGTTTTTGGGCTTGGCACAAGAGCGGTCAATCGGTCTGATGACGATTATACGCGCGTGGTTGCTTTGAACGCTCCTGACAAACGCCCTGAGGGAGGTTTTGACGAAGTTGCACAGTACGCACAAAGACGGATGGATTTGCTGGATCTGGAGGAAAACCACTTTGCATCCAGCTACTTCGTGGATGTTACGAAGCAGAACCCTGAGCTGCCGGTGGATATGTTTGCCTGCCCTGATAGAGGTATTGAACGGAGTGTTCAGCGTAGCCGAATTAGCGATACACGTCACTGGGTGCTAACCTTTGACAAAGTATTATCGAAAACGCCATTTGTCGCAGATATGCGCGAACTGCTGAAGATTCTTAGAGAAACGTATGGTTGCCATGTCGATATAGAATTTACCGCAAACTTCTCAAGTGACGATAGCTACAAGATTAACCTTGTCCAGTGCCGGCCCCTTCAAATCAAGGAAGGCGCACCTATCGTTGGTTCTGTTCCTCATCTCAAGAAAGAGAACGTAATTATGGAGGTGCACGGCGGTGTTATTGGCCAAAGCAGGACGCTAACCATTGATCAGATTATCTACATAATACCATCAGTCTATGGACATCTGCCCCAAGGAGATCGCTACTCCATCGCTCGTTTGATTGGGAAACTTACGCATCCGGAAAAACCGGCCAAAGCAAAGACCATCATGCTTCTTGGGCCCGGTCGCTGGGGAACGAGCACCCCTTCTCTGGGAGTGCCGGTGTCCTTTGCTGAGATTAACACGGTCTCCGTGCTTTGCGAGATAGACGTAATGCACGGAGGATTGACGCCGGATCTTTCACTTGGAACACACTTCTTCAATGACTTTGTTGAAAGGGACATCCTCTACATAGGTTTGTCTATCTCAAAGAGACAAAACATACTAAATCAAGACCTCCTGAACAAATTGCCAAACCGCTTGCCTGAGTTAGTTCAGGAAACACCAACACCGTGTCCAGCCATCCGGGTCATCGATGTTTCTGATACGGGCAAGATCGTCCTGATCGCAGATACTATGAGGCAAAAAGCTGTGGTCTATGTCGATACGAAACAGGATTAGATCAAGACGAGCTTCGGTTTGTCAAAGAAGGCGTCGGAATATCAGAATTGTTGGTAGGGCCGCCAAGCGTGAAGACTGTGGAGAGTGATTTGATTGTCGTGGACAAGATTCTCGTTGCCGTGGCGCTCTTAGTTGTGGGACTATCCGCGAGCACGGCGCGTGCTCAAAAGCTCAAGGTTGGGGTGGTACAGACGGTTGTTGAGAACCGGCTGGAAAAGAACTTAGCCAAGATCGAGCGTTTCATCGACGAGGCGAAAGAGCGCGGATGCCGGCTGGTGGTATTTCCGGAAAACGCACTTTACTGGGCCGACAGTTCCATCGACAACGCGACAAAGGCCGACATTGACAAGGCAGTCGAAAAGATCCGAAATCATGCCGATCGGGCGGATCTTTGCGTTGTATTCGGCACATCGCACAAACCGAGTGACGGCGCGAAGTGGCGCAACAAGGGCTTCGTTTTCGGCGCGGATGGGAAAATGTTGATCTCATGCTGGAAGACCAGGGACGTACCCCAATCGTTTGACGTTAACGGAGTCGCCTGCAACATAGTGGTATGTTCGGACCGGACATTCCTGGAGTACTCCGATCTGCCTTGTCTGGTCCAGGGTTCGCAGGTGGTCATCGACATATCGGGAGGGCACGGCGGCGACGACGGCAGGCCCGACATGCGATGGATACCCGTACCAGACGAGTGTCGTCAAGGGCGCGGGCACGGCAGAGACTATTGTTTGCGCAACCAGAAAAACGGCTCGGAGAAATGACCTGGACCTCGATCGACATCACAGGAACCGAAACAGAAGATCCAGGCCACAGCGGGGCTGGTACGATTGGATAACGTTGGGAGCGGGTTTGACTACAGAGCAGATCGAACCGTAAGAAGCGGCCCTGCATCCGTGGCTTTCGTCGCGTCGTCACGCAGATGCGGCGTGGGACATGGGAATGCGGCGTGGGAAAAAGCTTGACTACGGCTCCGGCAGCAAGTATACTGGGTCTTTAACAAGCAGCATAAGCTGTCCAACTGGTTTAGCTGAAGGAGGGCAATTATGTACAGTTTAGGCAATACCCTTGGCCTGTCGTGGCCTTGCAAACGAAATGCTGTTCTGGCAACGCTTTCGCTAGCGGTGCTCGGCGTCTGCCTTTTTCCCTTTCCAGCCTGCGCCAAGTATGACGGGGGCGCCGGGACCGAGGCCAGCCCGTATTTGATTCGCACAGCGCAGCAAATGAACGATGTCGGAGCCTCGCCCGGCGACTGGAACAAGCACTTCAGGCTGGCCGCCAACCTGGATATGAGCAATTACACCGGGGCTGCTTACAATATCATCGGCACATCGACGACACAACCTTTTAGCGGCATTTTTGATGGCAGCAACCATGAGATCTTCGATTTCAGCGTGACCACGACACAGGAGTTCTACACGGGACTCTTCGGGTGCGTCAGCGGGGAGGTCAGGAATCTGGGATTGGTCAAGCCCGTTGTCCTTGCACAGGGAAGCAGGGCAGGTGCTCTGGTGGGCTATCTCGACCATGGCCAGGTCACTAGTTGCTACGCCAGGGGCGGTCGCGTCTCGGGTGACGATGATATCGGCGGACTTATCGGGCGCAGCGCGGGCAGAATCTTCAAGAGTTATTCGTCCGGCACCGTCTCCGGTGACGCGTTTGTCGGCGGATTGATCGGACTGATTACCGACGAGGCGGTGACCACATCCTATTCAAAGGCCGAGGTCTCGGGCAACAGAAACGTCGGCGGCCTGGTGGGCAAGACGGGTAACGAACAAGCCGCCGTTACTCACAGTTATGCGACCGGTAGTGTCACGGGAGATTCCTATGTAGGCGGTCTGGTCGGACAGGTCGAGCGCGGCGCCGCCCACCGCAGCTATTCGGCGGGCAACGTTTCAGGCAATCAATTCGTCGGCGGCCTGACAGGACACGTGAGGGTCCTGGGAAGGGTCTCGAACAGCCTCTGGGATACCGAGACCAGCGGCCAGCAAACCAGTGGCGGCGGCACGGGCAAGACGACCGCCGAGATGCAGACAATCAGCACGTTTACCGACCAGGGCTGGGATTTCTGGAGCACCTGGACGGCGTGCGAGGGCATGAATTATCCCATATTGCTGTGGCAGATTCCCGCCACTGATTATCGCTGCCCGGACGGTGTCGATTACATCGACTTCGCCTTTTTCGCACAGCGCTGGCACCGCCAGGGCTGTGGCCCGGGCAACGGCAATTGCGAGGGCGCCGACGTCGATGGCTCAGGCACAGTCGATTTCAGCGACTTTGAGATTTTCGCTGACCGCTGGATGGAAGGTGTTCAATAAAGAGCGGTTTGATGTGCCGGTCGTAAATATTCTCCGCGACGTTCTCTGCGATTATGTCTTCGTATTTGCGCAGCGCGTTCGTAAAGCGTGTCCCCATCTCGGCGGCCACTTTGTATCCCACGTGCAGAAGCTGACGTAAGTGGAGATTGTACTGCTCGCATGATTGGTCGTGTCTCAAGGCTGAGGCGAAAGCGTGCCCGTCCCACTCATCGACTTGTTCGGCGGTGGGCAACATCACTGTGTCGATGTCGATGACGGTGGCGTATGGCCCGCAAAGCTCGCCGAACCTCAGTAGTGCCTGGGCATAAACTTCCCTTGCGATTGACAGCCCGTCGCCGCCGGCCATCGCCAGGCCGATCAGTTCTTCCAGCCAGGTCGTGCCCGCGGTCTTGACGTGAAGGCCGGCGTCAAATTTCTTCAGGGCCCGGGCGATGGGTCCGTAGATTGAAAACTTGTCGCTGCCTGAGTGAATGCTCAGCTTGAGGTTCTCGGGCAGGCCAAACTCCTTGATCGCAAGAGCCACTACCGCCAGGTCTTCTTCGAACTCTTTCGTAAAGCCGGCTACATCGCCAACGTAATCGACGCCCTTGTTGAATCGACCGGTGAATTTTGGCGCTATCGTTTGTGCCGGGATGCCTTCGTCGGCGATGGCAGCCAGGATGAAGAGCATATCGACCGGTGTCTGAGGCCCGTCGGTCTCGTCCATCGAGACTTCGGTAATGAAGTTGCCGGCGCCTTTGGCCGCCTCGATATGGCGATAGATTTTGCCCGCCTGTTTAACCGCAAGCAGGGATTTGCCCGCGATGGCTTTGATCTGGTCTTCGGTAATATCAAGAGGCTCGTCGATGCCGTCAATCGCAAGCGAACCTACATACTTCTCATATTTTCGAACAAAGGAATCCACGTCAGCTTTGTCCGCTGTCTCTCCGATGAAATCGGCGACGTCCAGCGTGAAAAAGTCGCTGGATTCGAGAAACAGATCGATGTTTCCCAGCCCGATGTGATCGGCGTCCACGAAATAAGGCCCGTCCCAGCCGAGGGCGGCCACAGCGTCGACAGCCTCCTTGTGCGTATCCGCGGGAACAGTCCCTATTATGGTATGCTCCCTGTGGGATTTGTTCCAGACAGGGGTGATGTCCAGCCCCTGCTCTTTTGCCTTGATCACAGCGGACAGTTGGGCCTTGCCCTGGTGGCAGAATCTGTCGCCAATTCCAAAAGAATATTTTCCCAAGATCATAAATTCATTCTCCGTTATTCACTTGATGCCAATATCGAGCTTCTCCGCCTGTCTCTAATCTTTCCTTTCACAGAACCGATCTGATAGTACTGATTAGAAGACAACCTCCCAAGATGACGAGGAACACATAGATATAGTTGTCAAACCTGGCTTTGGGGATTCTACGATTTATTCTACCGCCCAGGAATATTGCGACAAGAATAACAGGCAGCGAGAACGCGTAATTCACCAAGACAGGTTTGGTCCAAAGACCGCCTATGCAATGACCTATCGCAATCAAAGATCCCGTAGGGAAGAAATAGCCCTGTAATGTCGCCCGAAATTTCTCCGGGTCCCACTGCCTCAGCGTACCGTAGATGACAACCGGCGGGCCATTTGAGTTGTATGCTCCACCGAGAATTCCTGAGGCAAGACCGAAGATGCAGGCCAGTCTGTCGCTGGCCAGTGTAAACAGCTTCGGCTTGAAAAGCCTGTAGAGGGAGAAGGTGATTATGACCAGAGCCAGAACCGATTTCATCACATTCTCATATAAGCCTTTGAGCAGCAATATGCCGATGGGGATTCCAATCAGCGTATAGACTATCAGCGGCCACACGCTCTTGATGTGAACGTCGCGCCAGTGCTTGATGAGAATGGTCGCCGAGGCGGTGATTCCCATCAATCCGACCAGCGGAGTGGCGGTGTTGAGGCCGATCGCCATAGTGAGTAGGGGCATGCCTACCATTGCATCTCCGAATCCGAACGTCGACCGTGTCAGCGCTGCGATGAAAATGATCGGCAGTACAACTGTTTCGAATGCGTCCATCTCAATTTGCTCCGCTGGTGCCGCCAGCCCTAAAGCAACTGCCCCTTTGCAACCATCACCACTTTGCCGCCGACGGAAATATCTATTCGCTCTTGATTTTGTCCCGCTTTGAGGTAGAGCAGTGAGGATCGCGCGATTTCACAGCCTTGTTCGTCTCGAATAATCATTGTGTCGTCTATCCGCAAATCTCGTGGACGCGGTCATAGGCTTCGGCCTGCTCTTCGGGCGTCTGGCAGAACGTAACCACGATCAATTTCATCCCGGGCTTCCACAGCCGTTTTACGGTCTCGACGACAGTCTCAGGATCGCCCACAATTCGCGCGTTGACAACAATACCAGTATCGGCGAACGCCTCGGCAAAAGGTTCGGGCGGATTAGGCGTCGGGTCCGTAGCCGCTGAGAACGCGCCGTCGACCATGCGCAGTCCGCGCATTGTCTTGACTGTCGATGTCTTGTCCGACCAGTCACCGCAACTGTGGAACGTCGAGCCTGCGAATGATTCTGCCAGCAACTCTACTGCCGGGCCGGCAAACTCGATATATTGCTCGCCGGAGATCATCAAAGCGTTGTCAGTGCTCATCCCCAGCCCTTCGAAGGACCGGCACGAAGCGTATCCGTGCCCGGGCCAGGCCAGGGCCTCGCCGATCCGCTCGATCTGCTCGCGCGTGAACTCGGCCAGCAACTCGGCAAGCTGCCTGAGAAACGCTTTGACGGCGTCGGGATCGTCGAACATCTCCAGAAAGAAGCTGCTCATATCCACGACATTGCCGGCGATGTTCAACGGCGACTGCGTGTCGGTTAGTGACATTGGTATCCGCCCGCCGGTCTCTTTGACAAAGTAATCGATCATGTCAATCGCACGGCTGCCGATGGAACTCCGCGAGACCGGGACAGTTGCGCAGTCCAGTGCTTCTTTTACAGACTGGAAGGCCGGGCGCACCGCCGGCGCTTGTTTTTCCTTCCAGATGTAATCAATACCGAACGCACTGGCCACGGGACCTATGCCGTACCAGGGGACCATAAAGTTGGGAACGTCAGTCTTGAAATCCATACTCTTTTTCAGTCCACCGAGCTGCCATTCGAGGGAGGCCTTCATGTCCCTGCATCCGTAGGAAAAGACCTCGGCGATGCGCATCCGCCGGTGCACAAGAACGCCCGACTCGGCGAGCCAGAAACCGCGACACCGCTCCTGCAGCGACGCCTCGTAGTCGGCGTACGCCTCGAAGTCAAATGCTTTCGGTGTCACAGGCTCGGCAGGCGTTGCCTGAACGTCAACGCTCGTCTGATCGAATGTCTTGCCCGTCACCTTGAGTCTCCTTGTGTGCTCCCGATCAACATGGCGACATTATAGCTGCATTTGGTCTGTTTGTCATCACGAATGAAATGCGACGCATCAAGTTAGGGGGCGTGCCAACAGGAAACGGCAAGCCCGAACACAGTGACAAAACGGGCGCTTAGGACCATGCACGAAATAACTTCCCGTTTTGCTGCCCAATTGCACCGCATCTTTGGCTGCTCCTCAATCGCGGAATCCTCAACGTAGAATAGCTACGGTTGCGGTTCCACTCAATCGTCGCCGCCAAATCTACCGCACACTTGAACATCAAATTCAGCAATCTATTCCGTGCATGGTCCTTAGCCGTTCGCGATCATATATACGCAGACCACAATCGCCACCACGCAGGCCCAGCCTGCGAGAAAGCCCAGGACCGATATGCGCGATGGAATCGCGATCTCCAGGCTCGTGTTCGGCAGCAGATTCCGCCTCTCGGGCGCTACCGCCCCTGCGGGCAATGTGCAGGGTTGGTCCACCTGCTCGCCTAGCTTGACCGGTGTCCTGGTGAGTGCATAGAAATTCTCAAGTCTTTCTGTAGCAACCGGCCGTGTCAGAAGACTGACGATAATGCCGCTTGCCAATCCTGCTCCAAGATACAGTATCATCTGCCACGGCAGATGAAGCTTGCCATCGAACAACATGAACTCCGGGAGATACGCGGCAAAATGCGCGTCGAAATCCCAGAGTATATGCTCGCCGAATGCAATTACACTGGTGAACAACATCACGGCGAAACCGATCAGCGTGGTTGCCCAGGCGCCGGCGGTGGTCATTCGCCTCCAGAATAGTCCGAGCCAGAAGGCGATCCCCATCATTGCCGATATCTTCCAGAATATCTCCAGGCCTTCCACTACGCCGCGCAGTCCATAGGCGAAAGCAACGCCACCGGAGACCACGACTACCGAGGCAATTCGCCCTACCGTAACATAGTGACCCTGAGGGCGATCCGGCGCCAACGGCCTGTATATGTTCTCGGTGAACAGTCCCGCCGACGCTATCATAAAGGCATCGCACGAACTCATTACCGATGCCAAAAGTGCGGCCAGGAATATGCCGAGCACACCGGGCATAATCTTCGGCAAAAAGTCACCGGCGACCGCCCCAAAAACCTTGTCCGGCTCGACCTCGATGCCCTTGCTGCCAAAATAAACAACCGCAGCGACACCCGTCAGACACCAGGGGACCGTGCAGACACGCTTGATTAGATTGCCGAACATCCACCCGAATCTTCCCTCCATCTCCGTCTTGCCCGCGGCACAATTGCTCATCGTGTGCGGTTGCGTCACGATTCCCACGAGCCCGTTAAACGCAATTACGGCAATATAGAAGGAATTTATCCCCATGGGGGCGACCAGGGAAAGCTTCCCGGGGTCCGCTATCCCCTCGCGGATACCGTCCATCCAACCGACGGCATTCATAACCAGCGGGAGCAGCAGGAACGAAAAAATTATCGTCAGGATGCCCTGGATAAAATCCGTGATGATCGCCGCGGTAAGCCCGCCTGCCACGCCGTATATGACAAAAACCACGGTCATGACCGCAATCGCCGCGTTGGCCGAGAGCAGTCCCTG
>Ga0255052_10003803_pt1 | contig 10348 bp, 12 predicted proteins | sample JV7_2_21_MG_FD_188632 | JGI IMG/M metagenome (GOLD analysis project Ga0255052, IMG submission 188632) | Seawater microbial communities from Jervis Inlet, British Columbia, Canada - JV7_2_21 | ecosystem: Environmental > Aquatic > Marine > Inlet | place: Canada: British Columbia | collected...
CCCGTGTCATCGTGGCATGAGTATCGAGTTCATCAATCGCCGAAATCGCTGCCAGCGGCGCATTTCCGGCCAGTCGCAATGCTTCAGCCCACTCAGAGCCCGGCTGCAGCCTGTTTAGCCAGGCGAGTCCTTCGGCTTCGCCAGGAAGCGCAATCTCAATGCGCTGACAACGGCTGAAGATCGTTGCAGGCAGTCGTCCCGCGCGATCCGCGATCAGAATCAACAGGGCGTCTCCTGAGGGCTCCTCGAGCGTCTTCAGCAGGCTATTGGCCGCGTTTGTCGTCATTGCATTGGCAGGCTCGATAACCGCCACCTTGCCGCCGCCTTCGTAGCTGGTCAGGCTGAATTCGGCAACGAGTTCCCGAATCTGCCCAATGCCGATCGCTTCCTTGTCCTCCAGCGGGGTGATCCAGTGCAAATCAGCGTGTTCGAGCCGCGGCGCGGGATAAGTCGGGATTTGCGCCGCGCCGTCAATTCCGAGCCGCTGCGCCGCGATCCAGATCGCCGCGGCCCGTTTGCCGACGCCGGTGGAGCCCGTCAGCAATATCGCATGCGGGACACGGCCGTGCTCCACCCTGTCTGCCCAATCCTGCGCGAAACCTGAGAGCCAGTTAATGTCCATTATTTCAATTAGTTATCGTCTACTATTAATCTAATTTATTCAATCAGATGGCATTCGCTATAGACTCAATGGTTTGCTTGACCGTGTCGAGGTCCTGCGTCGCATCGACGATGACGAAACGATCGGGCTCGGCCTCGGCCAGACCGAGGTAGGTTTCCCGCACTCGCATGAAAAACTCGCTTCGTTCAATCTCGAAGCGATCCGGATCACCGCGCTGCCCTGCCCGGCTCATGCCGGTTTCAACCGGTGTATCAAGCAAGATGGTCAGGTCCGGCCTGAGGCTGCCATGCACCCATTTGGCGATCAGGTTGATGTCTTCTTGCGGCAGTCCGCGACCCCCTCCCTGGTAGGCACGGCTGGAGTCCGTAAAACGATCACAGATCACCCAGGTTCCGGCGGCCAGCGCGGGCTGAATCACGTTATTTACGTGCAATGCGCGTGCCGCGAACACTAGCAGGAGCTCGGCGATATCGGGCATCGACTCATCTCCGTGTTCGGCAACAAGATCCCGAATACGCTCGGCCATTGGTGTGCCGCCAGGTTCCCGAGTCGTCAGCACCGTGTGACCGCGTTTTTCGATGGCGCGAGTCAAATGCGCAATGTTCGTCGACTTGCCGACTCCCTCAATGCCTTCGAACGTTATGAATTTACCGGCTTCCATGTTTGTTACTCACTGGCGTTGTTGTCGTAGTCGCCGCAAGTATGCTGCGACCGCCTCGTCGTGTTCTTCTTTGGTTTTGGAAAACGCGTGGCTGCCATCACCGAGCCCTGTCGCCACAAAATACAACTCCTCACCTTCCGCCGGGTGAAGTGCCGCATTTATGGCAGCACGGCCCGGGAGAGCGATTGGCGTTGGCGGAAGACCGCGCCGCGTATAGGTGTTGTAACTTGTGTCGGTCTGCAAGTCACGTCGAGTCAGATTGCCGTCAAATCCTCGGCCAATCCCGTAAATCACGGTTGGATCTGTTTGCAGGCGCATGCGCTTTTCGATGCGCCGCGTGAATACGCCTGAAATACGGGGGCGTTCATCGCCGCGAGCGGTTTCCTTTTCGACGATCGACGCAAGAATCAGCGCCTCGTAAGGTGTAGCGATTGGCAGACCTTCCGAGCGTGCTGCCCACTCTTCGGCAAGTACTTCCTGCATCAGATCATAAGCTTGAGCAAGAACCTCGCGGTCACTGGTATTGCGAGGAAATCGGTATGTTTCAGGTAGGAACAGGCCCTCGGGGTGATCCAGCCCGGCTCCCAACTCCTCGAGTAAAGCGGGCCAGTCTTCATCTGTCAGCTTTGCGTCGATGTTCGGTTCATCATGCAGTGCCCTGAGCAGGCCCCACTGATTCCAGCCTTCGATGATCGTGAACGAAAACAACTGGACGTCACCGCTTGTAAATTGCTCCAGCAATTCTGCAGGCGTTGTACCTTGCTTGATCAGATAGTCACCAGCCTGAACCGTGGCTGCTTGTCCAGTCCATCTGGCATATGCGCGAAGCAGGCGTGAATTACTGATGATTCCCTGTTCCGCGAGCGCGTTGCTGACTCTGCGAAAAGAGGTGCCCGCTTCTATCGCGAAGTCGGCGCCTGCATCGTCGACATCAACGGGTGTATTCAGGAAGCTGTTTATTTGCACTACCGCGACCGCGGCACCGAGGACCAGAAGGCCAAGAAGAGCGCTGCCGATTACGAGCAGGCGTTTCAAATCGAACACTCCAGTCAGTCAAACGCTCTAAGGATCAGGCTTCCGTTCGTGCCGCCGAAACCGAACGAGTTGGAGATTGTGGTTCGTACCTTGGCGTCACGAGCATCGTTTGGCACGCAATCAAGATCACAGGCCGGGTCCTGATTGTCGAGGTTGCTCGTCGGCGGCACAACCTGTTCATTGATCGCTTGCACGCAGAAAATGGCCTCGGCGACACCTGCAGCGCCTAACAAATGCCCGGTCGTCGATTTCGTCGAACTGACCATCAACGAATCGGCCGCATCGCCAAATGCGCGCCGAATGGCAATTGACTCTCCAATATCACCGGCAGGCGTGGACGTGCCGTGCGCGTTTAGATAGTCAATGTCCGCAGGATCAATTCCGGCATCGCGAATAGCGGCAGCCATGGCCTTGCGCGCACCCTCACCGTCTGCCGGCGGGGTCGTGATGTGATAGGCGTCACCGCTCATGCCGAATCCGATCAGTTCGGCATAGATTGTCGCGCCTCGTGCTCTGGCGTGCTCAAGTTCCTCGAGTACTACGCAACCGGCACCATTGCTCAGGACAAAACCATCACGATCAATATCGAATGGACGGCTCGCCCTGGTCGGATCGTCGTTGCGCGTGGACATCGCCTTCGCTGAACAGAATCCGCCCATTGCAAGCGGCGACGTTGCGTATTCGGACCCACCCGCGAGCATGACCTCCGCGTCTCCGTGCTCAATCATGCGCCCGGCAAAACCGATGCAATGTGATGAAGTCGCACACGCCGTCACAATCGAAACGTTCGGGCCGGTGATGTGGTGCATGATGCTCACGTAGCCGGACGTCATATTGATAATGCTGCCCGGAATAAAGAACGGCGATACCTTACGTGCCCCGCCCGCAATGAACTTGTTGTGATTGTCCTCAATCGTCTTGATGCCGCCGATACCGGCACCCATCGACACGCCGATCTCGTGACCGTTTTCTTCGGTGATTACGAGTCCTGAGTGTTTGATTGCTTCAACAGCCGCGGCGACACCGTAGTGAATAAACGGATCCGTCTTGCGCTGATCTTTCGGCGATAAGTAGTCGTCTGCATCGAAGCCCTTTACCGTCCCACCAATTCGTGTCGCGAACGTACTCGTATCAAAATCGTCGATCAGAACGATGCCCGAATTGCCTTCACAGACATTTCGCCAGGCTTCATCCACCCGGCTGCCTACCGGCGAGACAATGCCCATGCCGGTAATGACGACGCGTCGTTCTTTCAAGATGATTCCGATATAAAGTGGCAGAACTGCCGATTAAAAACGATAGAGAGCGCGGCGGCTAGCGCCGCGCCTCAAGACCTAATCGTCGCCTTGGCGAGCGGTCACAAAGTCGATGGCTTGCTGAACGGTTGTGATTTTTTCGGCTTCCTCGTCGGGAATCTCTGTTTCAAATTCCTCTTCGAGGGCCATCACCAGCTCAACGGTATCGAGCGAGTCGGCGCCCAGATCATCAACAAAGGAAGCATCATTCGTTACTTCGTCTTCCTTCACGCCGAGTTGTTCGGCAACGATGCTCTTAACTTGTTCTTCGATACTGCTCATAGTGGTTGCTTCTCCTGAGAAGGCTCATCAATAATTGTTCACGGTAGGGCCTCTGGTGGCGCTCCATTACGCCGTGAAGACCATTTATAAATACTGTAAGTCCTTGATATTTCAAGTCCCGCCTGACCGTGGCACGGTATTGTATGTGAATCGCTCATGGCAATCTACACACTTTGACGACCAATTTAGTCCATCAGCATGCCGCCGTTTACGTGCAGCGTCTCCCCGGTGATATAGGCGCCGGCTTTTGACGCCAAAAATAGCACCGCGTGGGCGATGTCCTCACCTTCTCCGAGTCGACCCAGAGGAACCTGAGTCAACATGTTTTCGCGCTGATCTTTGGACAACACGCGGGTCATGTCGGTGTCGATAAAACCCGGCGCAACGACATTCACGGTGATATTCCTGGAACCGATCTCGCGCGCGAGCGACTTGGAAAAGCCGATAATACCTGCCTTGGCCGCCGCGTAATTGGACTGGCCGGCATTACCCATGATTCCTATGACCGAGGCGATGTTGATGATCCGGCCCTTCTTCGCTTTCATCATGCCTCGAAGGCAGGCTTTGCTGACTCGGTAGACACCGCTCAGATTGGTTGACAAGACGTCTTCCCACTCATCGGCCTTCATCCGCATCAGCAGATTGTCGCGTGTGATGCCGGCGTTGTTCACCACGATCGTCGGACTGCCCTCGTTACCCTGAATGTCTTTAATGGCTGCCTGCACGGAATCATCGTCAGCGATGTCAAGCACGATTCCCCGGCCGTTATCTCCAAGAGCCGCAGAAATCGCTTCTGCGCCACCTTCGCTGGTGGCTGTGCCGACCACTTCGGCGCCTGCTGCAGTCAGGGCGTTGGCAATGGCTGCACCGATACCACGAGATGCTCCGGTTACCAGGGCGACCTCACCCTCAAGCGCATTGCTGTTAAACGAACTGCTCATTTTGTTTCCTTTCATTGAGTTCTGCTGGATTAAGCCTGCAATGCTTTTTGCAGGCCGCCCGTTGAGTCGATCGCCGCGACCGGCGTGCCCCTATTGATTCGACGCACCAGTCCTGACAGCACTTTTCCAGGCCCACACTCAATAACAGATGTGGCTCCGGCCTCAAGCATGGCAGACACTGTAGCGCCCCAATACACGGGCCGGTAAACCTGCCTCGACAAGCGCGAACGTATGTCGTCTGCGTCCACATATGCCGTTGCATCGGTAGCATTGATAACGGTGATGCTCGGGGTAGAGAAGCTCGTTGATGCCAGTGTCTCGGCGAGTTTTTCACCAGCCACCTTCATGAGGGATGAATGTGATGGCACGCTTACGGGCAGCGGGATCGCGCGACGGGCCCCGGCGTCCTCCGCCCTCGCAATCGCGTCATCCACCGCTTCCTTGTGACCGGCAATCACGACCTGGCCCGGAGAATTGAAGTTGACCGCCTCGACCACGCCGATGCCAGATGCGTCGTTACAAACGGATTGGACCGCGTCGTCATCGAGTCCTATGATCGCAGCCATTGCACCGGCCCCCACGGGAACAGCTGCCTGCATGAGTTCTGAGCGGTTCTTGACCACTTTTACCGCGTCGCCAAAGCTCACGGCGCCGGCGCATACCAGCGCCGTGTATTCGCCGAGACTGTGACCGGCCATGTGTGACGGTGCGGAACCGCCCTCCTCCTGCCATATGAGCCAGGCGGCATATCCAGCGGCCAGCATGGCGGGTTGCGTCACGACCGTTTCCGCCAGTCGCTCCCGTGGTCCCTCCTGTACCAGTTGCCACAGATCGTAGCCAAGAATCTCACTCGCCACGGCATAGGTCTCCTCTACGGATTGATACTCCGCAGCCAGATCTGCCTGCATGCCTGGTGACTGGGATCCCTGCCCAGGGAATACCATCGCTATGGTCAATTCGTTCTCCAAAGTGGGCCGCTCGTGGCCGCGCATTATATAGGCGGCTGAGTCCGGACTCTAATTATGATCACAGCGGCCATGATTGCGCCGGCTAGCGCCCCGTATGCGTGTGCGGCGACAATGACCGTTCCGCCGCTCGATTCCTCTGACCCGGGCAGCGGACCGAGCATCTGCTCGTAGGCGAGCTTGCCGATCAGGGCTGCACCCAGGATCCATACATCAACTCTGCCGGATCTGAGTCCGCCGACAACGCCGGCCGCCAACAATCCATGCAGCAGGCCGGATAAGCCTACGTACCATTGCAGACCTGGCTCCAGATACCAGAAGCCGAGATCGATGCCGATGATGACGAATACGGTAATGACCAACCACAGCCTGGGATCGAAATAGGCTGAGATCAAGAACCAGATCAGCAAGAACCCGGCTGCATTCAGTATCAGGTGCGACAGGCTGAGGTGTACCAGATGGCCGCTGACAAGGCGCCAGTATTCGCCGTTCATGATCGCCGCGCGGTCAAAACGGAGCCACTCGCGCCCCGAATCGCCGTATATGGCAAGAACGGCAGCGATACCGATGATGACGCCAGGCAGCAGCCAGAACGCCAGCGAGCGAATTTGAGGGTGACTTAAGTCACCTTGGCGTAACCCCATGTTTGATATACTGACGTTTAACCATTTATAGAGTCAATTTCGGCGGGTCGCCGCCGTGGAGCTACTGCTGTGAGTCATTCTGTCCAGCCCTGTTATTGCCCGAGTCGTCAGCAGGGATTTACGCTGATTGAGATCATGGTTGTTGTGATCATTATCGGTATCCTCGCCGCCATCGTCGCACCCAATGTCATCGGTCGCGTGGACGATGCTCAAATCACAAAGGCCAAGGCAGAGATCGCAAACATCGAGAATGCGATGAAGTTCTTCCGTCTCGATAATTTTGCGTATCCCACAAGCGAACAGGGAATTGAGGCCTTAGTAAACCAGCCAGTGGATCCCAACATTCGGAACTGGAAAGCCGGTGGCTATTTGGAGCGAATGCCCACCGACCCCTGGGGTAACCCGTATCTTTACCTGAGTCCGGGGAATCAAGGCGAAATCGATATCTACACACTAGGTCGTGATGCTCGACCTGGCGGCGAAGGTATCGATGCTGATATCGGCAATTGGAACCTCGAGTAGCGCCGATTCCATTGGCGCATCGATTCGGATCGATGATCTGTCGCAGCCGTGAGCACGGTTTTACTCTGATCGAAATACTGGTCGTCATCGCGATAGTCGGTATCGTGATGTCGATAGCGCTGTTATCGCTCGGCCTGCTTGATGATGAACGTGAATTGCAGACGGAAGGCCGGCGAATGATCGCACTGGTCCAGGTCGCTCAGGATGACGCCACTATGCAGGGGCGCGAATTCGGTCTGGAGATGATGGCCGCTTCGTATCGATTTGTTGAATACGATCCGCTGACTGGTCTTTGGGGCGAACTGATCGGGGACGATGTCCTTCGCATGCGGCGATTGCCCGAAGGCGTCGAATTTGATTTGTTCATTGAGGGTCAGCACGTACTGCTCGATCTCGATCCGGCCGAGATCGAGGAACCCGAAGAATCCGCCTATCGCGATCTGTCGGAAAACTACGCGCCGCACATCCTTATCTTCTCCAGCGGGGACATGACACCGTTTGAATTGCACATACTGCGAACGGCCGACGATCAGGTGGTCGTGTTACAGAGCAACCTTCTTGGCGATATCAAGTTTGCCGAGAACGAGGGATAGATGAGTATGGTTCGCTTTCGCCGGAACGCGTTTACGCTGGTTGAAGTCATGGTGGCGCTCGCGATAATTGCGCTGTCACTGACCGCAGTCGCCGCGAAAATGGGGCGCATGATCGATACATCGAACGCAATGCGCGAAAGAACCTACGCAAGTTGGATAGCGCAAAACAAGATTACGGAACTGCGGCTGGCTAATGTTCTGCCCGAAGTTACGGCAACCAGTGGCGAAGTCGAATACGCCGGAAGTACCTGGTACTGGCGGGCTGTCGTCTCCGAAAGTGGCGTCGAAAACCTGTATCGCGTAGACGTTGCTGTCTTCTACCCCGACAGCGATACGCGGATTCGAGGTGTCACAGGATTCATCGGAGAACCGGTCATCCTCGGTCAAAGCAATCGTTCCTGGAATCGAGGTTCCGAATCCACAGGTGCGCGCGAATGACCGGGATCACACGCAAGGGCTTTACGCTGATCGAGGTGCTCGTCGCCCTTGCAGTGTTTGGCGTGATGTCAATGCTCGCGTATGCGGCGTTAGGATCAACTCTGTCGAATGCAGATTACCTGTCGAATCGTATGGATCGATTACAGTCTATCCAACGAGCGGTTCGTTACCTGAGCACGGATTTGTTTCAGGTTGCACCCCGCCCTGTCCGGAGTGAATTTGGTGACGGCTTTGATCCAGCCCTGCACACGAGCCTTGGTTCGGAGTTCGCCCTCGAGCTCACCCACGGCGGCTGGGGAAATCCCGCCGGACTACCTCGTGGTACCTTGCAGCGCGTCGCCTATCGTCTCGAAGATGGTGAACTTGTGCGCTATCACTGGACCGTCCTCGACCGAACCTACGCGAACGAGCCGATCGCGACAGTACTGCTCGATGACGTCGAGACCCTGTTTTTTCGTTACCAGACGGCAAGCGGAGAAATCTCCGAAGTCTGGCCTCCACAGGCGCAGACAGGTCCTGCTGAAATTCGCTCGCGGCCACGCGCCGTAGAAATTGTGCTTGCGCTTGCCGACCAGGGAGAGATACGCCGACTTCTGGAGCTCGCACCATGAATCAACAACGCGGAGTTGCTCTGATTACCGCCATCCTGATCATGGCGCTGATCACCACGTTGACGTTTAGTCTCGAATGGGACAATTCGCTTGATCTGCGTCGCACCTATGTATCGATGTATCGCGAAGAGGCCATTCAGGCGGCGATTGGCGCCGAGAGCTGGGTACTCAGTATTTTGCGCCAGGATATCGAGGACAGCGAAACAGATCACCTTGGTGAAGTCTGGGCAAGCGATATTCCGCCTCTGCCGCTGGAGGGTGACGACATACGCGGTGCAGTATTCGGCCAGATCCAGGATCTGCAGGGCCGGTTCAACATCAATAATCTGATCGATCGGGATGGCGATGTCGACCAGCCATCGCTCGAGCAGTTCAGGCGATTGCTCATTTCTCTGGACGTTGATGTACGTTTTGCCGGGATCGCAGCCGACTGGCTCGATGCCAACAGTGAGGCAGGATTCCCGGATGGCGCTGAAGATTCCATCTATACCGGAATAGTGCCGCCCTATCGCACTGCCAATCAGATTCTGTCCAGCACCAGTGAGCTGGCCGCGCTCGAGGGAATGGACAAGGCCACAATGGATACCTTGTTACCGCATATCACCGCATTGCCTGGGCGTACCGCAATAAACGTAAATACGGCGACTGGCCCGGTGCTGCAGTCTCTGGATGAGAATATAACGATGGCGGATGTCGAGCGGCTGCTCTCTGAACGTGAGGAAACGGGTTTTGCGGACATCACAAACACATTTTCATCTCTCGTTACACCGGATGTTTTGAACCAAATCGAGGAAACAAGTGACTTTTTTCAATTGAAGGTGATCGTTCAGATTGATACGGTTCGGATCACCTATTACAGCCTGCTGGAGCGCGGTCCGCGGGGCGACGTCACCCCGATACTGCGCAGCATTGGAACAACCTGATTATGGCGGAGTTTCTGGTAATACGACTTGATCCGGACCCTGATAAGGCGGCCAACTGGATTGCTGTCGACGGTAATGGCACGCGTACCAGCCCGCCCGGTACCGGCGCGCTGGCGGAGGCCGCAAAGGACATCGCGGATCGAGCCGTCATAGTATTGGTGCCCGCGACCACGGTCTTAACAACAACCGTCAACATTCCGATACGCAGAGGTTCGAGGCTGCAAGCTGCCCTCCCATATGCTCTTGAAGAGCTCGTTGCCGATGATGTGGAGAATCTGCATTTCGCGGCCGGGACGCGGCGCAGCGAAGATGGGCGCCTGCCGGTTGCAGTTGTTGCTCGAGAGCAAATGCAGGATTGGCTACAACGACTCGATGACGCCGGGATATCAGCATTGCAGCTGATTCCGGAGAATCACGGACTTGCGCGCATACCCGGGACTTTGAGCCTGCTCGCCGCCGAAGGACAGATCATGTTCAACGATGGTGCGGACAACGAGTTCGTCATGCAGGGCGTGAAACCGAGCGACGCATTGGCCGTCGCCGGAGCGCTCGACGAAACCGCTGTTGGGGAAGTCGGAGACTCCGAAGAAAACGGAGGCCCGGGCCACTTGCTGGTTTATTGTGAACCTGCCGATGAAAAACGTTTCCTGCACGACTGGAATGCGCTCAGGCATGAACTGGCGAGTGTCGATATCAATCTCCTGCCTGACGGCGTATTGCCGCGCCTGGCCGTGACAGTTGCCGCAGGGCGCGGAATAAACCTGTTGCAGGGTCGTTACGGGCCCAAAGCCGAGATTGGGGCAATTTTCCGGCCGT
>Ga0255052_10003804_pt1 | contig 10347 bp, 10 predicted proteins | sample JV7_2_21_MG_FD_188632 | JGI IMG/M metagenome (GOLD analysis project Ga0255052, IMG submission 188632) | Seawater microbial communities from Jervis Inlet, British Columbia, Canada - JV7_2_21 | ecosystem: Environmental > Aquatic > Marine > Inlet | place: Canada: British Columbia | collected...
AGATGTACAGTGTGATCGCCTCTTCTGCTTTACCAGCCTGATCGCCGACGAATAGCAGGCATGTCGAAATTGAATTCATGCAGTTATCTCCCACCGTCTGCTTTGGGTTGCGGCCCCTCGCTATCCTACCAGCCTAGCGGCCGCTATGAAGCTGAACCGGCCGCTCCATGCTCAATTTTCGGCAGCAAGATTCTGAATGTCTGCTTACACCCGACGCGGTCGCTCAGATCACGCGAAGATTAAGAAAACGAAGGGCAGAAATCGGCCAAGAGCGGAAATTCGCTTGTGTAGCCTTCACCGCATCCCCAGTTTCTCGCCACGTTTAAGAAGCTTCATGGCCTCGTCTAGTCGGTGCATCTTGGTTTCTGGACGTTTGGCAGTCGCGATCCAAGCAATGTACTGTCGTTGGTAGGACGGTGCGAGAGATGCGAAAAACGCTGCGGCCTTCCTATTGCGCTTCAATCGAGCATTGAACTCAGGCGGCATCGAGAAGTTGATTTGCTGGCGGGCGGGCTCGGCCCATTCGCCATTTTGTTTGGCTTGCCCGATCGCCCGCTTACCGGCGGGCGCCATTTGACCCGTTCTGAGCATCCTTTGGGCGCGTTCCTTATTCAACTCAGACCATTTGCTGTCTGCCCTCCTCGGACTGACTCTGTGCATGTAACGTTGGTCGTCAATGGAACGCCTGACGCCATCGATCCAGCCGAAGCACAACGCTTCTTCAACTGCATCATTGTATGACAGAGTTGGCTTACCCGTATGTTGTTTGAAGAAGACGAGCCATACCTCGGTCTCCCTGGCATGATTCTTTTGCAGCCAATTTCGCCATTGCTCCCGGTCTCCAGGTGTATATCTCATCGTCGTGTTCGTGTAGTGGGGCTTGTAAAACTCGAAATTTTAGCTTGAGTAATTGTACCTTGTGGGTCGCTTTCCGTCTGTCGGCATCATATCAGTCGACCGGCCGCTTGCCGGGCGAGCGGTCAGTTACGTGAGAGAAAGTCGGACGATATCCGTGCGATCGGGTCTGAATGATCACAACCCGCCGACTGCGGAATGGCCAGTTGCGGCTACTCCAGAATTCTGCACCATTGATCTACTTGGCGTTGGTTTGCTGGCGATCGTCGACTTCGACCGCCGGAACGACCGGATTGGTCGCGTCGAGATACATAGCGCGCGCGATCTTCATCGACCGCGCGTCCGCATTAATCGCCTCACCCTTCAGTAATTCGCGCTCCGCTTTCTCGTACTGTTTCGTATAGATGTAGATCAGGGCTTTGCTGTTATATGCCCGCCAGATCTTGTCATTGCGCGCCAACGCGATGTCGCAGTATTTCAGCGCCGTTGCAAAATCTCCCAGATTGGTATAACCGGCACACAGGTTGCTCAGTGCAATCTCTTCCTCCTTTTTTCCGTTGGCAGCCTTCAGGCCCTGTAACGTCAGTCTGATTCCATCCTCATCCCGGCCTGCGAGGAGCGCGCGGGCGCCATCAGCCAGGGCCGGGTTTGTGGACCCTATTACAAACCTCGGTTCGTCCGCCCAACAAGTCGACGCCAGGACCAGATAGGCTGTGAGCCCGACATGCCATTTCATATCACGCACCTCCAGGACACCTGTAATTTTAGCCTACTTTCCAGGTGCTGGCGGTTGCTGATCCGGCGGTGTGATGATACTGACCGGCAGGATCATGAGCGCCGCCAGGACGAATACCCAGGCGCCCAGCGAGTTGTAAAGGAGACCACCACCGATCAGCCCAACAATGCTTGCGACAGCGCCAATGCTGCCAGCCGCACCCTGGATAGCACCCTGGTGCCGGTCGCCGGCAACTTTCGAGAGCAGCGCCATTACCGATGGCCACATGAGCCCGTTGCCCAACGCGATCAATGTGGCCGCGGCATAGATGACGATGACGTTTTCCCAGTACAGGCCGGCAAACCCCGCTGTCAGGAATATTGTACCGCCAACTGCGAGTGTACGGTCTGGCAGTTGGCGCGACACTCTTGCCAGGACCGGTCCCTGCACAACGACCATCAGGAGGCTCAGATAAGCGAAAAAGATACCGGTATCCGTAACGGACCATTTCAAGCCCTGCACGGCGTGGACCGGGAACCCGATATAAAAGAAGCTGAATCCCAACATCACCAGGAAGTAGATCATCAAGAGTGCCGGCACATCGCTCATCCTGAGAATAGCGCCGAAAGTGGCGCTAGCCGTGCTGCGAATCTTGAAGCACTCCTTGTGTTCCTGGCCGAATACCTTGCGCATGCTGCGCGGCTGCGGATCGTGGGTAAGAACGCAGGGGTCGAATTCCTTCAGCCCGAAAGCGATTATCAGCGCCGCAACCACCGATATCAGTAACGCTGCAACAACAGGCAGGATTTCGCCGTAGATCGTGGCACCGAGTAACCCGGCGAGCGCGGGACCGAGTACAAAGCCGAGATTACCGGACAAAGCCATGCGTCCAAAATTCGTGCTCCGACGCTCATCATCGGTAATGTCGGCAAGATACGCATTGGCAACGGAGACATTGCCGCCAGTGATTCCATCCAGAGCTCTTGCGACAAATAGTATGACAAGCGGCAGCGTCACGGCGAACTGTCCCAGCAAGCTTGAATCGAATTCACTGATTACTCGTACTGGCAGGAAGAAGGCTGCCAGAAAGACGATCCAGGAGAGCAGCGTCCCCAACTGGCTCAACAACAGAATTTTTCTGCGTCCGAACCGATCAGACCAGCGTCCGAGAATGGGTGCGCCGACCAGCTGAAAGGCCGAATAAGTTGCGCCCATCAATCCGTAAATAAACGCATTCCCACCCCACCTGGTGACCAGGAATACCAGGAACGGTACGACAATACTGAAGCCCAGTGTGCCAACGAAATTCACCGAGAGAATTGGCAGCAGGGATATACTAGCGGCGCCGGACGGCGATGTTTTTTTCTGTTCTATGGCGGACCTCACAAATCCAGTCGATCTCTCAGACGATGTTTGGCAACTATTATCCCCGACACAATTGCTGCTGCTTTGGAAGGCCGTCGTCACATCTCTCGGTCGCGTGTGGGTGTTTCAGAGCGTTCGAGTACCACTCGAAATCGTCCAGAAATCTGATGACTCTTTCGCTGTACGCCGCATCTCGCAAAACACCGTCATCATCCGCTGCCCTAGATCACAGCGGTGTTCAGCACCGCTTCACTGCCATGGCGGTCGGTGTCGATCGTCTGTAATTCAGTCATGATAATTTCCCATCGTGCTTTGCGGGTACAGAAAAGCGCAGGGTACCCATCCGTCCGCGATCGGCGTATCAGCGGCATGCGTGCGATCCGACCGCAACAATTCCGGCAGCAAATGCGTGTGCGGCCCTACGGGCGACTTACCGGCTGTAGTCTCCCCGCCAATGGCCTGGTAAACCTCGATTCGGCCCAGCCGGGTAATAATGACCCGGTGCGGCTGTCGCTCCAGTAATGCCGGGATTACCGGTGAACCGTGTTCAAACACACTCGAATCGCAGTATTGGCGGCACAGATCGATCAGATCCGGATCGCCGGTGCGCACGCAGAAATCCAGCTGGAAGCAGCCACGGCCTATCGCCGAAACGCCCAAATCGAACAATACGTCGTCGCGGTCTTCGTCTTTCAATGCAGATTCGTCCCGTCCGCGTTCGCTCAATACTTCGGCGCCAGACATCCGCGAATCGTGCAGTCGTAAACACAGTGCAATGTGCTTCTGTTTGCCAGGGTCGCCGCCGCTGGATTTCTCATACTCGCAGACTTCAATGTCTTCCCGCGGCTCGAGGCGAATTCCGCCACGTGGAGTGATGCAGCTCAGCTTGGCATCTGTCGCTATTGCTTCGCCAGGTTCATGAAAGAATTCGGCAACCGCACCATAGCTGCCCATGCTCCAGGAACTCCGGGAATCATTGAGGTGCGTGAACAGCAGTTCCGATATTTCGCTCATGAACCTGAAACCATAGACGATTCCCGGGCGGATTGCTCATCCGGGGACATCCTCGGCGCGACTCAACAGGCTTCTAGAAATACCGGCTCAATCTAAGCTGCAGGTAGTCGTCGCGATCGAAAGCATACAGTGGATTGCCGAGTCCGGCATTCATGAATGACCGTAAGCGGAGACCCATGCTCAGACTCAGTGTCCTTCTACTGGCACTCGTTTTTTTCGGCTGCGGCGACAGGGCTGATCAACAGCCCGGTGAACGCCCGCCCGAGGAAGCTGCGGTAGAGCCCGATATTCGCGGCGAGGAAGTTGCCTACGAATCCGACGGCGTCTCGCTGCATGGCTATATGGCCTACGATGCCAATCGACTCGGCGAGCGCCCGGGCGTGCTGATTGTGCATGAGTGATGGGGTCACAATGACTATGTGCGGCAGCGGGCCCGCATGCTGGCGGCAATGGGTTACACCGCGCTTGCGGTTGACATGTACGGTGATGGAAAACAGGCGGACCATCCTGGCGATGCGCAGAAATTCATGATGGAAGTCCTGAATAACATGGAAGCCGGAACCAATCGATTCAATTCTGCCAAGGCACTCCTGCAGCAGCATGCGGCAACGGATGCGTCGAGGATAGCCGCGATCGGCTACTGTTTCGGCGGCGCGATCGTATTGCACATGGCGCGCTTCGGCGTCGACGTCAAAGGCGTCGCCAGCTTTCACGGCAGTCTCGGCACACAGGCACCCGCCGAGCCGGGGCTCGTCCGCGCAAGGTCGCTGGTGGCGCACGGTGCCGACGATCCCTTCGTGCCGGCAGAGGAAGTCGCAACATTCAAACGGGAAATGGCTGATGCCGGTGTAGACCTGAAATTCATAGCCTACCCCGGTGCTGTCCACGCTTTCACCAACCCAGGGGCAACGGCGTTGGGCGAACAATTCGATTTGCCTTTGGCTTACAACGAGGCGGCTGACACGCAGAGCTGGGCAGAACTGGAAGTATTTCTACGCGAAGTATTTGCCGATTAGTCGAGCTGGTTGCGACGCGACCCGTTTCCAGCTATTTCGTGTGACTTCGTTGTTGATCACGCGCGCAAAGTCATCGCGCATATTTAATGCGTGCCATCCTTGCGTCAGTCAAAAAGCACAAGCGTGTAATGCCCACAGCCTGATAGCGGCATCAATACGTACATTTACTCGTTGTACTTGTATTAGCTCTCAACGATAGTTATTTTTGGGCCATATCCAGCGCTGCGGGCTTAGCATGGCATCTACATCATCGACCGAAAAAAAAACCTACTGGATCGTCGTGGCTAATGAATCCAGCGCTATCGTCTATGCACAGGACACAAAGAAGAGTCCGCTACGCGAAATGTTCTCGCTGCACAATGAGGTGGCGCGGAAAAAAATCGGTGAACTGATTTCCGATCGTGGGGGCCGCAGCTTCGACAGCGGTGGCCAGGGCCGTCACACCATGACCAAGGAAAAAACGGACCCTAAGAAACATGCATCGATCGCTTTTGCAAAGCAACTGGCGGACCGGATAGGCAAGGCAGCGCACAAAGGTGACTGTCGCGGATTCGCACTTATCGCGGCACCACGGTTCCTTGGTGTGCTGCGAGATGCGTTATCAACCTCGACCAGCACCACCCCTTTTTATACGGTCGATAAGGACGTAGTCGGGCAGGACAAGGTATTTATCGAAAAACTACTGGCCGGGCACTAGCAGCGTGTTAAAAAAAGCCGCATACGGCACGATACGGCGTCAAAAACGGCCTCAAAAGCCGGGGCGGCGTAGCCGTAAACTGCGTGTTCTCGGCCATTTTTTCCTTGTCTCGCACTCACCTGAGACTTTTTCAACAGGCTGCTAAGCCGGATCGGGGCGAACCATGCAAGATTATCCACACCACTATGCGGTAGCCGCGTCGGTTCGGGCCGATGAAAATGTTGATCTGACGAGTCCGGGACTACCGCGGATCGAATCTGCGCCGCCCGCTGAATTTGGCGGCCCCGGCGATCGCTGGTCACCGGAAACCTTGCTGGTCGCTGCGGTTGCAGATTGCTTCATACTGACTTTCAGGGCGATCGCCCGCGGATCCAAGATGGACTGGGTGTCGTTGAGCTGCGATGTCGACGGCATCCTCGATCGCGTGGATAAGGTCGCCAGGTTCACCGAATTCCGCCTGCGTGTCGTGCTCGTTGCGCCGCAGGGCACCGACGAAAAAAAGGCGATGCGCCTGCTGGAAATGTCCGAACGCTCCTGCCTGATTACAAACTCGTTGACCTCGGAAACACACCTCGACGCCGAACTGCAGTTCGCGGATTAAGCCGGCTAACCGCTTTGTTCAGGCCTCCCCGTCGTGGCGGAACGCGCTGACCAGTTCCCGCTGAGTTTGCGAGGGCACCTCCGCATAATGGCTGAAATCCATCGTGAAGTTACCTTCGCCGCCGGACAATGATTTCAGGCGGGAATGGTACGTTTGCAACTCCTTGAGCGGCGCCTGGCCGGAAATCTCCATGAGGTTGTCCGCAAGTACCGAAGTGCCGCTCACCATCCCGCGCATCGATGCAAGATCGCCGGTAACGCCACCCATGCAATCGCCAGGCACCGTCACGGTGACATCGACGATGGGTTCCATGACTACCGGCGCCGCATTGGCAATGGCAGCGAGAAACGCTTTCTTGCCAGCCTGTACGAACGCGACTTCCTTCGAATCAACCGAGTGATGCTTGCCGTCGTATACCGTCACCTTGACGTCCTGCAACGGGTGTCCGGAGATGGCCCCCGTAATCATTACCTGTCGAACGCCACTTTCCACAGCAGAAATGAATTGTGATGGAATCGCTCCACCGACAACGGCGCTTTTGAACTCGAATCCCGTGCCGGCAGGCAGTGGTTCCACGCGCAAATATACCTCGCCAAACTGACCGGCGCCTCCGGTCTGTTTCTTGTGTCTGCTGTGACCCTCGGCCGGAGAGGTAATGGTTTCCCGGTACGCGATCGAGGGCAACGCCGTTTCTACCTGTAAATTATAACGATCCCCAATCTCTTCGAGCACCGTCCGCAGGTGCAGATCGCCCAGGCCTCGCAGCACGATTTCATTCAGCGACGCGATGTGCTCCAGGATGAGCGAGGGATCTTCGGCTTCAACAGCATGCAGCGCGTCCGACGATTTCTGCGCGTCGGCATCGTTCGCTGGTCTGATCGCGAGACCGTACATGGGTCGCGGCAGGCGCATGGACTTGAGATGGAAGTGGTCCTCGTCGTGCGAGTCATGAAGTACGGCGTCGTAATGCGCTTCTTCTACTCTCGGGATCGCACAGATGTCTCCGGGCACGCCGACAGCCACCTTACTGTGATTGTTGCCATTGAGTTTGATCAGTTGATTGACCTTGATCGGTTTGCGCGCGTCTCCGACAAAGAGCTGCATACCCGGTCGAATCGAACCCTGATGTATGCGGAATAAACCGAGCCGGCCCTTGAAAGGATCGATATTCACCATGACCACGTGCGCGATGACATGCTGGTCCGGATCGGGCACGATGATAACTTCCTCAGCATCGTCACCCTCTCCCTTGAGGAATAGCGGCGGGTTGCCTTCCATGGGATTCGGCATCAGGCGCTCGAAAACGTCGAGTAGCTGGCGTATGCCGACACCGGCCGTTGCCGACGTAAAACAGACAGGTACCAGGTGACCGTCACGCAGCGCTTTCTCGAAAGGCTCGTGCAATTGCTCGGGCGTGAGTTCCTCACCTTGCTCCAGGTAAAGCTCCATCAGCGCCTCGTCGACTTCTACGACCTGGTCAATTATCTGTGTATGCGCTTCTTCAACGCTGCTGAACGCCGTGTCGGCGCCGCTCGGCTGGAAGAAGCAATCGACAACGCCACCGCCATCGGCGGCCGGCAAATTGATGGGCAGGCACACCGCGCCAAAGGTCTCCTGGATCTGCTGCAGAAGCGCGGCCAGGTTTATATTCTCGGCATCGATTTTATTGACGACGATCATGCGACAAAGCCGCCGCTCCTCGGCAGCGTCCATCATCCGGTTAGTGATCATCTCTATGCCTGTCTGGGCGTTGATAACCACGACGGCCGTCTCCACCGCCGGCAAAACCGACAAAGCACGCCCGTAAAAATCACGATATCCCGGCGTGTCGACCAGATTCACGTGAATGCCGCCATGATCGAGGTGGCATACGGACGGATAAAGCGAGTGCCCGAGTTGCCGCTCGCGCGGATTGAAGTCCGAGACTGTGTCACCGCGTTCGATCGCGCCGCTGGCCGGAATGGCGCCACCGGCGTACAGTAGCGCTTCTGCGAGCAGGGTTTTCCCGGCATGACCGGGCCCGACCAGGCAAACGTTTCGAATGTCAGCGGTTGTATAGGCCATATTCTTATCTCTCCCAACGCACTTATCTTGTTAGTGTCAGCTTACCGCATGAAAAGCGGTCGGTCACATACCTTTATTATCTTCTAAATCAGCCAGATACTGAGGATACGTCCGCGTGGTGCCGCGGGCAATTGCGATTTCTGCGTACTAAGCCTCAGGATCAAAAGAACATTTGCGCTGAAAACCTCGCGGCAGCATTGGTCTTTACAAAACGCCGGCGATCACCGAATGTAAAGCCAGTTCACCAAACGATGGATATGTTAAGTGCTCAAGTGGCTGGGAAGAACGTTCAGCATACGAACCGCAGTACAGGCTGGTCGCGAAAACCCGGTCTTGCTCTCCACGGTGAAAAAATCTTCGATCATCTACGACCAAATTCCATTGCGGGATTTTATCAGTGATGAAGAGGGAAACGAGCTTGCCCGCAGCTTATATCTGGAAATCAACGAGATATGCAATAGCATCCTTCCGGTCGCGATCTGTCGGGAAAAGCTCGCAGCGACAATGCTCAGGTTCGCATCGTTTCAGGTGCTGGTCATTCCACCACATCCCGAGGACGATACCAGCGGTCTTCGCGGACAACCGGGCATAACTGGTGACCTGAAAGCGCATCTCGTCGAGTTAGCCGAAGAGAATGCCGAGCTGCGATCCGAGCTGCATGGAGCGACGGAGTCGCCCGGTTTCGATACCGTCCGGGAATCTGTATTGCGATCATATTGGAAGGCATTTTGGTATCTCGAGACCTTCAATGCCGCCAGGGTGGCGCTTGGCGATAACGCCGAGGGCTGCGACTGGTACATGCCGTTCATGCACGCTGCATGCGCTAACTGCGAACACATCTACCGCAGGGAGCTGGGATTGCCCCCTGCTTTTGCCGGCGATGTGGCGAACACCGCTGCAACAGCCTACTCAATTTTCACAGACATCGTGTTATCAGGCGCCGGGAATCCCGCTGTGGAGTGGCGGGATTATTACAAGGACAGCGATATTCCGACGCCGAGCTTCGACCCGTAATTTTCCGGGACCATCGCCTCAGGCCGGTTCGAATCTGGCCGTGAAATGGCGCAGAAATTGCGGCGCCTGGACAATGCGCATGCCGCCGATATCCCGTCGTCTCTCCCACACCAGCTGGATGCCTTCGAGTACATAATCCATGTGACTCTGCGTATACACGCGACGGGGGATTGCAAGGCGCACGAGATCCTGCCGCGCAGGCGTCTCTTCACCGGTATGCGGATTGGAGCCGAACATCACGGTGCCGATTTCGACCGCGCGGATGCCGGCTTCCAGATACAGCTCTACGGCCAGTGACTGACCGGGATAACGAAGCGGCTCGATGTGTGGCAAGAAACGGCGCGCGTCGAGATAGACGGCGTGCCCACCGGCAGGCACGATAACTGGAACGCCTTGTTGCCGCAGATGTTCGACGACGTACTGTGTGGACAGCAACCTGTAGTCCAGATAATGCTCGTCCAGTACTTCGCGCAAGCCGACGGCGATCGCCTCGAGGTCGCGACCCGCAAGACCACCGTAAGTCGGAAACCCCTCCGTCAAAATCAGAATATTGCGCTCCCGGTGCGCCAACTCGGCGTCATTCGTACACAGGAAGCCGCCTATGTTCGCGAACGCATCTTTTTTGGCCGACATCGTGCAGCCGTCGGCATAACTGAAAATTTCGCGAGCGATTTCGATAGTCGGCGTGTCTGCATACCCGGATTCCCGTCGCTTGATAAAGTGTGCGTTTTCGGCGAAGCGACAGGCGTCGATATAAAAAGGCACTCCGGCGTCGCGAGCAATCTTGCTGACCGCACGTATGTTGCTCATCGAGACCGGTTGTCCGCCTGCGGAATTGTTGGTCACGGTAATCATGATCATGGGTATTCGAGCAGCCCCTTCAGCAGCCAGCAGTCTTTCCAGGGCGGCAATATTCATGTTGCCCTTGAACGAAAATTCGGATGCGGGATCGTCGGCTTCCGCACAAGGCAGATCCACAGCAGTGCCGCCGCAATACTCAACGCCC
>Ga0255052_10003805_pt1 | contig 10342 bp, 8 predicted proteins | sample JV7_2_21_MG_FD_188632 | JGI IMG/M metagenome (GOLD analysis project Ga0255052, IMG submission 188632) | Seawater microbial communities from Jervis Inlet, British Columbia, Canada - JV7_2_21 | ecosystem: Environmental > Aquatic > Marine > Inlet | place: Canada: British Columbia | collected...
AGCCGGGTGTGTTTGCGAGCCAAATGTGACGGTTCCACCTTCCAGTACCGGTTTAAGTTTTGCAAGCCCTTCCGGCGTGGATTCAGTCACTCCTTCGTCTCCCTCCATCGTCGCTGCCGTCTTGCGGAAATTGTGGCTCGGCACATCGAATGGTAGCGTCATGTATCGCTTCTGGAAGGCGTGCTCGTCGGCCAGCGCTGATTGATACTGCTCTTCGCGCCGTAACACCAGCTCATGCTGCTGCTCCGTCGTCAACTCGTAACGTGCCGCGACGTTTTCAGCAGTCTGGGTCATTGAGTGATTCCCCAACGGATCCGTCATCATGTTATCGAGTATGAAGTTTTCCGAATCGCCAGTGCCACCGATGCCGTTCGGAGCCGGGTAGAAGATGTGTGGACCGTTCGAAGTCCGGTCACAGGCTATTGCCAATGCACAAGTGGCCAATCCGGTTTCTATTTCCTGCACGGCCGCAAGCATACAGCGCACGCTAGTGGCGCAGGCCTGGCCTATCGTTGGTCCGCCAACGTGGCCAGCACCCAACATGCCCATCAACCACGGCAAGCCATAAAACGAGTGTTTCTGTGGAGTCGTGACTCCAAGCACGGCGTAGTCAAATGTTTCCATGGGGAAATTGCGTTTGCCCAGTTCGTGGCCGGCCACATGAGCTGCGAATTTCAGACTATGAAGATTGGCCAGGCTTCCCTGCCACTTTGCAAATGGCGTGCTCCAGTAATTTCCGTACGGAATTTCTGCTTTGAATGTCATATTTATGATCTCTGTCTCGTTGCCGATCGTTAGTTCGAGTCATTTCGAGCGAGCGGCTCGCTGACCTCACTACTATTTTCGAGCACTCTTTTATTTGAACAGTGACGAACCAGGTTCCGGAGTGTCTTTTTCAAGGTTTGAATTTCTTTCTTGCTAAATCCGCTCAGCTCGGATTCTTCCAGTTCTTTGGCTTTAACAAGTAATGTGCTGGCGATTTTCAGTCCAGGCTTATCAATGGTAACAGCGATCACTCTTCGATCCTGGTGACCCAATGAGCGCGCAACCCAGCCTTTTGCCTCCATCCGGTCAATAGCTTTCGATAAAGTGGGCTGCTTGCACATGACGATGTCCGATAACTGACCGACCGAGATCTGTGGATGATCGGATAAGGTGGACAGCACTCGCCACTCGATTACCGATACATCCGCCGCCGCCAGGCAGGAACGGAACTCGTTGCTTACGGCCTGGCTCGCCTGTGACAGCAGGTAAGCAAGATAGTCATCGATGAAATGCCCTTGCCCGGCGTTATCATTTACGTGTCTAGTTGATTTTTTCAACTCGATCTCTTGGCTTTAGCAGCCTTGATGGCCGTCCAGAGCAGCCCGTCGAATGCGACAATGTATTGAATAACGGCGCGTGGGAGTATAAAATATGAACATTCATATAATGATATTTCATATGTTTATATTACACCAGGATACGCGCACCGGACAAGGTGGATCCATCGGGTGGGTAAGGCGATTGAGGACAGAACGCGCATAATAGTCGTTAAATGACAGTCGAAGAATAAATGAAAAAATAGTGGGAACTTGATGCAATGGGGCTGAAAATCGGAGTCGATGTTGGCGGCACGTTTACTGATTTCCTGGTGGCCTGGGAAGATCGTGAACCCGAAATATTCAAGTTATTGTCAACGCCGGATGATCCGTCTATTGCCGTAATCAATGGCTTGGGCGAGATCGCGGCATCATTGGATCCTCCGATGAGTGTCGAGGAATTCGCGGGCTCCATCGAAACTGTCGTGCACGGAACCACGGTCACCACAAACGCCACACTGACCCGCCGTGGCGCCAGGGCAGGCCTGCTGACCACCAAAGGAATGCGCGACGCATTGGAGATGCGCCGCGGCATACGCGAGGAGCAATACAACAACCGCTACACGAATGTTAAACCATTGGTGCCGCGTTACCTGCGCCAGGGAGTCGAGGGCCGCATAGACCGGAACGGTAAGGAAACCACACCCCTGTCCCTGGCTGACATAGAGGAATCAATTGAGTTATTCAGGAAAGAAAGTGTTGAAGCGGTTGCCATCTGTTTCATGAATGCCTTCGCAAATCCTGAACACGAACAAGTCGCCGCAGAGTTGGTGCGCAAGTTGTTGCCGAATGCCTACCTGACTGTATCGAGCAGCCTGCTTCCGTCAATCCGTTTTTATGAGCGCGTCAGCACCACGGCGCTCAATACCTATATCGGCCCCATCCTGAGCCATTACCTCGATCAGCTCATCGATAAGCTCGCCGGGATCGGCTTTGGCGGCATTCTCCTCATCATGCAGTCAAACGGTGGTGTGATGTCGCCTGGTGTGGCCCGGGAAAGCGCCGCATTGACACTTCTTTCGGGTCCGGCCGCCGGCCCTGGCGCCGGCCAGTCTTATGCCAAAGTGCATGACCAGGACAACTGTATCGTGATCGATATGGGAGGAACGAGTTTCGAGGCTGCCCTGGTCGTCGGTAACCCGGTGGTCGTCAACGAAGGTACGATTGACCGTCATCGCATCGCCCTGCCCATGTTGGGAATTCATACTATTGGCGCCGGAGGCGGCTCCATCGGCTGGATCGATGAAGGTGGATTGTTGCGGATGGGACCGCAAAGCGCAGGCGCAGATCCCGGGCCCGCGAGCTATCGCAAAGGTGGCACCCTGCCCACCTGTACCGATGCCAACCTGGTGCTCGGTTATCTAAACCCTGTCTTTTTCGCCGGCGGCACGATGGAACTCGACATGGAAGCAGCAAGGAATGCTGTCGAGGAACACATTGCAAAGCCGCTTGAAATGACGATAGAGGAAGCAGCAGCCGGCATGTACCGCGTTTCGTGCAATAACATGGCACAGGGGGTGAGGGAAATTACCATCAAGCGCGGCTTCGATCCGCGTGAGTTCCCCATGGTGGTCGCCGGCGGGGCCGGGCCCCTGCACTCCTGCCAGATCTGTGAAGAGCTGGAAATCCCGTTTCAAATCGTGCCACGAGCATCTTCAATACTGTGTGCGGTCGGCATGCTGATGGCCGACATGCAACATGATTTTGTCCGAACCTTTGTTACGCCTCTGAACGATATAGACTGGGCCGGGCTTGAAGTTCTGACCTCTGCCATGATCCAGGATGGAAAAAATCTGCTTGAAGATGAGCAAATATCTGAAGAGCGGCAGGAGTATAGAGTCAAATTCGATTGCCGTTACGTGAAGCAGTATCACGAAGTCTCTTTTGTGGTTCCGCAGGCCGCCCTCGAGGCAAGGGATACGAATTCTATTGCTGATATTTTTCATGCTGAGCACAACCGTCTGTATGGTTATTCGCTAAAAGACCAGACCGCTCCGATCGAAATCATAAATGTACGAGCCCAGGCTTTGGGGATCACGGAAAAACCGGTATTCAAAAAAGAAGAATTTGCCGGTGCGGACCCGTCGAATGCGCTGAAAGGTGAGCGACGCGCCTACATTCCTGCCGAAAAGTCGTATGCGACCGTGCCGGTCTATGATGGTCACAAGATGCGTTATGGGAACCGGGTGCCCGGTCCCGCAATCATTGAACAGATCACGACTGCTATTTTTGTAAGTGAATCCTTCGATTGTCTGGTGGATGCATTCGGCTCTTTCGTTTTGTATAAAAAGGGCCGTGAAGATCTTGTTAGCAACGCGCTGGAGGGGAATCAGCCATGAGTGATGTCGATCCTATCCTGGTTTCGGTATATGCCCGAACGTTCAAATCCATTGCCGATGAGATGAGCATGTCCATACAGCAGACCGCAAGGTCTCCGATCCTGTGTGAGGCGAAAGATTTCGTTACCGGTCTCTATGATGCCGACGGCAACATGCTGGAGCAGATGGAGAATCTACCCATACTGGCATTTTCCCTGGCGCCAGTCTGTAAATACATCAATGAATATTTTGAAGGTGACATAAACGATGGGGACGTGATTCTCCACAACGACGTCTTCTCCATGGGGAATCAGAACAATGACGTCGCCGTCTACAAACCCATTTTCTTCGAGGGCAAGCTGGTTGCCTGGTCGGCGGCAAAGGGCCACCAGGCGGACATCGGCGGTGCGGTGGCTGGTGGTTACAACCCGAATGCCGTGGAGGTCTGGCAGGAAGCCCTGCGAATTCCTCCGGTCAAGGTCTATGAGCGTGGCAAGCTGCGAAAAGACGTGTGGGAGCTGATTTTTGCCAACATTCGCTTTGACATCGTTCAACATGATATTCGCGCCCAGATAGGCGCCTGTACCGTCGGTGAACGCCGCATGCAGAAGTTGCTGGAAAAATATGGATTTGAGAGTTTTGCAGCGCACAAGGTGGCGCTATTCGATGCCACTCGCAAGATGATGGAGTCGGAGATCAGCAATATTCCCAATGGCGAATATGAAGGAGAGGGCTTTGTCTTTTATGACGGGCGCCATGTGGGCAGCACTTTTACGATCCGCGTCAAGATCAAGGTCGAAGACCGGCACATTACTTTTGACTACAGCGCCACCGACGAACAGACCAACGGTTTCGTCAATGGCACCTACACATCGAGTGCCTCGGCAACCATTCTTACGTTTCTGCAAATGGTTAACCCCGATATCCCGCACAACGAAGGGATGGTGCAACCTATTGATATTATCATTCCGGAAGGCACCATTCTGAATGCGTCATATCCGAAAGCAACCACCTTCGGCAACCACCTTTGTCCACCCAATGCCGACGCAATCATGCGCGCCCTGGGCCCCGTCATACCTGAGCGGATTACCGCGGGCTGGAATCACCTGCTCTGTTCACTGACAACAGGTATCGACCCGGACAAAGGAGAGGACTTCGTCGACATCTTCTTTATGGGTCAGAAGGGTGGCTCGGGTGGCATGCAGGGTACGGATGGCTACGACCATATCGGCATGATCGACGCTTCAGGTGGCGTGCTCGATCAGGATTACGAAATGTTTGAACAACAAACACCGCACACACTTATTAAACACGAGTATCTGACGGATTCCGCCGGAGCAGGACGATGGCGCGGCGGTCTCGGCACAGAGACTATTTACCAGCTGGGTTCGGACGACACACAACTGGTCACTTTCGGCGATGGTGATTTCCGGCCTGCCTTTGGACTCCACGATGGCAAGGATGCGGGTCTGAACCTGATTAGACTGACCTACCCGGACGGTGAAGAGGTTATTCCGCGGAACAAGGACCTGATTGCGGATGTTCCCAGGGACACCGTCTATTATCAGATCGCGGGTGGTGGTGGTGGATACGGTGATCCGCGGCAACGCGATCGTGAAACGCTCGCGCATGAAGTGCGCGACGGTCTTATTTCTGACACTGCTGCAAAAGAGATCTACGCCTACGATCCTTAAGGATAGCCACTATGGATTTCGAACTCACAGAGGAACAGGTCCTTATCCGCGATACTTTCGCGCGCTTCAGCGATGAGGAGATCGCCCCGCAAGCGGCTGCCTTTGATGAGGCACATGAGTTCCCAATTGCATTGTTCAAAGAGGTGGGCAAGCTGGGATTTTTCGGCATGCGCTATCCTGAAGATACCGGTGGTTCGAGCCAGGAGCTCCTCACTTATTGCCTGGCATTGACCGAACTGGCACGGGGCTCACTCGCACTGGCCGGCGCTGCCTCGATGCAGTCCCTGATGGGAACGAAATTCCTGCACCTTCTGGGAAACGAAGATATTCGCGAACGTTTGCTGATACCGGCTATTGCAGGCGAGAAGATCGGTGCTATCTGCATGACCGAGCCCAATGCCGGTAGTGACCTCAACGGAATGCGTACACAGGCCGACAAGGTTGAAGGCGGCTATGTACTGAACGGACAAAAGACCTGGATCAGTCAAGCCCCGCTGGCGGATTTTTTTACGGTCTTTGCCAAAGCCGGTGAGGAAAAAAAACTGACTATTTTCCTGCTCGAAAAAGGTGACAAGGGTCTTCAGGTAGGCCGGCCAATCGACAAGATGGGTGTACGGGCCTTCCCCACCTCGGAAGTCACTTTTGACGACTGCTTCGTACCGGACGATCGCCGTCTCAGCAAGTCAGAAGGAGACGGCGAACAACATCTCCGGAAACTGTTGGGCGAAGTCCGCATTATCACCGGTGCCCTGGCAATCGGTTGTGCCAGAGCTGCGTTGCAAGAGGCAGTACGTTATGCCGCTGAACGCAAGCAGTTCGGCAAACCCATTGGCGCCTTTCAGGCGATCAAACTGAAACTGGCAGAGATGGCCACCGAACTCGAAGTAGCGGAACACTATGTACATTATGCCGCGTGGCTGGCAGACAATGACAAACCTCATCACCAGCAGTCCGCGATGTGTAAATTGTTTGCCAGCGAATCGGCCACGACTGTCTGCGACAAAGCAGCCAGGGTACTGGCCTCCTACGGCTTCGCCATGGAATACCCGGTGCAGCGATACCTCCGGGATATCCGCTTTACGCTGATCGGCGGCGGCACCAGCGAGATTCTGAAACTTGTTATCGCCAAAGAGCTGTTGTCGTGAAATCCAACATCAGGGTATTGGTCGCAAAGCCTGGCCTGGATGGCCATGACCAGGGAGCCAAGGTGGTCGTGCGGGCACTGATGGACGCCGGATTCGAGGTGATTTATACGGGCCTGCGCCAATCGCCGGAAGCTGTTGCCAGAATCGCCCTGGAGGAGGATGTGGACGTGATCGGGCTATCCAGCATGGCAGGATCTCATATTCAGTTTTGCAAACGGCTAAAGGAACTGCTGGAAGAAGACAAGCTGACGGACAAACTCTGGATTATTGGCGGCAATATTCCAAAAAGGGATTTCGAGGAATTAAAAACCCTCGGTCTGGATGGGATCTTTCCAACCGGGGCGCACTTCGAAGAGATCACCAACTTCATCAGAGAGAACGTGACATGAGTACCGACTCTGACCTCAAAGCGGTCATCAACGAATCCGGCATAGAAGTCAAAACACTTTATACGCCTGACGACGTAGAGGCTTCCGGTGGCATCGAGATGGTCGGTAACCCCGGAGAATATCCGTTTACCCGCGGCATTCATCCTGAAATGTACCGTAAACGTCCCTGGACCATGCGCCAGTACACCGGCTTTGCCAATGCGAGAAAAACCAATGAACGATTCAAGTATCTGATAGCCAACGGCCAGACCGGCCTTAACGTCGCCTTCGACCTGCCCACGCAGATCGGACTGGATACGGATGATCCGATGGCGGTTGGCGAGATTGGCCGGGTTGGCATGGCGATCGATACGTTGCGGGACTTCGAAATCGCATTTGACGGCATTGATCTCGAAAAGATTACCGTGTCACTAACCATCAACGGCGCGGCCACTGTCCTCATCGCCATGTACCTGGCGATGGCCGAAAAACGCGGCTACGACATTACCAAGCTGAGAGGCACGGCGCAGAACGACATCCTGAAGGAATTCATCGGCCGCGGCACCTGGGTCTTTCCGGTGGAACCATCCGTAAAACTTGTCTGCGATACGATCGAATATTGCGCAACCCATGCACCGAAATATACGCCGGTGAGTGTGTGTGGTTACCACATCCGTGAATCAGGTGCCGATCCGGCAGAGGAGATGGCCTACGCCTTCTGTATCGCGAAAGCGTACACGGACGGCGCGCTGGAGCGTGGGCTGGATATCGATGAGTTTGCGGGACGCCTGTCTTTTAACTTCAATATCTACGGCAATATTTTCGAACAGGTCGCCAAATTCAGGGCGGGCCGTAGCCTCTGGGCCAGGATCATGAAGGAAGAATACGGCGCCAAAAACCCTCGCTCGATGTGGCTACGCATGATCGCCGGTGGTGGTGGCAATGGCTTGTTTGCCGATCAACCCGAGGTCAACATTATGCGCGGCGCCTACTACGCGCTGATTGGCGCACTTGGCGGCGCTCAGACCATGGCTTTGTGCTGCTACGACGAGGCCTACACCATCCCTTCCGAGTTTGCGCAGCGCCTGTCCTTAAGAACCATGCAACTTCTTGTAGAAGAATCGGGTTTGTGCGACACGGTCGATCCGCTGGCCGGTTCCTATTACGTCGAAACCCTGACCAACCAGATGCGAGAGAGGATGGAACAAATCATCGCTGAGGTTGATGCCCAGGGTGGCATTGTCAAACAGGTGTCCGAAGGTGGCATCCAGTCCAGGGTATCTGCACGTGCCTACAACACGCAGAGAAAGATTTTGTCAGGAGAAATCCGCAAAGTGGGTGTCAATTGCTACCAAATGGAAGATGAAGAGGAACACGAACCACAATACCATCCCTATGACGAGGCGGCAGCGCAGAAGCAGATCGATGCCATGAACGCCATTAAGGTGAAACGCGACCAGGCAGAAGTGGAACGCACGCTCACCAAAGTGAAAGACGATGCGGAGTCCGGTGCAAATGTTATGCCCGCCATCATGGAGGCAGTCAAGGCCTATGCCACGATTGGCGAAGTCACGAACAAACTGACTGAAGTGTACGGACACTACCAGGAGCCGATTCGCTTCTGAACGTAATTTTCAGGAACCAGTATTGAGATCACACGATGTCGGAAATTACAAACTATCTCTCGCCCTGCAGCCTGGATGACGCGGTCAACGCTATGGCGGACGGCGATGTAACTGTCCTTTGTGGCGGCACTGACCTGACGCCGCAAATGGACGCCGGACAGCGGGAATATGCCAGTACCTTGATGAATATTCGACGTATCGAAGGTCTGTCGGAGATAACGTTAACGGGCGACACCTGCAGGATCGGTGCACTGACGACTGTTACCGAGATGATGACGAATCAGCTGCTCAATGATTTTGCCCCGGTCCTCGTTGAAGCGGCCGATCAGTTTGCGAGCGACCAGATCCGTAATGCCGCTTCTATTGGCGGCAATATCTGCAATGCGTCCCCTGCCGGCGATATGATCATCCCGTTGCTGCTGCTGAATGCTGCTGTCGAACTGGCCAGCTGGCAGGATGGCGCCGTACAGAACCGGCTCGTTTCGCTGGATGAATTTTTCACGGCTCCCGGCAAGACCGTCAAGCAGGACAATGAACTGATGACGGCTGTCGTCTTCGCTAAACCGCCAACCGGCTTTGTCGCTCGCTTCCGCAAAACAGGCCCACGCCCAGCCCTGGAGATTGCAACCGTCTCCATAGGCATCGGCGGCATGCTGAAAGGTGGTGTGCTAAGTGATGTTCGAGCGGCCATGGGATCAGTGGCGCCCACACCTATACGCGCCCGCCGTGTCGAAACCGCGCTGGAAGGTCTGCCCCTGGATGCTGCCAACATCAAGGCCGCCGCTATCAGTGCCGGCGAAGATGCAAGCCCGATTGATGATATTCGTGCCAGTGCCTGGTATCGCGATCACCTTATTCGTGTATTAACTAAAGAAGTGCTTAATCATGTCCTTGAAAACGGAAATTAATTTCGAGCTTAATGGCCGGCCGGTCACAGTGACTGTACCCGTGACCATGAATACCCTGGCTATGTTACGTGATGTACTTGACCTGACAGGAACGAAGTACGCCTGCGGTGAAGGTGAATGCGGCGCGTGCACGATAAGGCTCGATGGAAAAACGATTAACAGTTGCCTGATGTACGCGGTGGACTGTGATAACCGCAAAGTTGTGACCATCGAAGGCTTGAAAACCGGAGAGACACTGCACCCCATGCAACAGGCCTTCGTTGATCATGGCGCCATTCAATGTGGCTTTTGTATGCCGGGCATGATCATGCAAGCGGACTACCTGGTCGAAGACAACCCGGACTTGAACCGGGACCAGATACGCCGAGGGCTTGAAGGAAACGTCTGCCGTTGTACCGGTTATACCAAGGTACTGGATGCCGTGGCCTCCGTTGTTGAACGCAGCGAGTGAAGCACTGACCATGAATAATAAAGAGATCAAATCAAATATCGAAAAGACGTCCCTGATCGGTCAGCGCGTCAGGAAACCGGATGCTCCCGACAAGTCAACCGGTAAGACGCGCTACATAAACGACCTGGTCTTACCGCAGATGTTGTTCGGCAAGATACTGCATGCCGGCCGGCCGCACGCGGAGATTGTCAGCATTGATACGACGGCTGCAGAAAAACTGCCGGGCGTTCATGCCGTTTTGACCGGCAAGGATGCTGCGGGACTCAAGTTCGGATTTGTACGTGACAATGTCGCCCTGAAGGACAAGGTCCGTTGTGAGCACGACGAGGTTGCGGCTGTCGCCGCTGAATCAGAAGATATAGCAGAGCAGGCGCTGCGCCTGATCAAGGTTGAATACAAGGACTTGCCCGGTGTCTTTTCGCCGGAAGACGGCCGCAGGGAAGATGCCCCGCTGATCCGGGATGGCTTTCCG